>JAEIGA010017232.1_pt1 | contig 11002 bp, 6 predicted proteins | sample 9270691 | NCBI WGS metagenome assembly JAEIGA01 (sample SAMN17057246, study PRJNA624740) | gut metagenome | biome: biome; isolation source: fecal sample | host: Bos grunniens | place: China: Xizang | collected 2019 | reverse complement strand
GCACCTACTGTACCGTCAGCACCCAAACCGAAGAACAAAGCCTCGAAGGTACCCTCCTTAGCCAAAGCGATCTCCTCGCCAACGGGCAATGAGAGGTTGGTTACGTCGTCGTTGATACCCACAGTGAAGTGGTTCTTGGGCTCTGCAGCGAACAAGTTCTCAACAACGGCCATAATCTGTGCGGGAGTAGTATCCTTTGATGAAAGACCGTAGCGGCCACCGATAACCAAAGGCTGGTTCTCCTTGCCGAAGAACATATCCTTTACGTCGAGGTACAAAGGCTCACCATTTGCGCCGGGCTCCTTGGTGCGATCCAGAACGCATACACGCTTAACAGTAGAGGGAACTACGTTGAAGAAATACTTCTCTGAGAAGGGACGATAGAGGTGTACGGTGATAAGACCCACCTTGCGACCCTGTGTAGCCAGGTAGTCGATAGTCTCCTTGATAGTCTCAGTTACTGAACCCATTGCTACGATGATATTCTCAGCATCCTCTGCACCATAGTAGGTGAAGGGCTTATAGCAACGGCCAGTGATCTCTGAGATCTTCTCCATAGTCTCAGCAACCATATCGGGAACTGCATCGTAGAACTTGTTAGATGCCTCACGAGTCTGGAAGTAGATATCGGGGTTCTGTGCAGTACCACGAGTTACAGGGTGGTTGGGGTTCAACGCAGCTGCGCGGAAAGCCTTCAATGCGTCACGGTCGAGCATAGCGGTGAGCGATGCGTCGTCGATAACCTCGATCTTCTGAATCTCGTGTGATGTACGGAAACCATCAAAGAAGTGCATGAAGGGGATACGAGCCTTCAATGCTACGATGTGAGCAACACCTGCCAGGTCCATAACCTCCTGAACAGAAGATGTAGCGAGCATTGCGAAACCTGTCTGGCGGGTAGCCATTACATCCTGATGATCACCGAAGATTGAAAGCGACTGTGCAGCCAGTGCACGAGCTGACACGTGGAATACACCCGGGAGCAACTCACCGGCAATCTTGTACATATTGGGGATCATAAGCAACAGACCCTGCGAAGCTGTAAAGGTAGTGGTCAGCGCACCGCTCTGCAATGAGCCGTGAACAGCACCGGCAGCACCTGCCTCCGACTGCATCTCAACAACCTTTACGGTCTCACCAAACATGTTCTTCTGGCCCTGAGCGGCCCACTCATCCACCAACTCTGCCATAGTCGATGAAGGTGTGATGGGGTAAATAGCAGCCACCTCCGAAAATTTGTAGGCGATGTGTGCCGCTGCATAGTTACCGTCACATGTGATAAATTTCTTCTCTGACATAATCTTTTTTGTTTATTTTATGTAAAATTACTTCTCGCGACGCCCGACCTCACAGGGTCGGATAATTTGCACATATGCACAAATCACGGCAAAGTTATAAATTTTCGAAAAAAAATCATAATTTTTCATGCGTTAATATTCTAACAAAAGTAACATAAACTACCCTATTTTTCACATTGCGAAAACAGTCGCCCAAACATTAATATTTTGATTGTACGAAAATAATAACGAAAAAATGTTACATTTGCGCCATAAACCAAATCAAAACAGAGATGAAACGCACGTTGCTTTATGTGTTGCTGGCCTTTTTTGTAGGCACTGCATGCACAACCGAACCCTCAGCCGAGGAGTGGATCACCGATTGTGAAAAATCTGACTTTGTCAAGACTCCCCATTTCGACCAGACCATGGACTTTTTCGAGCGACTTGACGATTACTCCAAGATGGTCAATATCACATCGTTCGGCACCAGCCCACAGGGTCGCGACCTGGCTCTTGTAATCGTCGACAAGGATGGCCTGCAGACTCCCGAGCAGATCCGCAAAAAGGGACGCGCCATCATCCTTGTAGAGTCGTGTATTCACGCCGGCGAGCCCGATGGCAAGGACGCAACGATGATCATGCTTCGCGATATGATTGTACACAAGAAGGATATCGAGTTGCTCGACAACGTAAGTTTTCTTTTTATCCCTGTATTCAATGTGGATGGCCATGAGGATTTCCGTGCCACAAACCGCATCAACCAGAATGGCCCCGAGGAGTTGGGCACACGCAATACAGCACAGCAACTAAACCTCAACCGCGATTTTCTCAAGGCTGACGCGCCCGAGATGCGCGCATGGCTAAAACTCTATAACAAATGGATGCCTGAGTTATTCATTGACGTGCACGTTACCAATGGTGCAGACTTTCAGTATGTAACTACCTACGCCATTGAGAATCACGGCACAATGATGGAGGAGGGTCTGCGCAAGTGGACCACCGATATTTTCGAGAAACAGTTCAACGAGCAGATGACCGACGTAGGATTCCCGATGTTCCTCTACGCCTCATTCCGCAACTCTAATGCTCCCGAGCAGGGCATCTTCATCAACATCTATGACCCCCGCTACTCGGAGGCCTACGCAGCCGCACGCAACCGCATCGGTCTGTTGCTGGAGAACCATATCTACAAGCCCTACAAGCAGCGCGTTATGTGCACCATAGAGGCAATCAAAGCCAGCGCCCGCATCATTGGCGCCAATAAGGAGGAGTTGTTCGACGTAGTGGAGCGCGCCGACAAGGTTACAAGTTCGGCTGAATACCGCAAGACCCCAATGGATTTGACCTATAAGGCTGTCAACCGCGACAGTGTATGGATTGACTATCTGGCATGGGAGCGCGAAACGGTAAAGAGCGATCTTTCGGGAGCCGACTGGACTCGCCACAATTATGAGAAGCCCATAACCGTAAAATCTCCGCTTATCACATCTTACGATGCCACATCCTCAATCCAGCTCCCCGAGGCCTACATCTTTATGCCCCAATGGGTCGACGTGATTGAATTATTCGATTTGCACGACATCAAATATACACGTCTTACCGAGCCTAAGAGCATCGAGGTGGAGACATATCGCTACAATGGAGCTACATTCTCAACTCGTCAGAGCGAGGGACGCATCCCCGTTGTCAAGACCGACTATACCACGCAGACCGAGACCTTGGAGTATCCCGCAGGAAGCATCCTCATCGATATGAATCAGCCATCAGGACGATTGGCGGCATGGCTTCTGGAGCCTTCAGCGCCCGGCTCGCTTGTGTACTGGGGATTCTTCAATCAGGTATTGCAGCCCACAAACGAATTCTGGATCCGCCTGGGCTACATGGAGGAGAAAGGTCGTGAGCTTTTGGCAAAGGATCCTGCATTGAAGGCCGAATTTGACAAACAGATGCAAGATCCGGCATTCGCAGGCGACTCGAACGCCATACTCAACTTCTTCTACGAGCGCGTACGCAAAGCAGCGCACCAGAACAACGAAGTGCACCCCGCATGGCGTGTCATGGATCGCAGTCAGCTATAGAGTAATTTTCGAGAGGTTGTCCTTGTGCGGGCAACCTCTTGTTTTTTCACTCATGATTGTGTATGTTTGCATACAATTATGATTACGTACGATAAAATACAACTAAAAAACGGCTTGACCGTCATAGCAAACCGCGACCGCTCATCACGCATGGCCGCGGTCAATCTGCTATATAAGGTCGGAGCACGCAACGAATCGCCTGCACGCACGGGTCTGGCACATTTGTTTGAGCACCTGATGTTTCGCGGCACATTTCAGGTACCCGACTTCGACACGCCCGTACAGATGGCCTGTGGCGAGAACAACGCCTTTACGAACAACGACTATACCGACTTCTACATCACTCTGCCTACGGCCAACATTGAGACCGCACTATGGCTTGAGAGCGACCGCATGACCGGGCTCAACCTCTCGGCAGAGGCCATCGAAATAGAGAAACGCGTAGTAGTCGAGGAGTTCCGCCAGCGCTACCTCAACCAACCATATGGCGACCAGAATATGTTGTTGCGCGACATGGTATATACCGCCCACCCCTACCGCTGGGCAACCATCGGCCTTACGCCCGAACACATCGAAGAGGCGACCGCTGAGGAGATTCGCGATTTCTACCAGCGCTTCTACCATCCGTCCAATGCCATACTTTCGGTATCGGCCGACATCGAGGCGCAGGAGGTTTTCGAACTGGCAGAGAAGTGGTTTGGCGACATCGAGGATAAACCCTATGCTATCCCCTCCATTGCGCCCGAACCTGAGCAAACGGCAGCTCGCCGCAAGGAGGTCGAGCGCGATGTTCCCGCCACAACCATCACCATCTCCTTCCAGATGGGCGAGCGTCTTTCGCGCGACTTCTTCCTTGGCGATATGACATCAGACCTGCTGGCCGGCGGCGACTCGGCGCGTCTGTATGAGCGATTAATCAAACGTAAAAGATTGTTTGCCAGCACCAATGCCTATATATCGGGAGATCTTGATCGCGGAATGTTCGTCTTCACTGGGCAGCTGCTCCCCACCACTTCCGAAGCTGAGGCCGAGGCGGCAATATGGGAGGAGATTGCAGACCTGAAAGCAGGGAATATCTCCGAGTATGAGATCGAGAAGGTGAAGAACAAATTTGAAGCAAACACACTCTTTGGCGAACTCAACGTAATGAACAAGGCTATGAATATGGGTTATTACGAGATGATTGGTGACCTGCCCCTAATCAACCGCGAGGTGGAGATCTACCGTTCACTTTCGGCTGCTGATGTGGCAGACTTCTCATCACGCATATTCCGTCCAGAGAACTCATCAACACTAATCTACAGAGCAGCAAAATGAGACAGCCACCACTCACAATACCGACTACGATAACAGTGCCCGAAGCAGTAAAGCATACCGTCTCGAACGGCACTCCGATATATGCGATTGACTGCCCGGAGTATGAGGTTGTGCGTGTATCGTTTGTCTTTCATGCAGGCACGATAACTCAGCGCCACCCCTTCACCGCTTCGGCTACGGCCAACATGCTGGCTGAAGGCAGCCTGAATATGACCTCGCAGCAGATTGCCGAGCGACTGGACTACTATGGTTCCTATTTCGATATCAACATCGACCGCGACTACTCCTACATAACATTCTGCGCCCTGTCGAAATTCTTTCCCCAGACCGCCGAAGTCATCGAGGAGGTTATCCTGCGCCCCACCTTTCCTGATGCTGAGGTAGCCACCTATCGCGACAAGCGTCGCCAGCAACTCGCCATCGAGCGCCGCAAGGTGGAAACCATAGCTCGCGAGCACTTTGCCCACGCCATATTTGGCGCCAGCCACCCCTATGGCATATCATACTCTGAGGATGAGTACCAATCGCTCTGCCGCGAGAATATAATGGAGCACTACCAGCGTTGCTACACGGCTGAGAATTGTATCGTAGTATGCAGCGGAGCTATAAGTGACAATGTCCTGCACCGCATAAAAGCCATAGCAGAGCAGATACACCCAGCACAAAAATGCGAAACCATATCATTGCCACCATTCGATACGAAGCACAACGTCCGCATACAGCACGACGGCGCCCTGCAATCATCTATCCGCATGGGTCGCCTGCTCTTTGCCCGCACGCACGAAGATTTCGTGCCGATGCAGGTACTGACCACTGCACTTGGCGGATACTTCGGCTCACGTCTGATGCAAAATCTGCGCGAACGCAACGGATTTACATATGGCGTCTTCTCGGCAATGGTCAATTTCCAGCATACGGGCTATCTTGCCATCGCCACACAGGTAGGTGCGGAGGTTACCGACCAGGCCCTGCAACAAATTGCATACGAGATTGAGCGTCTGCGTGAGGAGAAGATTCCCGAGCAGGAGTTACTACTCGTAAAGAATATTATGGCCGGCGAGATGATGCGCATCCTGGATGGTCCTTTCGGTATTGCCGATGTTACGACCGAGAACATACTGTGCGGTTTTGACAATCACCAGATAGAGGAGAATCTGCAACGCATACGCCAGACCACACCCGACAAGCTGCTCACGCTCGCGCAACGCTACCTCACACCCGAGGATATGGTAACGGTTGTTGCAGGAGATTTTTCACAACTCTCCTAAATAGATTGCACGATAAGCGACTATGAAGATATTGATCATTAGCCCCAGTGCAGGCGACTCGTTTTACTGCGGCAACTGTTTTAGAGACTCATTGCAGGCTTCGGCACTAATCAAGGCTGGGCATAATGTTACCATTTTGCCGTTATATCTACCCACACAACACGCCACAAATGGTGTGCCCATCTTCTTTTCCGCTGTATCATACTACATTGAACAGACTCTATTCAAAAAGGGCAATATGCCAAAGTGGATAACACGCCTTTGCTCATCCAAGCTATTCCTGCGCCTCGCAGCGTCGATGTCGGGCACAACATCAGCCAAAGGTATGGAGGGCATAACAATGTCGATGATTACGGGTCGAAGCGGAGCTTTCAAGAGCAACGTCAGTAAGTTGATTAACTGGATTGAGCAGCAGGGCAAGCCCGACATCGTGCATCTTTCATCGTCGCTTCTTATCGGCATGGCAGCCCCCATCAAGCAGCAACTAAACCTGCCTGTGGTATGCTCGCTGCAGGACGAGGAGGTGTGGATAGACTCCCTGCAAGGCGAGTGGTCAAAACTGGCATGGGAAGCTATCGAGGCAAACACATCTTATGTTGACGCCTTTATTACAACCAGCAACTATTATAAGAGCGTAGCAACCAAGAAAGTACCTTCGCTCAATCCCTCGGTGATATATCCAGGTATAAACATCAAGAAGTATTATCAAGCCTCACTGCCCCAAAACCCCACCATCGGCTTCTTCTATCGCATGAACGACCTCGATGGCCTGGACACACTCGCCAAAGCATTCGTTATGCTCAAACAACGAGGATGCATTGCCAACCTCAAGTTGCGCATAGGCGGCGGCAACACAGGCTCCGACAACAAGTTTTTGACGGGCGTGCGTAATATACTGAGTCCATATATGGATGATGTCATCATTGAGCAGGAGTACTCGCCCATGGCTCATCACCGATTCTACAAGGAGGTATCGATAGTGAGCGTTCCGCTTCAATTTGATGAAGGCGTAGGATTATACATATGCGAAGCCTATGCAGCAGGAAGACCTGTAGTTGAGCCATATAGAGGCTCATTCCCCGAGATTGTCGGAGAAGGCGGTTTGCTGTATAGCGACGAATCAGCCAAAGGATTAGCCGACGCACTGGAACAGATGCTCACATCGCCATCACTCTATGAGAGCAAACGACAGGCAGCGTACGCATTAGCACAAGAGAGATACTCGGACAAGGAGTGTGCCACAAAACTAATCGACGTATATACCAGAATTATGAACTAAGGTAATGCGCAAAAGCGTTCTCTAATCGCTTACCCCTAAAAAAAAAGATAGATTTCCGGTCTAGAAATCTATCTTTTTTATTTATCGGATGAACAATAACTCTCTATACTTGGGCAGGGGCCACAGCTGATCGTCGATAACCTCCTCCATACGATCAATATGATCGCGAATCTGACCAAGGAATACCGCCACCTTATCGTGATACTCAATAGCCTTTGCGCGCTGATCCTCAATACGGTTGGCCACCTTACGAGCCTCGATCATCTCACCCACAAGGCGCTGGATTGTGGACGTATGGTGCTGAATCTCGCGGATAAGCTCCATATCGGAGTCATAGTTCAGCCCCAGCTGCTTCATCTTATACGCCTTGTCGAGCAGTACCGCCTCATACTTCGACGCTACGGGAATGATATGGTTCATCGTAATGTCGCCCAGGACGCGAGCCTCAATCTGTATCTTCTTGGTGTAGGTCTCCCACTTCACCTCGGTACGAGCCTCAACCTCCACGCGATTATATACACCCATATCGCCGAACATCTTTATGCTGGCAGCATCGAGGTAGCGATCGAACAGAAGCGGAGCAGATGTCTCGCAATCCAGACCACGGCGTGCCGCCTCCTCGCGCCACTCTGCAGAGTATCCATTGCCATCGAAATGAATCACCTTGCACTGTTTGATGAGTCGCTTCAGAATCTCATATATAGCGCGCTCCTTCTTCACTCCCTTCTCAATCTTGGCATCCACCTCACGTTTGAACTCGGTGAGCTGCTCGGCAGCAGCCGTGCAGAGTGTAATCATAGCCTCGGCGCAGTTGTCCGACGAGCCGACAGCGCGGAACTCGAAGCGATTACCCGTAAAGGCAAAAGGAGAGGTGCGGTTACGGTCGGTATTATCCAGGAGGATAGATGGGATCTGCGACACACCGCTCATCTTCAGCACACTCTTGGCATCGAAGCGGATAGCATCGCCGCTGGCGCTTCGCTCCAACTTATCGAGCACCGATGATATCTGCGTACCCAGGAAAGCCGAAACTATGGCAGGAGGCGCCTCTGCCGCACCCAGACGATGCACATTTGATGCACTCATAATAGAGGCCTTAAGCAGACCATTATGCTTATGTACGGCAGCAATCACATTAACCAGGAAGGTGATAAACTGCAGATTCTCCGACGGAGTCTTACCCGGACCAAAGAGATTTACACCCGTATCCGTACCGAGCGACCAGTTATTATGCTTACCCGAGCCGTTGATACCCTTGAAAGGCTTCTCATGCAGAAGCACGCGGAAATGATGACGGCGGGCAATCTTGTCCATGATAGTCATCAGGAGCTGATTGTGGTCGTTGGCCAGATTAGCCTCCTCGTATACAGGAGCCAGCTCAAACTGACCCGGTGCAGCCTCATTGTGGCGCGTCTTGACGGGAATACCGAGCTTCAGGCTCTCATACTCCAACTCCTTCATAAAATTAATCACACGCGCAGGTATAGCACCAAAGTAGTGATCCTCCAGCTGCTGGTTCTTTGCAGCCTCATGACCCATCAGCGTGCGACCCGTAAGCACCAAATCGGGGCGGGCAGCCCAAAGACTCTCATCCACAAGAAAATACTCCTGCTCCCAACCCAGATAGGTATATACACGATTTACATTCTTATCAAAATAGCGACACACCTCCGTAGCGGCCTTATCAACTGCCGAGATAGAGCGCAGCAAGGGCACCTTATAATCGAGAGCCTCACCCGTATATGCAATAAAGACGGTGGGGATACAGAGCGTTGTATCAACAATGAATGCAGGTGATGTGGGGTCCCACGCCGAGTAACCGCGAGCCTCAAAGGTATTGCGAATACCGCCATTAGGGAAGGATGAAGCATCAGGTTCCTGCTGAGCCAGCACCTTACCCGAGAAAGACTCAATAACGAGTCCCTTACCATCGGGATCCGAGAATGAATCGTGCTTCTCAGCCGTACCACCGGTCAGCGGCTGAAACCAGTGCGTATAGTGGTCAGCGCCATTATCCAGCGCCCACTGACGCATACCTGCCGCCACGCTATCGGCCAACTCCAGCGAGAGCGGAGTGCCATTATCCATCGTGCTGAGCAGAGCCTCATACGTTGTCTTATCCAAATACTTGCGCATCACGGCGCGGCCAAAGACCTTACTGCCGAAATAATCCGACGGGCGGGCACTCGGAGCCTCAACCTCTACGGCATTGTGATTCAACGCCGCCTCAACCATCTTAAAACGTAACATATCTTTTTCTATTTATACACATCTAACCAATCGCGCGCACTGACTTTTTCAAAATGTAAATTTGATATTTCTTAAAAAATCAGCCACATTGCAAAAATAACTATTTTTCATTCAAACGCACATTTTTACCACTATTTTTAACCCAACAGGCGTATTTTTTCCGCAATAAGGCGAGAAAAATCACTCAAATATTCGCACAACGCTGTTAATTTTACCACAATTTCGCAAAATCGTCCATTTTTGCAAAATCTACATTTTGTAGCTATTTGGAATAATTTTATTCTATTATTCTTATTAAAAACATATAACACAAAATACTTCATCAATCAAAAGCCACCGATCAAACCTTCACGCAACGTCAAATTAACGTTAATTTATCACAAGAAAGGTTCTTTTTTAATATAAAATATATTACCTTTGCGTGATTCGATTTACGAATCGCAATCAACGTAAACAAACATACAAACACATAACATACACTAAAATCTAAATTTTCGAACAATTATGGCTAATACCGAAAGAGAAAAGTTGTTCGCTGAATTCCCCGCGGTTTCGACCGAGCAGTGGGAAGCAGTCATTACAACAGACCTTAAAGGTGCTGATTACGAGCGCAAACTCGTATGGAAAACTGCCGAGGGATTTAACGTGCGCCCCTACTATCGCGCCGAGAATCTCGAGGGCATCGAATTCTTGGGTTCACAGGCCGGCGAGTTCCCCTATGTACGTGGTACTCACAACGGCAACGACTGGGCTATCCACCAGACAATCGCTGTAAAGTGCCCCAAGGCTGCTAACGAGGAGGCTTTGACTCTTCTGAACTCTGGCGTTAACTCGCTTGGCTTCTGCCTTTGCGCAATGGAGAACGTCACTGCAGAGGATATCGACACCCTTTTGGAGGGCATCTGCATCCCCGCAGTTGAGCTCACATTCAGCGGCAAGAACTTCGTTCCTACTGCCAACATGATCTTGGCAAAGGTTGAGTCTATGGGCTTGAACAAGGACGAGGTTAAGATGAACTTCATCTTCGACCCCATCGTAAAGGATCTTTCACAGAAGGGCATCTACTGCTGCGGCGACGCTGAGGGTACTGCATGCTATGAGGCTGTTGCTGAGTTCATCCGCAAGACAGCTGACTACAAGCGCATCCGCGTTGTAAACGTATCAGGTGCTATCTTCAGCAACGCTGGTTCTACTATCGTTGAGGAGTTGGCATTCTCACTCGCAGCTGGTCACGACTACCTCGTTAAGCTCACAGAGATGGGCCTTCCTATCGACCTGGTAGCTCGCAAGGTTCGTTTCGAGTTCGCTGTCACTTCAAACTACTTCATGGAGATTGCAAAGTTCCGTGCAGCTCGTATGTTGTGGGCTAACATCGTTAAGGGCTACAACCCCGAGAAGGAGTGCGCTTCAAAGATGTTTGCACACGCTGTAACTTCTACATGGAACCAGACTGTATATGATCCTTATGTAAATATGTTGCGTGGTACAACCGAGGCTATGTCAGCTACACTTGCTGGCGTACACTCTTTG
>JAEIGA010017231.1_pt1 | contig 11002 bp, 9 predicted proteins | sample 9270691 | NCBI WGS metagenome assembly JAEIGA01 (sample SAMN17057246, study PRJNA624740) | gut metagenome | biome: biome; isolation source: fecal sample | host: Bos grunniens | place: China: Xizang | collected 2019 | reverse complement strand
TGTACATCTTCAAAAGGATTTCTTCTTTGAGCTGGTTGTTGAACTGGTCTTCTGTTCATATTTGGAATATCATATGGTGAATATTCTTCATATGAATTGTTAAATTGTTGTTGGCTTCCTGTACCCTTTGGTTCTAAGAAATGAATATTGTCACAAACAATTTCTGTAACATATCTAGTTGAACCATCTTGAGCAGTATAGCTACGACTTTGAATACGACCTTCAACACCAACTAAGCCACCTTTTTTGATATAACGACTTAAGTTTTCTGCTTGCTTGTTAAAAGCAATACAATTAATGAAGTCAGCTTCTCTTTCACCACTATTTGATGTAAATGTTCTGTTTACAGCAACAGTAAATGAAACAACAGCAACTCCACTATTAGTGTTTCTTAGTTCAGGATCTCTTGTTAGTCTTCCAACTAATATTGCTTTGTTCATGAGTACTCCTTTGTTATTCAGCCACAACGATATGACGAATAATAGTTTCTTTAATGTTAGCTAAACGATTGAATTCATTAACAGCTTCAACTGTAGCATTAACATTTAGTAATACATAGTATCCTTTACGACATTTGTTGATTTCGTAAGCTAAATCACGGATACCCCATTCAGTCACTTTTTCAACTGAAGATGCATGAGCTTCGAAAGCTGCATTAATTTCAGCAACTAAGCCTTTTCTAGCTTCTTCGTCAAGTTCAGGACGAATGATGTACATTACTTCGTATTTTTTCATTTTGTACACCTCCTCTTGGTCTTTCGGCTTTATAACTTGTATAAAGCAAGGATGGAATGTCTTAATTCCATACTGCATTATTATACCATAAGTAAGTCAATTTGTAAAGTAATTCGATTTTCTTTATTCTAACAATTAATAATAAATAAAAAACCTGCAATAAATGCAGGTTTAAATCCAAAACTTTTCAATATTATTTGGTTTGTATTCTTTCTTTTCTTTAGCTTTATAAAGATATTTAACAATATTGTTTACTTCTAATTTAGCATAATTGATATTATTAAATTTAACAAAATAACTATATTCTAATTCAAAATTTAACAATGCTTTGATATCATAAATGACATCAGCAAACAAAGTTAAAACATTACAATATTGATAACCAACTTTATCATAATATGATTTAGAGTCAATGTTATTTGTATAATAGTATTTCCAAATCACATTTGTATTTAAAATTGTTATTTCTAAATACTCTTGTTTTATTTCAATTATCCCTCGGCTATTAGCACCAAATATAATTTTATTATCTGATTCAAATACATTTGTAATTGATCTTAGAGGTTGTAGTAATTGACTTTTATAATTGTTTTTAACTATTTCAAAATAATTGGATTGTTTTGTTAAATATTGTTTTTTATTTTTTATATAAGCTATTTTACCAATACCAATTAATCCAATTGGTATACCAATAATTAATAAGATAAATAGGATTGATTGATTATTTTGAAAAACAAAATTGTTATAAAATTTATAAGCTATTAAAACACTTAAAATCCAAAGAAGTAAAATCCAATATTTATTTCTAGCTATAAAATTCATTATTCAAAATATGCTTTAGCGATTTGAGATGCTAACTTGCAATTTGAGAAAACTAATTGTTTGTTCGCAGCTAAGCTATTTCCTTTTGTAATTTCATTTATTTTAGAAAGCAAGAATGGTGTTACTTCTTTTCCGATGATATTTAGGTTATTCATCTCATCTATGGCTTCTTCAATAACTTTATCAATCATTTCCTTACTTAATGAATATTTCCTATCAATAGGATTTGTTACTAAGATACCACCATTTAATCCTAAGTCCCATTTAACTTTTATCATATCTGCAATTTCATTTGGTGAATCAAGTCTTAGTGGTACTTTTTCTGAACTTTCATTACAGAAGAATGCAGGTAAAATTGATGTCTTATAACCGATTACAGGAACACCTTTTGTTTCTAAATATTCAAGGGTTTTAGGTAAGTCTAGAATCGATTTCGCACCAGCTGAGACCACACAAACATTCGTCATTCCAAGTTCTTCAAGGTCTGCTGAAATGTCCCAAGTATCGCTTACACCTCGGTGAACACCGCCGATTCCACCAGTTGCAAAAAAGTGAATACCAACTAAATTTGCAATTAATGATGTAGTTGCAACAGTTGTTGCCCCACTAAGTTTTTGTGAAATTACATATGCTAAATCACGGCGAGAAACCTTTAATATCTCTTTAGAAGTTGCCATATATTCTAATTCTTGATCACTTATACCAACCACAATTTGACCTTTGATAATCGCAATTGTAGCAGGTACAGCACCATTTTCACGCACTATTTTTTCGCATGTTCTTGCAACTTCTAAATTATCTGGGTATGGCATTCCGTGTGAAATAATTGTTGATTCTAAAGCAACAACAGGTTTGTTATCTTGTATTGCTTTTAATACTTCTTCACTATATTTAATTTGATATTTCATATTAGTTTGCATCTGGTCTTAAAGTAATAGAAACAGTTTTTTCAAATGTGTAACTACCTTTAACAACTTTAAGTGTTACTTCCACTTGAGTTAGTTGACTAACTGCTTTAGAATAATATAGACCGTGTGGACCTTTTTCGAATAATTCTGGATTAGAAATTGTCCATGTAACTTCAGCATCTCTTAAATATTTAATAGCGTTTAATTCGTCTTTAACTCTTTCTAAGAATTCACCATAACGATTTGTTTCAAGCATATAGTTTGGACAAATCTTACCAGATGTATCATGGTGACGAACTACGTTTTCCATCTTTAAATTATATTTATGTAATAAGTATGCAACAAGTTTTGCATCGTGGAACATAGCACCATCATAGTTACCATCTTCATTAATACACATTTCAATACCAATACTATTACTATTTCCAAGTGGTAGATATTTACCATAATCACCACCAGCATGCCAGCAATATACAGTATCATCAAATGATTGATAAATCTTTTCATGGTCAATTTGATAATTCCATGAAGCTTGACGATATGCTCTTTCACCATCAGCTTGTTGACGTTGAATTCTTGCTAGAAGTTCAGCATCGTTACCAGCACCTGGCATTCCTGATTCATGAACTACAATCCATAAAATATTTTCTTCGTTTGGTAAGTTGTTTTTATATTCTTGATAACAAGCTTGTTTTTCAGCAATTGTTGCATCTTTCTTCCAATCATAATATGGTCTAAAATGTTCATAGAATGCATCTAAACTTGAAATATTAGCTTTAGTGCTACCAGCATTTGTTGAGCTTAAAGTTTCAGGTAATTCTGGATGTTTACCACTCCATGCAGATTGTAATCCTGTTTCATTATCAATGTCAATAAAGTATGACTTATCAAATGTTAATGGTTTACCATTTAGTAAGTTTAATACCGCACCTGTATTAACTGGGTATTGATAATCAAAATAATCTGTTCCAGTTTTTAATACATTTTTGTGAGCAATAATATCAGTTGGCATAATGTATGCTAACCATTGATCATAGAAACCTTCTTCAGTATTTCCACCGAAGTTTACAACTTCTAGATAATTTTCAATAATTACTTGATCTTTAACAACTGCACCATATGTTACTTTTAAACCAATTTTATCAGTTACATATTCGATTGGTTTGATTAATTGTCCATCACTTGTAACTGCAATACTGTCACCAGAAATCCATTCAATCTTTGAAGGGTATTTTTCATGTTCACTTGGTAATTTATCAATACGTCCATCGATATATGCATTGAACTTTTCTTTTGCCCATTCAGTAATTAATGTAGCGTAAGTATCGTTAGAATATTCTTTAACAACAGCTCTTTTATAATATACTCTTTCTTCTTCACCTTTTGAAATTGTAATCTTAATAATAACTTCTTGGTCATGGTCTTTTTGTACAATAACACCGTTATTATCAATAACTGATTGATTTAGTGAAACAAACTCAACAGAGTAATCTTTATATTTTGCAGCTGAAAAAGGAGCATTTTTAGTATATGTACTTTGAACAGCACTTGAATACATTTTATAAGCAACAGCCCATCCAGATTCTCTAGTGTATGCTTGAACCGAATATTTTTTAACTTCAGTTTTTCCATTATAATAGTATGTCGCAGTTAATTCAAGATCAGTATCAGTTTCAGGCATAAAGAAACTTCCATCATTGCCAATAACATCTTGATTTGAACTTTCCCAAGATACTGTAATTTGTCCATTTGCTAGCTCAGTTGGTAATTCAATACTGCTAGTAATTCTTGCAGGAATAACAACTTTTGCAATTTCATCTTGTAAATTAATCGCATCTTTATTACCATCATCTGGTGTACCATTATCACATCCAACAATAGCAAATGATACGAATAAAATTAATAATAAACTTAAAAACTTTTTCATATATTTATTCCTTTCTTTTTTATACATATTAATTATAACATATTTCTATATATTTTTCTATATTTTTAAAAAAATTTATATTAGAAAAAAAGGGAACCTATCGTTCCCTTTTAATTTCTAAGAGTAGCACCGAATTTTGTTTCAGCAACTTCTAAGATTTTCTTAATTTTTGCATTAATTACTTCATCAGTTAAATTGTCATCTGATTCAAAGCTAATAGAGATTGCAACTGATTTATTATTTCCAAGCTGAGCTGATTCATATAAGTCAAACACTTCTACATTAGAAATAATATCTCTACTTGTCTTTTTAATTGCTTCACATAATTCACCAACTTGTGTTTTCTTATCCATTACAAAAGCTAAATCTCTTGTAATTGTTGGTTTTTTAATAAGTGGTGTAAACTTAATAATTGTGCTCTTTTGTTTTAAAACTTTAGTTAATAAGATTTCAAATACATATGTATCATTTAATCCAGCTTCGTGTTGATAAGCAGGATGTAATGCTGCAACATATCCAATAACTTCATTTTGGAAACGAATTTCAGCGCTTCTTCCTGGATGTAAATTAGCATCAGCATTTTCTAACTTTTTGTATTTGAATTCAATTCCAAGACGTTCTTCTAATACTTTTAAGATACCTTTTACTAAGAAGAAATCAACTTTCTCTTTTCCACCATTCCAAGTATTACCATTAAATGTTCCAGTCATTAAACCAGATAAAACAACTTCTTCATATGTTTGGCCATTTTGTTCATAATATCTTGAACCAATTTCATAAAGAGCAAGATCATTATTTTTTCTTGCAGTATTGTATTGTGCAACTTCAACAATTGATGGAATTAAACCAAGTCGTAATTCTTCATGTTCTTCAGACATTGGATGCATTAATCTAATTGGATTAACATCTTTTTTATGAATTGTAGTAAATTCACTATTATATTTTTTACTTACTAAAGCATAAGTATTAACTTCATTCATTCCAAGATCTGATAATGTGTGACGAATTGTACGAATACGTTTTTGTTCTACAGTTAATTCACCAACATTATTCATCTTAGGAAGTGTTTCTTGTAAGAATTCATAACCATGAAGTCTTGCAAGTTCTTCAATAACATCAGCTTTAATTGTAATATCCATTCTTCTGTTTGGTACTGCAACTTGATATGTTTCATTTTCAACTGTAACTGTAAATCCTAAATTAGAAAGAAGTCTAATTAATTCAGTTCTTTCAATTGAGATACCTAAATATTTAGTAATATCTTGATCTGTAAGTTCAATAACTTTATCTTCAATTTTATCAATACCTTTGTGTACTACACCATTTAATACTGTACCACCAGCATATTTTGAAAGTAAGTATGCAGCATAATCAAGTGCTTCAACAGTTTGATTAAGGTCAACACCTCTTTCAAAACGAACACTTGATTCACTACGTAGTGCAAGTTTAGCAGATGTTTTGCGTACTTTTTGTGGATTAAATACTGCAGCTTCTAAAACAATGTTTTTAGTATTATTTGTAACTTCAGTATTTTGACAACCCATAACTCCAGCAACACATACTACTTCTTTTCCATCAGTAATTACAATATCATCACTTGATAGTTTTCTTTCAACATCATCTAATGTTTTAACAACTTCGTCTTGATATGCGTTACGAACTAAGATTTTATTTCCAAGAATATCTTGGTCAAATGCATGAAGTGGTTGACCAAATAACATTAAAATATAATTTGTAATATCAACAACGTTATTAATTGGTCTAATACCTGATGCCATTAATCTACTTTTAATGAATGTTGGAGATTCTTTGATTTCAACATTTTTGATTACTCTAGCATTATATGTTAAGCAATCTGGAGTTGTTACTTCTACTTCAACTTCAGTTGATGCAGCTTTTTGGTCTTCTTCTAAATTAGATTCTTCATAAATTCTTTTTCTTCCATAGAATGCACAAACATCGTTTGCAACACCATTCATTGAAAGTAAATCCATTCTATTTGGTGTAAGACCAAGTTCAATAATATCATCATCTAAGCCTAAATATTCTAAAGCATCTACCCCAAGTGGAGCATCTTCTGGTAAAACATAAATACCATTTTGGAATTCTTCAGGAATATATTTATTTTCTAAATTTAATTCACCTAAAGAACAAATCATACCATTAGATTCAACACCACGAATGACACCTTGTTTGATTGTTCCGCCTTCTAAAACTGCTCCTGGTAATGCTAAAATAACTTTTTGAGAAGCTGCAACATTAGGTGCACCGCAAACTACTTGAAGTACGCCATTTCCTGTATCTACTTGGCAAATAGATAAGTGGTCAGAATTTGGATGCATAACTTTTTCTAAAACTTTAGCAACAATTAAATTAGTTCCTTTAGCAAGTTTATCAATTGCATCTACTTCAACGATATGTAGTGATAAATCTCTAACTAATTCATCATATGTAATGCCTTCTAAATCAGCAAGGCTTTTTAACCATTTATATGAGACTTTCATACTATTCTCCTTTCTTGAATTGTTTTAAGAAACGTGTATCATTAACATACATGTTACGAATATCATCAATACCATAACGTAACATTGCAACTCTTTCTACACCGATCCCAAAAGCAAATCCACGATATTTTGTAGTATCATATCCAGACATTTCTAATACGTTTGGATGAACCATACCAGCACCTAAAATTTCAATCCATCCAGATTTTTTACAAATTGGACATCCTTTTCCACCACATTTAAAGCAGCTAACATCTACTTCAACACTAGGTTCTGTAAATGGGAAGTATGATGGACGGAAACGAATTTTTCTGTCTTCACCAAACATCTTTTTAACTACAGCTTTTAATGTTCCTTTAAGGTCTGATAATGTTATATCTTCATCAACAACTAAACCTTCAATTTGCATAAATTGATGGCTATGTGTAGCATCGTCATCATCTCTTCTGTATACTCGACCAGGACAAACAATTTTAATTGGTTGTCCTTTTGCAGCAAGAAGTGTTCTTACTTGTACAGATGAAGTTTGAGTTCTTAGCAATGTATTTTCTGTTACATAGAATGAGTCTTGCATATCACGAGCAGGGTGACCAACTGGCACATTTAACATTTCGAAATTGTATTTGTCAAATTCAACTTCTGGTCCTTCTGCAACATTATAACCCATACCTAAGAAGATATCTTCAAGTTCTTCGATTACTTTACGAAGTGGGTGAATTGTTCCTGTTTGAACAACTTTTCCAGGCATTGTTACATCAATTGTTTCGCTTTCAAGTTTTGCTTTAATCATTGCATCATCGATTGCTTTTCTTTGAATAGTTACTAATTCTTCAATTTGTTTTTTGAAGTTATTAATTTCCATTCCTAGTGTTTTCTTTTCTTCTACTGATAAAGTAGCCATTGATTTCATTAATTCATTTAATGGGCTCTTTTTTCCAAGATAAAATGCTTTTTTGTCATTAAGTTCTGTGTGACTACTACAAGCTTCAATTTCTGATTTTGCAGTAAGCAGCATTTCTTCTAATTTTGTCATACTTTCCTCCTAATAAAAAAAGTCCTCTTTCCAATAGAAAAAGGACGAAAAATTTCCGTGTTACCACCTTAATTCACATACATTATATATATGTGCACTCATTACCTGTTAACGCCAGCAACGGACTTGATTAGAGTCACTATGAGGGTGAACGCTATTTATAAATCTATAAAGAACTCGCAGTTTATAATTCTTTTTCCCTGGCTAGATTTTCTTTAAATAACTCTTCCTCGTTAAACGCTTTAATTATATTACTTATCTATTATATCAAATTTTATTCAATTTTTGTTCTAAATTAATAATAAACTTTATTTATTACTTCATCAGCTACTTCTGTATTTAAAACAGCTTCAATGATTGTTTGAGCAAAATCAAATGTTGTTCCACATGCTTTACCAGTAATAATATTACCATCTTGAATTGCACCATACTCAGGTTCATAGATTCCACCAAAATGATCTTCTTCACAGCCTGGGAAACATGTAAAATGTTTTTCTTTTAAGTATCCGTATTTTCCAAGAATCATTGGAGCAGCACAGATAGCTGCAACAACTAAATTCTTATTCATAAAATATTCAACAATTTCTTTTGTTACTAAACTTTCTAAATGGTAATTGAATACTGCTTTACCACCAGGAATTACTAAGAAATTATAGTCTTCAAGTTTAGTTAAACTATATAGTTTATCACAACTAACAGTAATGTTACCACTACTTGTAACTGTTAAACTATTAGTAAGTGATACTAAATCAACTTCAATATTTGCACGTCTTAATAAATCAATTGTAATAATTGCTTCTGATTCTTCAAAACCATTGACAAGTAAAATTAAACCTTTCATTATTCTTCTCCTTGATATAAATAACTTCCGTATAATAGTTTTGCAATATGGTCAAAAATATCAATTCTTTTTACAACATCTTTTGTAAAATAACCGATTGCACCACTATTATGTTTAGCATTTTTAAAACTAAAATATTTATCCATGGCATCACTTAATTCTAAACCATCAACAAAAATTGCTTGTTTTATTTCATCTGGTAGTACAAATCTAGTTCCACCTGCTCTTATTACTTTACCACTTTCTGTAATTAAAACACCAAAGTTAGTTAAATAAAGTTCGTCTTTTAATATTTCAATTCCAGCCTCAAGTCCTATTCTAATACCATCTGTTGGTAATTGACGTGCTCTATTTTCTGCACCAGTAATTGTTTCTAAATCATTTTTGGGTTGAGCAGATACACCTGAATCAACTTCCATTCCAATTACTTCATAACCATATGGTTCAAAGACATTTTTTACAGCTTGAACTTTATTATTATTTGTAGATCCTACATAAACTTTTTTCATTATTTTACAACCTTTACATAATATATTGGATTACCCATACTACTGAACTTATCTTCATATTCTGTTGTTACAATTTCAAAGTTTTCAACACTTGCATCTTGGTGTAAATCTAAAGATAGTTCAAGAAATTTGTAACCACATTCATTAAATGTAATAAGTGAATATTCAAATAATTTACGATTATCGGTTTTAAATTCAATTTCAGTTGGGTTCTTAGTAACAACTTCATAAAGTTTTAAAAAGTTTGGTGATGTTAATCTTCTTTTCGCATGTCTTGATTTTGGCCAAGGGTCACTGAAATTTAAATAGATTTTATCAATTTCACCAACTTCAAAATAATCTAAAAGATTTGTTGCATCGGCACTCATCATTTTTAAATTTGATAAATGTTCTTCTTCTGCTTTATTTACTGCTTGAAGAATTACACTATCATATTTTTCAAAACCAATGTAATTGATATCTGGATTCTTTTTAGCAAGACCAATAATAAATTTTCCTTTACCCATACCAATTTCTAAGTGAATTGGTTGTTTTTTTGGAAATAATGAATTCATATTACCTTTATAATCTTTTGGATTGAAAATCATTATTTGATCAAATTTATTAAGTTTTTCTGTTGCATTTTTTATATTTCTTCTACGCATCTTATTTACCTAATTCATAAATAGCTTCTGCATAAATAGCAATAGCTTTTAAGAAGTTTTCGATATTTAAATATTCATCAACTTGATGAACAACACTTGGATCACCTGGAAGTTCCATTCCAAATGCTACACCATGTTTTAAAGCTCTAGCATATGTTCCACCACCAATAGTACATGGTTTATTTACAGTATCACCTGTATATTTAACATATACATTGTAAAGTGTTTTTACAAGATCATCTTCAATATCAATATAGTGTGGAGTTTTATGTTCAACAATTTCACAGTTTATATCGTATACAGCTAAAATATTTGGAATTGCTTGTTGAAAATGTTCAAAGCTAAAGCCAATTGGATAACGGATATCAAAAGTAAATTTTGATTCTGTTTCATTAAAGTCAATAATACCAACATTGTTAGTAATAATACCCATTACTTTATGAGTTGTTTTTTGTCCTAGTTTTTGCATGTTATGATCGTTATGAATAACATTTGCAATAAACTTAAGTGTAGGATGATTAAAGAATTGATTTAAGAAATTAGCAAGATGTGTTCCTGCATTAATACCTTTATGTGGTTCCATAGCATGAGCACTTTTACCAATAATTGTATATTCAAATAATCCATTCTTTATTTCAACAGATCCTGTTAATTTATTTAAAGTTAAATATTCGTTAAATTCTTCACTGTAATCAATATCAGTAGTCGCAACTGCTTTACCAATAACAGCATTAAAAATATTACCACCTTTTAATGTAAAGCCATTTGTTGGAAGACCTTTCATTACAACTCTAACAATACCTTTTTCTCCATGAATTAATGGGAACTCAGCATCTGGTGAAAAACCAACACTTGGAAGTTCATGGTTTTTAGTATAATGTTCGATACCACGCCATCCTGTTTCTTCATCAGTACCAAGAATTAATTCAATTGTTTTATTTAATTTAATGTTATTATCTTTAAGCATTTTAAGAGCAATGTAAGAAGCAATAGTTGGACCTTTATCATCCATTGTTCCACGACCATACATCTTACCATCAACAATTTCTCCACTAAATGGTGGATATGTCCAACCCTCA
>JAEIGA010017230.1_pt1 | contig 11002 bp, 8 predicted proteins | sample 9270691 | NCBI WGS metagenome assembly JAEIGA01 (sample SAMN17057246, study PRJNA624740) | gut metagenome | biome: biome; isolation source: fecal sample | host: Bos grunniens | place: China: Xizang | collected 2019 | reverse complement strand
GGTAAATATACTCTTACTCTTGATGTTCCTGCTACTTTCCAATACAAGTACTTGGTTGACAAGGCTGGTGACGGCAACTGGGAGTGGTTCTCTGCTGCTAACTACAACATGCCAGTTTCTCTCGAAACTAACGATACTGAGACTTTGCCAGAGGAAACTCCAGCTGAGTAATTAGTTATCGAAATCAATAGATTTCAAAATCTTTGAGAATATAATTTCTCATCCTAGCCCTGTGGTTCGCCGCAGGGCTATTTTTATGAATAAAACTATTCTTCACTTGAAAAAAGGCTTAATTTGTATAATATTTTCTTTTTTTTAGGAAAAAATGTAAAAATATTTTCGTATTTCAAGGAAAAATTGTAACTTTGCATATAGATTTATGGTATTTATGAACAACCTTTTAATTCATCTCCCATCAGGTAAACGCCTTGTTTGGTACCTAGCAGCGGAAGAATACTTTGCAAAATATATCCATACCCTCCTGCATGGATTCGGTAAGGATTCGGAAAAGACCGATGATATAAATGGTCTATTTTTTACATGGATTGTAGCTCCTACAGTAATTTTTGGCAGGCATCAAGTAATGCACAACGAAGTGAATGTAGCTTTTTGCCAAGCCAATAATATAGCTATGTATCGTCGCAAGAGTGGGGGAGGATGTGTGTATGCCGACGAGGGCAATCTCATGATCAGCTATATCTCGCCTTCCACACATAGCGAACAAGTTTTTCAGCATTATCTAGATCATATGGCTGAATGCTTGAGCCAAATGGGGTATGGTGCCGTAAAATCTACGCATAATGATATTATGGTAGGTGAACATAAAGTATCAGGCAATGCATGCTTTGCTTTGCCTAATGCCACTATCGTTCATGGAACAATGCTCTACGATGTCAATTTTGAGATACTGCAACAAGCCATTACACCCTCGCAAGAGAAATTAGCTAAACATGGAGTTGAATCCGTACGCCAACGCGTAATAAATCTTAAAAATGCTAACAATGGTAATTGTGGATCATCGACAGAAGAGTTAGCTGAGAAAATTCATACTTTCTGGTGTAAACAGACATATACACCTACAGCAGAAGAATTACTTGCTATTGATAAAATAGAGGAAGAATATCTTGACCCTGCATTTATTGGTCGTATGTAGATAGTATCAAAGCAGTTCGCTGAGCTCAAGCCATCGCATTTCCGCTTCATCCAATGCCTCTTGTACTTCTTTATAACGTGCAGACGCTTTGGCTATATCATCAGGATTGGTCGCACCACCAGATAGGAGAACTTCCAATTGTCCCTTCTCTTCCTCAAGCAAAGGCATTTGCCTCTCTAGCTCTTCGAACTCCTTTTTCTCTTTGAAGCTCAATCTACGCTTCTGCTCGGTCTTGACTTTCTCGGTTTTAGTATCAGTAGTGTTAGGTCTTTGTTCTTGGCTCTTGGTTCCTTGCTCCAGTCGATATTGCGTATAGTTGCCTGGGAAATCTTGCACTTTGCCGTCGCCATGGAATACAAAAATATGATCCACCACCTTGTCCATAAAATAGCGGTCATGGCTCACTACTATCAAGCAACCTTGGAAATTCTTCAAATAATCTTCCAATACATTCAGGGTAGGAATATCCAAATCATTGGTCGGCTCATCTAGTATCAGGAAGTTCGGACTGCACATCAGTACCGTGCATAGGTGCAAACGCTGACGTTCACCGCCTGACAACTTACCTACATAATCGTATTGCTGACTTGGGCTAAACAAAAACATTTGCAAGAATTGACTCGCAGTCATCTTCTGCCCATTACCCAAATCTACCACTTCTGCTATATCACGCACTACATCTATTACTTTCTTGCCTTCATCGAACTTCAAGCCCGTTTGAGCATAGTAGCCAAATTTCACTGTACTACCTATATCCCAACTACCACTATCCACAGGCACTTCGCCCAGCAGCAGTTTGATAAACGTACTTTTGCCTGTGCCATTCTTGCCTATGATACCCAATTTCTCGTAGCGCGAAAAAACATAATTAAAGTGCTTTAGAATCACTTTTTCTTCACCTGTACGAGACGATGTGTATGTTTTGCATACATCCTTAGCCTCAAAGATCTTGTTGCCAATATACCCTGACTTAACTGCTAAGCGTACTTCCGATTCATTACGCTGTTGTTTGGCTTTCTTCTCTAGTTCATAGAAGTTATCAATGCGGTACTGTGCCTTGTGTGCGCGAGCTTGTGGCATACGACGCATCCACTCTAGTTCGGTGCGATAGAGGTTGCGTGCCTTCTCTACTTCGGCATTTTGAACCTCAATGCGCTCTGCACGTTTTTCTATGTAATAGGCATAATTTCCGTGGTATGCATACAAACTATGTTCATCCAACTCAAAAATATCGGTGCAGACATTATCCAAAAAATACCTATCATGCGTCACCATAAGAATTGTCAATGCCTTCTCACCTCTTATTGTCCGATTATTGAGGTATTCCTCTAACCACACTACTGTATCCAAATCTAGATGGTTAGTCGGCTCATCCAGTAGCAGGATATCAGGCTCGTCGGCTAGCACATGCTCCAATAGAAGCTTCTTCTGTTGGCCGCCACTCAGTTTGATGAAGTTCTCAAGGCTCATCGCCTTATCGCCTAATAGCCTTATTGCCTCATCACCTTGCAACCTTTGAGGCAAATACCTCACTTTCAAGTCTTTCCTCCATGTGATCTTACCACTATCATAGTCAGTTTTACCCATCAAGATATCTAGCAGCGTACTCTTACCAATGCCGTTACGAGCAATAAGAGCAATGCGTTGACCTTTGTTCACCGCAAAACTGATATTGATAAACAATATCTTTGATCCCACCGACTTAGTAAGATCCTCTACCAATAAATATGGAGTAACCACCGCCATCTCTCTAAACTCTAAATAGTAGCGAAGCGTCCTCTTGACTATTTAATAGTGTCTTGTGGCAATTGCAAAGTGTACAATATAGCTTCAGCTTGACGCAGTGCGCTGCGTTTTTTTTGTCCAGCGGCATATAGAAAAGTCTCTACTGTCACTACTCGTCCGTTCACTTGATCCAAACGAGTATGGCTTACATATGGACCACCCATTGCTTCGCCATCCAATATCTTCCATAGTCCGCGCACCTCTGTAGCATGCTCATCTTCATGTACTACAATATTGCGTACCACAGGAGGCATCACCTTATACTCTGTACCCATATACGACCCTTCAACGCTTGCACTTATTACGCGTCCCAATACTTCATCACGTTTTGCATTGAGATAATCCAATGTAAAGGTATTCTCATCTGTGTAAGGGTAGGTATATACCACTATGTCTCGGCGCATACTCCCCTTATTGTTGCAGCACCACAGCAGGCGCACCTCTGGGACTATAGTGATAGGGTTACGCAGACTATATGTGGTGGCTCCACCCAATACAGTATCCATGATCACCATATAATCTTCAGGAATAAGCATGTCATAGCCTTCTTTCTGGAGGATTGCACGTGCCTCTTTGTTGGTGCTAGCACGATAGAATTTCGTGTGCCGCTTGATCTCTTGGTTGACAAACCAATCACGTACCTCTTCACCATGCTCCAACCAATAACTAACAAATTCCTCTTGTGATGGTGTTTGGATGCGGCAAATAGCTTGTGGAGTGGACCAATAGTCGTTTGACACTTTGGTCTTTAATTGGGTGTACTTTTGTGGGTTGATGTCAATAAATAAGATGTTACGTGTAGGTTTGAACATGTCATCAAACTGAGCTGTAGCCACTTGTGTTAAGCGGAAATAAGGCTCTACCTGTGGCATACAAGGCATATCAGCACTCATAATAGCCTCAACTAAGTCGTATGTCGTAGTCACTGGCTCGGTATAACCTGATGCCTCATTCACAAGTGATAACTTGGCCACTGTATTCAATTGCTCTTGTGTCAGAGGTTCTTCATTCATTACTACTAGGCACTCATAGATTGAACCTGTAGCAGATGTGAGTGTTCGTCCTGTACTCTTTCCGCAACCAACTAATAATGCCATGATGGATACGAGAATAAATCCTCGACTAATTATAGTTTTCATATATTTTGATTTTTGATCTATTTGCTAATTATTAATCTGGGAACTCCATCAAGTATGCCTTGATAAACTCATCAATGTCACCGTCCATTACTGCATTGACGTTGCTGGTTTGATAGTTAGTACGGTGATCTTTTACACGGCGATCATCGAATACATACGAACGAATCTGACTTCCCCATTCGATCTTCTTCTTACCTGCTTCCACCTTGGCGGCTGCCTGACGACGCTTCTCCAATTCCAATTCATAGAGTTGACTACGCAAGTGACGCAATGCATTCTCACGGTTCTTTGGTTGGTCGCGTGTCTCGGTATTCTCAATCACAATCTCGTCAGGCTGATTGGTGAGTGGATTGATGAATTTATAATGCAAACGAACACCAGACTCCACTTTATTCACATTCTGACCACCTGCTCCCGAAGAACGAAATGTATCCCATGATATAGCTGATGGATCTACATGAATATCAATTGTATCATCAATCAATGGCACTACAAACACCGATGCAAAAGATGTCATACGTTTTCCTTGTGCGTTATATGGACTCACGCGTACGAGACGATGCACACCATTTTCCGACTTGAGATAACCATATGCCATATCTCCCTCAATATTGAAGGTTACGGTCTTGATACCCGCCTCATCACCTTCTTGTAAGTTGGCAATAGTCACTTTATAGTCGTGTTTCTCGCAATAGCGTTGATAAAGACGCATCAATTGCTCAGCCCAGTCTTGAGCCTCTGTACCACCAGCACCAGATACAATTTTTAATACAGCTGGCATCTGATCTTCTTCGTGCGATAGCATATTCTTCATCTCCAAGTCCTCTACCTCTTTTAAGGCATGACTATATGCTGCATCTACTTCTTCCTCGGTTACGAGTTCCTCTTTGTAATAGTCAAATGCCAATTGCAATTCTTCGGTGGCAGCGCGCACACCTTCATAACCCTCAATCCATGCCTTTATACCTTTCACTTTACGCATCTGCGCTTCTGCTGCTTTAGCATCTTCCCAAAATCCTGGATCTTGGGTGCGAAGCTCTTCTTCCTCCAATTGCACGCGCTTCTCATCTACAGCCAAGTATTGCTTCAGTTTATCTGCACGTTGTTGAATTTCTTTTAATTGTTCGATTGTAATCATATGTTTATATCATTTTTTGCTTTATTATAATTCTCTACGGGATTGTTGTACATTTCATACATACGCTCGCGTAGATAATATTCGTCTTTGTTTGAGAGGTGTATAAGTCGGAGCCTGCTATCAATATAGTCATCAAACTCCTTTCCTCGAGGATAGATTTCATATGCCTTATGGATATGGTGGTCAATAAGTTTGCATACAAACTGAATTTGCTCGTTATGACTCATTTCGCGCAATTCGGGATGTAATGCAAGAGCTTGATCTATCTCGTGGTTGATAGATGGTGTCAGGCGATAAACGATGCGACCCTTTTTTCCACTAATACCAACTTTCATTGATACTAGATCATCCTTACGCGATTTATGCCATTTAGGATTATCACGCTTGAGTTGCATCTCGCGTGCTTTTAGGTAGTCACAGGGGTCATATTCGTATGAGATAGATACCGGACAAATATTCAATTCTTTGATGCTCTCAAAGAAATCTTCCGAATCGATTGTGAGCATCTTGAGAACACCTGGTTGCGTAACATCATTTCCATCTTTTGCACGGCCTTCTCGTTGGGCTAACCAAATGGATTTATGATGTTTACGAAGATGACGTATATATTGAGAGAGTGTTATGGCATTTTCTCGTTGATTGCGGAATCCACCATTGCGAATAACTACAAAACCACGAAGAAAACGAACGACATGCTCAATCCACCATTTGCCAAAAAGATTATTGCCTATACCAAAATAAGGATGGATAAAATAGCGCGTGCGTAGCATGAATGTAAGCCATGTGGCATCCATTACAATATCGCGATGATTCGACATAAAGAACGCACCATGTCGGATATCTTTTTCTATCTTTCTCTTGTCACCTAAAAAACGCAACTCCAAACTTTTTGTGGTTTTGCGTCTCATTACTAGTAGAATAGGATAAATTATGAAGAAGTCAACCAATGGTAAAATCCATCCTACTCGATATGCTTGTATGTCTTTAAATTTATTCATAAAGAGATTATTGTTTGTGGGTCATAATGTCGAGAATAAGATCATCAGTAATTTGCATACCATCATGACCAATACGCGTGAGATTGTGAATAGTACGATCAATGTCATCTTCTACAATGCCTTCTGTGGAATTTGCAAATGAATGTTGCATTGCCAAGTATGCACTAAATATTGCCGTTGCCACACCACTAGTCACTTTCAACGCACAACCAGGTTTAGCTCCATCGCAAATCATACCAGAAATATTTGCAATCATGTTTTTGATAGCATAGGTGATCTCCTCATATGTTCCGCCCATTAGATAGGTTATACCTGCTGCAGAACCTGTCGCTGCAACCACGCATCCACATAACGCAGATAAACGACCTAATGACTGCTTAATATAAATCACCGTTAGGTTGCTCAATGCCAATGCACGAACCATCTGCTCATCGCTACATCCATTCTCTTTGGCATATAGGTATACGGGTATAGAGCATGATATACCTTGATTACCTGATCCTGAGTTACTCATCACAGGCACCATCGCACCCGACATACGGGCATCGCATGCTCCACAGGTGTAGCTGATAATCTTTGTAAATAAGGTATCACCGAATAGATGTTCCATCTCCGGAGTTGCAGAGAGGGTGGTAGAGCGCAGTAAACGCCCCAAACCATGACCATATTGATCTGCAAATGATGTTTCAGCTGCAGCAGTATTCATTTCTGCACCATCTTTTAGAAATGCAATTGAGTTTGTGTCAATTTCCATTGCAAAATCATAGACACGGCGGAGAGAAAGTTCTGCTTGTTGAGTATTGCTATGTTGTATTGTATGGGATGGAGTCGTGTTACCGTCTACGAAGTTCGTGTGCTCATCCATAATCGTGGCATGGGCTGTTTGACCTCCTTTGCGCACTTCAGCATGGATATATAAAATACTAGGGGCTTCGTAATTAATATGCAATTGTGTTGGTACACGCAACATATATTGTTTAGCATATGCTACTGCTTCAGGTGTTGCATCGCGTAATACCTCTAGCATATATTCGGATTTACCGATTGTCGCACCTAATGCAATAGCGATAGGTAACCCTGTCATTCCGGTATTAGGAATGCCTACTGCCAATGCATTTTTATATACGTTTTTAGAGAGATATACATCTATCTCTTCGGGCTCCGATCCCAATATTTCTTTCGCGCGAGCAACACATAATGCTACTGCTATTGGTTCTGTACATCCTATGGCTGGGACCACTTCACAACGAAGTAGATTAAGCAATTCTTGATTGGATATTGTTGACATAATTATTTGTTAATTACATAATTTTTTAACTCTCCTGCTCCGTTCATTGCAGGAAAAGAATCTATCGCATGAATACATGGCGAGCACAAACTTCTAGTAGCATCTACCACTTCATCAATGCCTGCCAAATCTAGTAATGTAGAGAATGTTACACTAGAATTCTGTGATATATCTCTATTGTTGTGTAACCAATATGTTTTATCTGTAAATTTTTGTTGATATTCATCTGAATACCAAATCATGCATGGTACATGATATTCCGCTTCACTTAGTTCGTACGAACCATGCAACGACAATTTGCGCTCATCGTCCCAAAAACTCTCTCCATGATCGGATATATACATTAGTACAGTCGGCTGGTTTAACGAATCCATCCATTCAATCAGTTCGCCCAATACATAATCTGTATATCGAATACTATTATCGTACGAGTTGATGAGCAGATCTTTATGATCTTCTGTTAGCATTGCATATCCATCATTCGTACTCAACGACGGTTTATAATAATCAGCTTCTTTAGGATAACGTAAGTTGTATTTGTAATGACTTCCAAGTGAGTGTATAACAGCAAATAACCCTTGACCATGTACAATACCTTTTAAGTGTTGAACTAGATCTATATCATAACTATCAACCGCATCCAATCCACGGCTGAATATATAATGATATTCGCAACTATTCATTATTCGCATAGTGAATGGTGTATAGGAGTTCTTGGAAATAAATGCAGTTTGATACCCAGCTTCTTGAAAAGCCTCCAATATGCTTTTTTCCTTATGCATAATCTCTATGTTGTTGGTGGTAGCCCGGGTCAATAGAAATGGAATAGAATAGTTTGTTAGATTAGCTTGAGCATATATCGATGAATAGGATATTAGATTCTCTTTCTCCGCGAGATTTGGCGTAGTATTTCTGATATAACCATTGAGCCCGAAATGATCGTACCTTGCAGCTTCACCTATATATAGAATGTATAATGTACTATCCGTATTATGGCGCTTGGTTATTCCAAAGGAGAAGTTTTTCAATTCTTCTTGACCCTGATTCCATGCTCTTTGATCTTGCCATAGTTTACATGCATTGATATACAAATTGTATGGGTATATCTTAAGAAATTTCATTCCAAACTTATCCAATGTTTGACTCATTACTTCTCGAGTGGAGAAGTTTGGATTAATGTTTCGTATCAAAAATGAGAGGGCGACATATGTAGCAATAGTCATCACTACTGTTGCTACCACTCCCCAATAGCGTAATCGTTTATTTAGCAGCGGCTGATTCTTAATACTTATACAAAGATATATGTATGTGATCCACAACAAGATGACGATTAGGCAAATAGGCCACATGCTGAGCAGAATCTCAATTGCCTCTGATATATCCGTATTTAATATGGAATTTAGAAATAGCTTAGAGGTTGATTGCTTATTTAAGTATAAACTAGCAATGTCAATTGGCATAAAAAGAAAATTTAATACTCCCTCAATGATGAAATATGTACGTGCCTTGAATACCAATGCGGGTATCAATAAACAGACCATCACCATGTCTAAATAACCAATTTTCATTACCCATGAGCCTTTCATATCTACAGCCATGAATAAGGCGCAAATATTCGGGAGCAATAGCATGATGAACAGCAATGCTATACAAATAATATCTCTCTTGGTAAAACGCATTATTTGATGAAATGTAATCTTAGTCGTAGAGTTGTGTATAATATCAACAGTTTCTGCAACAACGATTTTTGTTGTTGCCTTTTCTCTTGCAGTGTTGCAAATAGTAGCTCTTTTGCTACTAAATTACGCATGGCGGTTGTTGAATTAGCGTTTGCTAGGTAATTATAACCTGTATATGATAGCATTTTATAACTAGGTTTACTAGCCCAAAAATCTAATGAGAAAATCACATCCTCATAAATCATTCCAGTTGGAAATTGCAAATGATGCTTTACAAATATATCACGCCGATATAAACGCATACAGGGCGATGTGAATTGGTAGAAATGTTTAGGTAACTTTTTCTGAAATACTTTCCCTTGATTAGTAACTCGTTTATAACCGATTTGAACACAGTCTTTACTGCCAATATGCTGCTGCATATATGTGTAAAAATTCGTGTCAATATAATCATCTGCATCTACGAACGATATATATTCTCCCGTTGCATATCGGAGACCAGTATTGCGCGCTGCAGATTGACCTTGATTGGTTGTATGTGAGTATACTTCAATACGAGCATCTTGCTTGGCATATTGTTCTGCAATTGCACGACTATGGTCTGTTGAACCATCGTCTACCAAAATAATCTGCAATGCTGTATATTCTTGATGAATCAATGATTCAATACACTTGGCTAAATATAGATCGGCATTGTATATGGGTACTATGACACTTATTGGATGCATTGTTCAAATAGTTGTTCAAATTGTTTTGCCTCGTGCTGGCGGGTAAATTGTTCTTTGTTGATAACTGGCTGACGAGTATATCCTTTCGTTTTCCATTCTTGGTATTTCTCCAAGATAAATGTCTTTACATCTTCTATATTGCTTGCTGCTAATCCAGCATGGGTATTTGCTATCGTGTCTGCCAGACACTCTTCATCGGAGCGTACACACAAAATGGGTTTCTCTACTCCGATATTTTCAAAGAACTTCGTACCCATTATACCATGTGTGCCATTTGGAGTGGATTTAGATGTTAATACGAGTAGGATGGAGGATTTATGCATGATAGGTAAAATTTCTTGACGAGGAACATACCCATTCACTTCTAGCATTGGGCTTATTTGATATTGTGCACCTAAGCACTTTATCTCTTCCATCCCTTTTATGTCAGTGTGGAATAATACCCTTACCAACTTTGTATCAATTAACTCCTCTTTATATAATTGTCTTAGCGACTCAAATAATAATCGTGGATCCCGTAGTAGAGTAGAATATAATTTCCCTAGGTAGGTAATGTAAAACTTATCACACGCAATATCTTGTGGCATAAATGTATTAGCATCATATCCGTTGTAGATCAAATGTGTATTTTTGTTATACTGTGCCAATAGATTTTTATGCCATGGCGAAACTGTAGTTACGATATTAGCGCTGTGAAGTATTTGATTGCGTCTGCGTAATTGCCTACGTTCATATAATTTTCCAATCCAGTAGTTAAGTTTTTTGAAAGGCGTGATCGTGCGCGTGAAATAACAGATATCTCCCCATTGTTCAGCAATATCACGTAAATCAACTGCCAAGGGAATACGATACTCTTGCGATAGTAAATGAGCGGCGTACAGAGGAAAATAATAATAAGACGAACAAAATATAATATCATAACTACTTATATCTACCTTCTGCTTAGCAAACTGATACAATGCTTTGTCCTTTCCCCAATACAGTTTATCCAATAGCGTATGTGTGTATACCGGCATTTGGTAGTTAACGCATATATCCGTATGGAATGGGTGCTCTGCACATTCTTCTGTTATCAGCACACACTCCCAACCGTT
>JAEIGA010017229.1_pt1 | contig 11003 bp, 8 predicted proteins | sample 9270691 | NCBI WGS metagenome assembly JAEIGA01 (sample SAMN17057246, study PRJNA624740) | gut metagenome | biome: biome; isolation source: fecal sample | host: Bos grunniens | place: China: Xizang | collected 2019 | reverse complement strand
TGGTGTCTTATCACTTTTTGTGTCACAGTTAAAATAATTTTTTGATTTCCAATTTTCGTACTTTCCTTTTTCTACTTCTAGATGATTATATTTTTTTTCTAACATCTTAAATACCTCTCTTTCTGGAATAAAAAAACGAGCATTATCCAAAGGACGAATTGCTCGTGGTACCACCTTAATTTATATCTTACGATATCTTAACATTTGTAACGTAAATGACCCGGGATTATTTACTGTTAATTTCGATAATCATGCTCCATCGCTACCTTCAATACTTACTTTGTTTATTTCCACCAAACATAAACTCTCTAAAAAAGGATTGTATTTACTCCTCGATTTCCTCGCATCTGCTTAAGATTATATAATAAATTTCTTTATTTTTCAATAGTTTTTTAGTTATTTACTATTTCTTAAGCTATTCATATTATCTTCGTATTTTTCGGCACTTTCTTCAAAATTATAGTTAATTGTTCCTCCAGAATATCCAAAACTTAATTCTTTCCTATCTTTAAAATGACTATTTTGGATTATTTGAACTGTTGCTTTTATAATTTCGTCTTGTGTATGCTTATCTGCGTTAAGAAATTCTTCTTCCGTTGCATCTACGTGTAACCTTTCCATTAAATCAGAAAACTCACAATACAATTGTCCTTTATAGATTCCGTCCATTTTAAAAATGTATTCAACTGGGGTATCAATTTCATTTTTATACATTAAGTCATATAATGCTATACCTTTGTGATTAAATAATTCTCCAAGCGATGTATTACATAGGGCTGCGATAGTCCTTATTTCTTCTTCATATAGTTCATAAAAACTTGGTTCACTGCGATCCGTTGTTGCTAAACGGGCTAACATATTGGCTCCTCCTTCGCTGATCATAACTCCCACCGAGTGACCAATATAGGTATTATCTGCCGGTAACATCAATTGATTAGTGCAATCAAATACAATTAAGGCATCCTGTGTTTCTTCACGATATGATAAGGCTCCATGTCCTAAAACCTCATGAATAAATTCAAATATCTCTAATGGTTTATCACTTGGTAAATAAACCTCTCCCGTTTGACTATCAAAATAAGCATATACAGTTTCTCTTTCAACAGCGTTTTGCATTTCTTCCGATGTAAGATACTGAAATTTCATTCTTTTAGCATTTGCATATAAAACACTTAGATCCATCTCTTTAAGTTCTTCACTATTTTTTAGGTTATTAATTCCGTTTAGTATAATATTTTTTTGTTCATCTTTGATATTTTGATTATTTTTAAAAGCATTAATTACATCATCCCATGTTGGAATAAAATCCATATTTTTAAAGTCCCTAAATTCTTCAAAATCTCGAAGAGTAATTTGATGTTTATTATTACTATTTACAAAATGTCTGACAAATATATAACCATTATTATTGTATTCTTTAAAAGTAACATCCATATTGTGTTTTTTAAAATAATTATAAATCTCTTGTTTTGCGTCATTTTCTTCGACAACCGCGGAAGTTTCTATATTACTAGAACTATAGTCACCAGTATGTTGACAACCACACATAGTTAGAACTAGTGCTAAGGATAGTAAACCACTGGTTGTCCTAACAAATGGAGAAACTTCTATAGTTATATCACTTAGTTTTTCTTTAATTCTTTTTAATTTCTCTTTCACATCAAAAGATAAAATATTTTGGTTAAAATAAAATTTTTTATGTAATTCTTTAAATATATTTATATCTGGATAATCATAGCTTGCGCTTTGATTATTATACTCTAAAAAATAGAATGGATAATTTTTAGATATCAAATAAATATATTCCTTGTGATTATATTTAAAACTATATAAATATTTAAATATTTCCTTTTTCATTAGTACCTCCTATTAATTTTCTTTTGACATTTCAGCTTCATATAATTGCTTATATTTAGGACAGTTTTTTAATAATTCTAGATGAGTTCCTTCTGCTTCTATTTTCCCATCATTTAGGAATAGAATTCTGTCACAACTTATTATTGTGCTAAGCCTATGAGCAATTATTAAAATAGTATACTTATTTTGAAGGTTATTGATGGCTTCTTGTATTTTAGATTGAGTCACATTATCTAAGGCAGATGTTGCTTCATCAAATAAAATTATTTCTGTTTTTTGAACTAATGCTCTAGCAATTGCAAGACGTTGACGTTGTCCTCCACTAAGTGTAAGACCACCTTCTCCAATCATTGTGTCATATTTGTCTGGTAATACATTGATAAACTCATCTAAACAGGCTAGTTTGCATGCTTCAATCATTTCTTCATCTGTTAAATCTTCTTTAACTAGTCGTAGATTATCTTTGATTGTCATGTTAAAGATATATGGGTTTTGACTGATAATTGTAATATTACCTCTGATTGATTCTTTATCTAATTCATTTATATTAATTCCATCTATAGTTATTTCTCCACTATCAACGTTATACATTTTACATAATAAATTGAAAATTGTTGTTTTTCCTGAACCTGATTTACCAACAAATGAAACTGTTTCTTTTGATTTTACTTTGAAATTTAAATTATTAAGTACAGGCTTTCCTTCTTTATATGAAAAGGTAACATTCTTAAATTCAAAGTTTCCTTTTATGTTTTCAAGTTGTTTTTTTCCAAATTTTTCTTTTGGAAACTCAGGACTATTGATGATGTTGAAAATTCTTTCAGAAGATAAGTTAAAGTCTTTTACTTTTTCCATTAGCATGCTTATATAATTAACTATCGAACTTACGCGATTCATATAATTATGTACAACAATTGCACTTGCAACAGCTATTTGTTTGTCTGCAATTAAGGCAACTAGTAAAAATATCATTCCAGTATCTGCAAAGTCCACAATGGTATTTCTAAATAAGCTGTAATTTCGGTCTATTTTTGACATCGCATATCTTTCATGATTAAGTTCAACTACTTTGCTATGAAGTTCGCTCATAAAGCTTTTTTCAGCATTTAACATCTTTATGTCACGTATTCCCCTAACTAGTTCCCCGACAAATCCTGATACATATTCGTGTTTTTTTCTATACACTTTGTCTTTTTCATTAAAAGTATGAACCCTTTTTTTCTCAACAAAATATATAATTACAACCATTAATAGTACATATAAAAATGCTAGTTTATTTATTATAAATATTGCGGCAAAAATTCCAATATCTGTAATTATGTTGGATAAGTGTGAATTTAGTACGTTAAATATTTCTGCTATTTTACTTGTATCATTAGTTAGTCTGTGAATAAAAACACCTGAGGAGTTTTCATCAATTGTTTTGTTTTCTAGTTTTAATATTTCTTTTCCTAAATCGCTTTGGATTCTAATAAAGGATTCCCTATATACCACTTGAGAGAACAATCGTACAAAATAGTTGCAGATACTTCTTGTTACTTCTACTAATAAAATAACAAGGCTTATCCATATTACTTGTTGGAAGGCACTTTCTGTAATACCTACAATTATTTTAGCACTTAGAATTGGTACAAATATGCTAATTCCTATTGTTAGTATATTGAATATAATATATGCAATGATTCTTTTCTTTTCACTTTTTGAGTATTTCCATGCAATTTTTAAATATTTAATAAATTCTTTCATAGACTTCACCACTATTATAAGTATACCATATTTATATTTTTTTGTTTTATTTATGCTGTTTTTTTGATATTATATAGACATTTAGATTGGAGGCGGTATTGCATGAGTAAAAACTTTGTAAAAAGATTTTTAGCGTACACTGCCGTTATTTCAATCATTGGTACTGGCTGTGCATTTAAATTATGCAAAAGCAAATCACAAAAATATGAGGGTAATGTTATTTCATATGTATCAAGCTTTACTGATGATGAGTTTGAATTAGCTGCACACAGAGGTTTTTCATCTTTAGCCGTGGAAAATACAATCGATGCTTTTAAGTTAGCTGATGAAGCACCATATGTTGATTATATTGAATTAGATATCCGATTAGCGGATGATGGAGAAATCATTTGTTCACATGATAGTTTTGTTAGAAATATTAAGTTTCAAAAATGGTATTTAGAACAGCATAAAGGTCGCGAGGCTATTCGCAATACCTTTACTTATACCGGCTTTAATAAAAGCAACTTTTTTTCTAGCATATTTAGCACTACCGATGGTTATATTATTAGAAAGCGTCAATTAGAGTTACTTGATGATAAATTTTCTCTATCAACATTAAATGATGCTTTAGATGCGTGTTCCAAAACAAATGTTATTATTGATATAAAATTCAATGACGATTTTGATGTTTTAACCAAAAAGTTGATTGATATTATTAAAGACATTGATTCAAGTAATCTTATTTTACAAAGTTCTAATTTAGAGTTACTGAGAAAATTACAATCATTATATCCAAATTATAATTATTCAGCTATTATTGATGATGTTAAGGACTTTGAAAAATGTAGTAGTTTTCAAATGATCGGTGTAAAGAAAAGCTTAGTAAGTATTGACTCTATAAGGAGCGCTTTTGAAAGTGGTCAGTCGGTTTCTGTGTGGACAGTTAATTCTACTGACGATGTAAAGGATATTTCTTCTTCTCTTGGAGATTATTATGATGATGTAATTTATATAACAGATTATCCAGATGTTATAGCGCATGAATTAAATTTAATTAAATTAGAAAAGAAAAAGGTTACTAATTAGTAACCTTTTCTACTTCTTTATAAGTTTTTCCTTTTAAGTCTACAACAGCTTTTTTTATTGTTAGATTTTGTTGTAATTTGCCAGACTGTGTATTTGCCACTTTTTCTGTTGAAGCTATGTATTTGATGTTATCCAAGCCATCAATAACTTTTCCAAATGCTGCATATTGTCCATCAAGATGTTCTGCAGTTCCTAACATAATAAAGAATTGACTTCCAGCTGAATCATAAGATGAACTTCTCGCCATTGAGACAACACCTTCTGTGTGTTTTAGGTTATTTGCATAACCATTGGCTGAAAATTCTCCTTTAATATGATATCCAGGTCCTCCTGAACCTGTTCCTGTTGGGTCTCCTCCTTGTAATACAAACCCAGGCATTAATCGATGGAATGTATTATTATCATAGAAGCCTTTTTGTACCAATGATATAAAGTTGTTAACTGTGTTTTCAGCAACATTTGGGTATAATTCGATTACAATTGATCCATAGCCATCTATTTCCATAGCTACTACCGGGTTTGGTGTATTATATTTTTCTAAATTCATTTCGTTTCCTACTCCTTTATAATTAATGTTTAGATAGTCAGGCTCATAGTTTGCGCCTGATTCTTGTGATGCTACAGTAGCAAAAAATGCAATTATTATTACTACTATAATTCCTGCGATAGTTAATATTTTTGAGAAGGTATTTATTGCCTTATTTTGCATTTGTTTTACCTCCCTTTAATATATCTCTTGCAGCTACTAATCCTGTTGCAGCAGCAGTAACAATATTACCAGCCTTTCCTGCTCCATCACCTATAAAATAAATATCATCACATTCTAATTTAAATTGATTGTTTGTTTCTATTTCGTTTGAAAAGAATTTTATTTCTGGACCATATAGTAAAGTGTCATCATTTGCTACTCCAGGAATAATTTTATCTAACGTTTCAAGTCCTTCTAAAATGTTTGTGATTATTCTGTGTGGTAAAACCAATGCTAGGTCTCCAGCAACACAATCTTTTAGTGTAGGTTCAATGAATCCTTTATTTAATCGGTGCCACTCACTTCTTCTCGAATTTTTTAAGTCCTTTAGAGATTGAATAATTGGTTTTCCATCACCCAATACATTTGCAATTCTTGCTATTGACTCCCCATACAATCTTGTGTTTGTTACAGGTTCTGTTAGTGTCACTTTAGAAATAAATGCAAAGTTGGTATTATTACTTTTTATCTCTTTAAGCGCATGTCCATTTACACATATAAATCCATAATAATTTTCTTTTGCAACAAAACCACCAGGATTTGTACAGAATGTTCTTATTTCATCTCCGTATGTTTTTGTTTTTATGAAGATTGTTGGGTCATATATGACATCTGTTATATCTTGCATAATTTCTTTTCTAACTTCAACACGAACTCCAATTTCTATGCTTTGTGATAGGTATGGGATATTATATTTGTCTGCTAATTCCTGAATCCATTTTGCACCAGTTCTTCCTGGGGCAATAATTACTTTTTTACAAGTGATTGTTGTTTCTTTCTTGCCAGTTAAATATGTAATTTCATGGTTGCCTATATCAATAGTTTTAACATCTGTAACATCTGCTTTATCTATTAGGGTAACTCCATTAGTTTCTAAATAGTCGCATATTCCATCTATGTACTCTGGCAAGTGGTCGCTACCTAGATGTTTCTGTTTTATAACTAGTAGCTTTGCACCAGAAATTGCAACTTTCTTTTTAATCTGGTTTGCTTCATCCATATTACTTGGATATACTTGAGCATCCATTTTAAATTTATTAAAGATTTCTTCTGTCTCATCTATTAATTGATTTGCTTCACTTTCTGACATGTATTTAGTTAAGTCACTTTTTCCAAGTTTTGGAATGAAGTTTAATTTACCATCTGAGAATGTTCCCGCTCCTCCATATCCAGCTAATATTGCACATGGGTTACAGTTTTGACAGGGAACGCCTAATTTATTCATTGGGCAAACTCTCTTTTTTACTCTAAATCCCTTATCTAAAATTGCTATTTTCATTTTTTTGTTTTTGCTTATTAATTCATAAGCGGCAAAAAGTCCTGCAGGACCTGCCCCAACTATGACTACATCATATTTCATTTTTATCACCATTATCATTTTATCATATTTTATTTATGTTTTTACTATTAAAATGTAAATTAGTTTTTTGCTACTAGTATATATGGTAAGTTTTTGCTAAAATATAATTGGTGATAGTAATGACTCGAGAGGAATTAAATCAAGATAAACAAAAAGAAGTTATGTCTGAAACACGATATGAAAATAGGAAAAAAATGGTGATTTTTTCGTTTAAAATAATAGGTTGTATTGTATTACTATTTTTATTATTTTATTTATACACTACGTTTATTTCAACCAAAATTGTTTCGGTAAGAGAGTATCGTGTTATAAATAAAAAAGTTCCGTCTGAGTTTAATGGAATAAAGGTCGTTCAATTTTCAGATTTACATTATGGCTCTACAATTTTTATTAATGACTTGAAAAAGATTGTCAATAAAATTAATGAGTTAAAACCTGACCTTGTTGTATTTACTGGTGATTTAATTGATCAAAATTATAGTCTTACTATTAAAGAACAAGAAGAAATCAGTAAAGCACTTCTTAAAATTGATACAACACTTGGAAAATATGCAGTTCGCGGAGATGAAGACACAGATGTTTTTTCTATAGTTATGAATCAAAGTGAATTTAATATATTAGACAATGGATATGATTTTATATATAATGAAAGTTCAACGCCAATTATTTTATTTGGTAGTGCAAGTTATCTTCAAAATGAAAGTAATATTAAAAACACTTTTGCATACTTTGAAGATGCTACTCATAATACAAATATTTTTTCTATATCATTAGTTCACGAACCGGATGTTGTCGAAGATATACAAAAAAATTATTTTGTCGATGTAATATTGGCTGGTCATTCACATAATGGAAATGTCCGTATTCCATTCATAGGTCCTGTTAGTAAGGTATCAGGCGCTAATAAATACTACGATGCTTATTATCAGCTTGATGATACAAAACTATATATTTCTAGTGGTCTAGGAACTAATGGTGCGGGATTAAGATTGTTTTGTAGACCTAGCATAAGCTTATTCAGAATTTCTAATAAATAATTTTTAATTTTTGCGAAGATATTATTATCTTCTTTTTTTTTGATATTTTGCACTTCGATTTTTCCAATTTTTTTATCCCCAAGTTTTATCTCTACATAATTTATCTTTTTTTGAGCAGCTTCTTTTGAAATATATAATTCTGTTTTTACATTTTCTTTTTCCTGTTTAGTTAATGGATAATAAAATGACTTTACTATTTTTAGTTTGCCATCATAATAGTCGTTTGGTATAAAATACTCTCCTTTTTTTATGATTTCTGTCATTTCGTAAGTTTCATAATACTTTTCATATAATTTTCTATGTACAGAATATGAATCATATACATTTAATGTAACTATTGTTAAATCCATTCCATTTTTGCTTGCTGTTGTCACCAATGTCTTTCCAGCACTGGGTGTATATCCATTTTTTCCAGATGTGCAGTATTGATATGTTGATAGTAAGTTGTTACGGTTATACCATGCATAGCTTTTTTTATTAGTATTTGTTTTATAAATTTTTGTTCCGGAAATTTTTTTATAGGTGTCATTATTATATGCATATATTGATAATAAAGCCATATCGTATGCAGTGGAGATGTTTCTATTTTTTTCATCAAGTCCATGCGAATTTTGAAATTCTGTATCTAACATTCCTATTTCCTTTGCCTTTTTATTCATCAGTTGAACAAATTTATCCTCGTTGCCCGCTATATATTTAGCAAGTACTACGGCTGCATCATTTCCACTCCTTAATATCAATCCATATAATAAATCCACTACCGTTATTTTTTCCCCTACTTCTAGATAAATATTAGTTCCATACATTGTCAGTATTTCGGGTCCAACCTCTATAACATCCGTTAGGTTACCATATTCTATGGTAAGAATTGCTGTCATTATTTTTGTTGTGGAAGCAATTAATCTCTTTTCTTTTGAATTTTCTTCATGTAATACTCTTTTTGTTGATGTTTCCATTACTATTTCAGATGATGCATAGACTTTTATACAACTAAAATAAAATATTACTATACCAAGTATTAGAAAAAATCGTCTCATTTAATACTCACCCAGTAAAATTTTATGGTTTTTTTTTCTATTTATGCGATAAAATTTTCTATTTTTTTAGAATAATATTATTAGAGGTGATATTTATAAAAAATGATTTATATAATAAAATTAAAAAACTTATAAACTCAAAAGGATTTCTTATTCCTGATAAAGGTTGTGGAAGCGTTGGACTTTTACTTGAAGAAAAATTAGGATTAACTAACAATGAATTTCCTGTAGCTGACTGCGATGGTATTGAACTAAAAACATCTAACATTTATTCTGAATACCCTATTACTTTATTTAGCTGCACGTTAGATGGCCCAGATTTTTATCCATTATCTAGTTTTGTCGAACGTTTTGGTAAATTGGATGAGAAATATCCTAAAACAAAAGTATTGTATATAAGATTATCTTCTACTCAATGCTCCAACTGGGGTAAGTTTATTAAAATGAGATTGATTGTGGATAGAAAAAAGGAAAAGATATATATATTAGTATTGCATGCTAATGGAAAAGTCATTGAAAAGCGTGTATTTTGGGATTTTAAAACACTAGAAAGTGTTATAAAGAGAAAGATATCGTCTATGTATTTTATAACTTATCATGTTAGACGAATAAATAATAAGAAATATTGTTTTTTTGATGATATCCTTGTTCTTAAGTCTAAAACATTTGAAGATTTTTTAGAGAGTTTAGAGCAAGGAAAAATAGAGGTCTATATAAAAAGCGGAGTCTTTTCTTCCGGGCTTAAAGAAGGACAGGCTTATAATCACGGAACTGCCTTTCAAATAAAAAAACATATGTTATTGCATATGTTTGAACAAAAAAAATAGTACTTCATAAAGTACTATTTTTATCATATCCCAATTTAATGGGTTAAATTCAAATGGTCGGGAAGACAGGATTTGAACCTGCAACCCCTTGGTCCCAAACCAAGTGCTCTACCAAGTTGAGCCACTTCCCGATACAAATAAAATGGTGCGCTCGAAGGGATTCGAACCCCTGACCTTTTGGTTCGTAGCCAAACACTCTATCCAACTGAGCTACGAGCGCGTGACCCTAACAATATCAGGTTATAAATAAAAAACTGGTGGCTCCAGCGGGAATCGAACCAGCGACACAGGGATTTTCAGTCCCTTGCTCTACCAACTGAGCTATGAAGCCAAAAATAATGGCGGTCTCAACGGGACTCGAACCCGCGATCTTCTGCGTGACAGGCAGACGTGTTAACCAGCTGCACCATGAGACCAAATTGGTTGCGGGAAGAGGATTTGAACCTCTGACCTTCGGGTTATGAGCCCGACGAGCTACCGAGCTGCTCCATCCCGCGATATAAATTGGCGGAGGAAAAGGGATTCGAACCCCTGCGCCGCTTGCACGACCTCCCGGTTTTCAAGACCGGTCCCTTCAACCAGACTTGGGTATTCCTCCATTGTAGTCTATTTAGACGACAAATTGATTATACCATAGCATTTTTTTCTGTGTCAACAGATTTCTTTGCTATTTTGTTTAAAAAAACTCAATTATTAATTAACTGAGTAATTATTAAGATTGGTGCCTGAGGCCGGACTTGAACCGGCACGAGGGTTGATTCTCGCAGGATTTTAAGTCCTGTGCGTCTACCAATTCCGCCACTCAGGCACAAAATGGTGACCTGTATGAGATTCGAACTCATGACCCTTTGATTAAAAGTCAAATGCTCTACCAACTGAGCTAACAGATCAAATTTTAGATGGCTGCCTCGGTTAGATTCGAACTAACGCATGTCAGAGTCAAAGTCTGATGCCTTACCGCTTGGCTACGAGGCAATCTTAAAAGTGGTGGAGAGAGATGGATTCGAACCATCGAACTCAATGAGAACAGATTTACAGTCTGTCGCGTTTAGCCTCTTCGCTACCTCTCCAAAAAAATGGTGCCGAAAACAGGACTTGAACCCGTAACCTACTGATTACAAATCAGTTGCTCTACCAATTGAGCTATTTCGGCATTAATGGTGGGCGATACAGGACTCGAACCTGTGACCCCCTGCTTGTAAGGCAGGTGCTCTAACCAACTGAGCTAATCGCCCGAAACAAATCAGTTGACGTAATTTAATATATCAATTATTACTTTTTTTGTCAACGTTTTTTTTGCTTTTTTTTATTTTTTTTCACAGA
>JAEIGA010017227.1_pt1 | contig 11003 bp, 10 predicted proteins | sample 9270691 | NCBI WGS metagenome assembly JAEIGA01 (sample SAMN17057246, study PRJNA624740) | gut metagenome | biome: biome; isolation source: fecal sample | host: Bos grunniens | place: China: Xizang | collected 2019 | reverse complement strand
GCACCCCCTGCTTCTTTGATAACATCGACTATATGAACCGTCAAGGCATTACCGTATTCCTTGAAGCCTCGGTCGACGTCATCTTTACCCGACTCACCAGAGCTCGCACACACCGTCCGCTCGTGGCAGGGAAGAGCCCCGATGAGCTACGTGCCTATATCCGCCAGATGCTTGAACTGCGTATGCCCTACTACAGGCAAGCTGCACACACCTTCTGCGCCGACCAACTGGAAAATATACATCAGGTAAACCATTCGGTAGAACAATTCAAAAAGGAGATCCTCTAAAGATCTCCTTTCCTTTTATCCGCGCATTGCCAGCGCCTTGTTCTCGGCAGCCTCCATGATTTCGCGCTCGCCGGGCCCCTTGTCGTTGATTCCGCACAGGTGCAATATGCCATGTATGATGGTTCGGTGCAGCTCCTCCTCGTACTCAGTGTCAAACTGCTCACTGTTGGTCCTCACCGTATCGAGACTGATGAAGAGGTCACCGCTGATGATGTTTCCCTCAGTGTAGTCAAAAGTGATGATATCGGTATAATAGTCGTGCTGCAGATACTCACGGTTCACCTCAAGTATGCGCTCGTCGTTGCAGAAGATATAGTTCACATCGCCCACCTTCATGCCATAGGTGGCAGCCACGCTGCGTATCCATGCAGTAGTAGGTCGTTTCTTAATGTCGGGCATTCGTGTGCCGTCAGTCTGATAGGTAATCATATTTGTGTTAATTCTGAATTTTGAATTATGAATTATGAGAACTCAGAGTACTCCGAGAACTCCGAGTTCTCAGAGAAAACTATCCAAAGAATAAATAACAAATGAAAATAGCCGAAATTATGCCAGCCAAATCGGCAAGCAGACCACAGGTGACGGCATGGCGCGTCTTTCTGATACCTACACTGCCAAAGTATACAGCAAGGATGTAGAAGGTGGTATCGGTAGCACCTTGGAACAGGCAAGCAAGGCGACCTACAAAGGAGTCGGCCCCATACGTGGTCATAGCATCCACCATGAGTCCGCGCGCGCCACTGCCACTAAGAGGCTTCATCAGTGCCGTAGGCAGAGCGCCCACAAATTCGGTGTCGCCTCCCACAAGAGCGACACACCAGGCGATGCCGTCGATGAGGAAGTCCATAGCACCCGAAGCGCGGAACACGCCGATAGCTACAAGAATGGCCACGAGGTAAGGGATGATTCGCACAGCCGTCTGGAATCCCTCCTTGGCCCCCTCTATGAAGGTGTCATATACATTGATCTTCTTACGCATGCCAGCGATAATAAAGCAAGCGATAATGCCACAGAGGAATACGTTGGCAAAGGTAGACGACACCACATCCATCTGCTCGCGCGGCATGGCGCTGAAACCCCATATGATAAGTGCCACCAATGCGCATAGAGCCCCCAGAAAGAGCAGCAGCGTGCGGTTAAAGAGGTTGATACGCTGATACAGGCAAGTGACAATCAAACCCACCACGGTGGAGAAGAAGGTGGCAAGAAGTATAGGTACAAACACATCGGTAGGTTGCGCAGCTCCCAGCTGGGCACGATACACCATGACACTGATAGGCACAAGCGTAAGGCCCGAGGTGTTAAGCACAAGAAACATAATCATCGGGTTGGTAGCCGTATCCTTCTCCGTATTCAACTCCTGCAGCTGCTCCATGGCCTTAAGGCCCATAGGTGTGGCTGCATTATCGAGGCCGAGCATATTGGCCGCAAAGTTCATGAAGATGGTCCCCGTCACAGGATGTCCCTTGGGAATATCGGGAAAAATCTTCGAGAACACCGGAGCCAGCCATCGAGCCACGACATTCACTACCCCACCCCTCTCTCCGATGCGCATGATACCGAGCCAAAGCGAAAGCACACCAGTGAGTCCGAGCGAAATTTCAAAGGCCGACTTAGCCGATGAAAAGGTAGAGTTCATGATTGCAGGGAACACCTCCGTGTCGCCCCAGAAGATCAGGCGCACCAGTGCTACAGCAAAGGCGACGAGAAAAAATGCAATCCAGATATAATTGAGTACCATGTCAGATGATGCTTATGTCTTTACGGTGTAAAGGTACTAAATTCTTTATTATCTCGAACGAAGATACCATGAAAAGTTCGATAACCACACCAATAATGGCATCAGAAGGTATAACGCACCTGCAGTTGCACATCTTCGCGGTGGCACGCATCAATCATGGCTGCTCCACTTCCGATGGTGGCACGGTCGAAATAACGGGTGGCACCCAACTTAGCCGTACAGGTCAGGCGCGGAGAGTCTTTATGGCCATACTGCACGAGCGCATATCCACGCAGTCCCGTCCCGCTATACATCTGATAGTTATATGCATAGAGAGGTCCACGCTCATAGCTGTAAAGACGGGCAGCATAGTCGGCCTTGAATCCGGTAACCCCTAAAGCAACACTTAACGAATGAGCATCCCAATCGGGTGAATAGGTTGCCTGGGCACTTGCCAGTATGCCTAAACCCGGTTCCTCGGCTTGTACAACACATCCCTCGATCAATGTCCGGCAGTTCAACTGAGGCGTAAACTCACCGATCCATTGTGCACGCATGCGGTGAGTGCACTCATTCAGCAATCCTCCGTTCACAAGACGATACCCCTCTGACACATCACGTTGCTTCAGTCTGAAACGATAGCGCAACATTACCTGATGCCCATTATTCACGCTATAAGTAGCGCTCACAACCCCATCTGTACCATAGGAGGGAGCGCTCACCCGATAGCGCAGATAGGGGAAATAGCACGCATCGGCATAGGCTGTCAGCTGTAGTTTGCGATGAGGCTGCCATTCGGCCCCAAGATAAACGCCTTGTTCGTTACGGATATCTGACGAGGCCGAGAAGCTTTTACCCTCCAGAGCCCAGAAGTCGTGAGCATAATGACGTTGCAGCAGGGTAACATGTAGCTGATCGGCCGCTTTCAGCCGTAGGGTGTTGAGAGTTGCTATGGCCCCCTTACCATCTACAGCAGTCTCGCCCACAACGCTCAGCCGATGATGATGCCAGGCATAGTCTATAGAAGCATTAAAAAAGGCGTTACCCTGCGGGGCATAGCGCTTATAGCTCTGCTTGGGAACTGCAAAGCGGCGGTTGAATGACTGATACATAGCGGTGAAACCCAGATGCAGACCATGATTGCTATAGCCCAGATGTGCACCAAACAGATTGCCACGCGTGTTGTTGCGCCTTGCAATCTCTAACGGAGTACGGTGATACCCATCCGTCTTCAGTGTACTGATGGAGGCCCCGTCGAGCGTAGCATCAAGCAGTTGATACGAAGCGAACACTGTCATCTGCCACGATTGCCAGGCCAATGTTGCTGCCGCACCGGAGTAATAGTCACCCTCACCCGTACCACGATGCGGCTTAACCGATGCCGACTGCCGTCCTAACCCCTGCAGCAGCATCGTCTTTCCCAGGGCAAAATCAGAGTTGAGCACCAGTCCCTGCCCGAAACGCAATCGATAGTTTCCTACCACCAGATTACGGAGCAATCCCATATCGCCCAACTGCACATATCCAGAGAGATAGTCGGGACGAGGGAACGCGGCCGTAAAGGAGGGTTCGCCAGCATCTGTTTCTGCGCTGATTCCCCACGACAAACGTGTCCCATAGCGATAGTTATATCGGATATTGTGATACAACGCATGGCCCATGTAGTAGCGCGAGGGAGCCTCATCGAGCGCACTCTGCGTACGGGGAGCATAGCCCTCACGGCGGTAGAGCGGTATATCCATCCGGGACGACAGTTCGCTACGCCCTTGCGTCAGCATCCTGCGCCACCTGTCGCGGGCATCCACCTCCTCCTTCCGGGTGTCACCGAAGGTGACGAAATAGGATAGCAACTGACGGGTGTGGTAATCGAGCTCGGGTATCAGCATCAGTTCGCCCACACTGCGCAACGCCCCATACCTATAGATATAATAATGTATGCCCTCTATCTGGATATCGGTAAGGAACCCCAATCGCTGCAGTTCGGTGCTGTCGGCACTATTGATATTGATTGGATGGGCATGCAAATAGACGTAGTCATCGTAGAGGTTCTCGGCCAAGGCCCCCTCCTCACCCTCAACCTCAGCCTCAAGAAAAAGCTGTTCGACGAAGGTTTCCCATGCTACAAACTGCGCTGAAACAGGAAGCAATGAGCAGAGCAGCAACAAACACGCCATTATCCCCCTCTGCCCCATTGCCTATGACATCATGGTTTATAATGATCAGAAGAACTTCACCTCTTCACCAACAATCTCGCTCAGCAACAGATTGGCCAGGCGACTGGTACCTATACGGAAAAGTTCCTTATTGAGCCATTCCTCACCGAGCACCTCCTTCACGATGGTATAATACATCAAGGCATCATACACCGTGTTGATACCACCGGCAGGCTTGAAACCTACCCTACGCCCCGTCTTCTCATAGTACGCCTTGATGGCACGACACATCACATAAGCCGCCTCGGGTGTAGCTGCAGGCTCCTGCTTGCCGGTCGAGGTCTTGATGAAATCGGCACCACTATACATAGCCAGGATAGAAGCCTTCATGATATTCTCGGCCGACTTCAAGGCACCCGTCTCAAGAATCACTTTCAAGTGACGCTCACCGCAGATCGACTTGATTTCCTCGATTTCATCGCACATTCCCTCATAATCTCCGCTGAGGAACTTGCCCACGGGGATGACGATATCAATCTCCGTAGCACCATCGGCAAGGGCGAGAGCAGTCTCGGCCACCTTAACCTCGGTGAAGGTCTGCGATGAGGGGAAGCCACCCGACACGCAGGCAATGTCCACCTCTTCTACCTCGAGCGACTGGCTCACAATCTTGGCAAAGCAGGGATACACACAGATGGCTGCCACGTTCTTGAGGTCGGGATACTGATCCTCGAAATCGTTGACACGTTCGGTAAACTTCAGCACACTCTCCTCGCTGTCCTCTGTCTTGAGCGTAGTGAGGTCGATACAGCTGAAGAGAAATTTCTTTACCGCTTCGGTATCGTTCTCGTCTACAAATTTCTCGATGATACGGGCTGTTTTTGCCTTCACCTCATCATCGGGCAATGCTGTTGTGTAGAGTGCAAGTGCATCGTTGTACTTGTTTGTCGCTTCTGTTTCGTGATAGTGTTCCATATATCTTTGTTTCATTTTAATTTTTCATTGTTCAGATGTCGCGTGTTGTCGCGCTTGGTTTTCTTCTCTATGGTGCGTCGCCACGCTTCAGTGAGGTCTACACCCGTTTGGTTGGCCATACACACGAGCACCCACAACACATCGGCCATTTCCTCGGACAAATTGGGAGTTTCGCCCTCCTTGAACGATTGCTCGCCATAGGTGCGGGCCATCACGCGAGCCAGTTCGCCCACCTCTTCGGTGAGTATAGCCATGTTGGTCAGTTCATTGAAATAGCGCACACCATAAGTATGTATCCACTCATCGGCCTGGCGCTGTGCCTCCTCAAGGGTAATGGGGTTACTGTCCATAATTCCTACTTCAAGATATCCGAAGCAAAGTTAATCGTTTAAGGCAACACAAGCAAATGTTTCCCTCACTTATTCTTTATTTTTACTGTCCATGAAGATGGTTACAGGCCCATCATTGATGAGCGCGCACTGCATGTCGGCGCCAAAAACACCCGTTTCCACCGGCTTGCCGAGAGCGGTAGAGAGCGCATCGCAGAACCTTTCGTAGAGCGGCACCGAGATGTCGGGCTTGGCCGCCTTGATATAGGACGGGCGGTTGCCCTTCTTCGTTGAGGCATGCAAGGTAAACTGGCTCACCACCAGCACCTCGCCCCCGATGTCCATCACCGAGCGGTTCATCACCCCATTCTCATCATCGAAGATGCGCATGGCAACCACCTTCTTCACAAGGAAGGCTATATCCTCTTCGTTATCGGCATCCTCGATGCCCACCAATATCATCATGCCCTGACCAATGGACGAATAGAGTTGTTCGCCGATGGTTACCGATGCATTGCGCACACGCTGTATTATGATTCTCATTGCGGATAATAGTTAGTTATGTGTTGATACGTTCTTTTGCAAATAGCATGAGATGGGATAGTGGTCAGAGGTCTTGACCGAATGATCCACCACACAATCATAGGCCTCAAAGGCAGGCGAATAGAGGATATGATCGATGCGGTAAAGGATTTTGTTGCGGTTATAGCTGAATCCCGGACCATTGCCACTGCGCACATAGGCATCGGCAAGCTCCTGCGTAAACAGCTTATGGGTGTAGGATATAGGCGAGTCGTTGAAGTCGCCACAAACGATGACATAGGGCGAGGTATCCTTCTTGACCTCGGCAAGTACCAGATTGGCCTGTGCGGCACGTTTGGAGACGGCATCGCGCAGTTTCTTTATAATTTCACGCGTACCCTCCGAGCGCAGCCTGTCCTTGCTAGGATCGGACAGCAGCTGTTCGTAGACACTTTTGTCCTCGGCATTGAGGTTGTTCGACTGCAGATGGCAATTATAAATCACCAGCGTATCGGTACCATGCAGTATGCGATACTTGGCACATCCGTTGCTTGTAGAGTTGAAATCCACATCCTCGACACTCAAGATAGGGAATTTCGACAAGCAGCACAGGTAGTGCGACTTCGCTACCGACCAGTTGTTGAGCAGGTACGAGCGGTAGGGATAGGCTGCCAGCAGCTCCTTGGCACCCTTGCTCTTCAGCGCTGAGAACGGGAACTCCTGCAAGCAGATGATATCGGCATCCGAGCTTTCAAGGAACGCAATCAGAGGGTTATCAAGATTGGCCGTAGAGCTGTTGAGGTTAAAGCTGAGGATATTGTACGACATCACCTTGATGCTCTCCTCCGGAGGTGTCTGCCGGGATAGATTGATGGGCAAGAAAACACGGATCTGCGGGAAGCACACAAGAAAAGTTACAATCGGCACCAGCATGAAACGCTTATACAGCACGAACCACAGGATGAGAAACACCCCATTGGCCACCAGCACAAAGGGCATGGCAAGCCCCGCCAGCGAAAGCAGAGGCATCGACTCTACGGGAAGCACCGGACTATAGGCACATCCCATGAGCAGCAGCGCCACCAACAGGTTGACAGCCAGGATTGGCCATAGCAGTATTTTGGCATACCACTTCATCGGTTGCTCGCATCAAAGAGTTTGCGCTTCTCCTCGTCGGTCAGACTGCTATATCCCGATTTCTTCAACTTCTCCAATATATGATCCACCTCATCCGACTGCGCCTTCTTGCGGGCATTATAGTCGTAGTCCGTTTTTCGGTCATTGCCAGCAGCATTATTGACATGCACCTTCATCTTCGGCTTGCGCGGTTTGCGTTCACGTTTACGAAAGATCGCCCCGATGGCATCGATACATGCGTTTACCCAACGAGTGATATCGTAACCACGGTTGATGCCGCGCACAAACCACCATCCTGCCAGGGCACCACCCAAGTGTGCCAAGTGTCCGCCCGCATTGCTTCCGCCCACATAGAGGATATCGAAAAGCACGATGAAAAGGGCAAAATATTTCAGTCGCACCGGACCTATCAGCATCAGATTGATCCGATAGTCAGGCTCGCGCACAGCCGTAGCCACCGCTATAGCCAGCACCGAAGCCGAAGCCCCCACCAACGTGGCACTATACAGGTCGCCGGCAAACACGGGAAACAGGTTGTAGGAGGCGATATAGAACACCGCTCCCATCAGTCCGCCCACGACATAGAGTCCGCGCAAGTGCTTCGATGAAAAGAAGTAGAGAAACAGACGGCCAAACCAATACAGCCACAGCATATTTCCCAGCAGATGCCATACCCCGGCATGCAGAAACATATAGGTGATCAATGTCCAGGGCCTACGCAGCAGCTGCAACAGGTCGGCTGGCAGATAGAGGTAGCTCCACAAATGCGCTACCTGGATGTTGAACAAGCCCAGCACCACTTCCGCCAACAAGCCCAGCACATATACCGCCACATTGATGTAGATAAGACGGACAACGATGTTGCCCTGCTTGAACGTCCGCTTCAAGTCTTCAATAAATCCGTTCATTGCGTGTACCCTTCATTCTCCAATATACAATCAACAAAAAGCCGAACACCATGCCGCCCAGATGAGCAAAATGAGCGATTCCATCGTTGTTCATGATGCCCAGTCCGAGTTCTATCACAAAATAGCCGATGATGAGCCACTTGGCCTTGATGGGCATAGGCAACGGGAAGATGAACAGTTCCTGATTGGGGAACATCATACCGAACGCCATCAGAATGGCATACACTGCACCCGAAGCACCCACCGTAGACACGCTGATAACACGCTCATACATCGTGAGCCACTGCGCTGCCGTGTGCGACACTCCATGGATCGGAATCACCGCATCGGGGGCGTAGGTCGAGAGTTGCTCCATGTCGGCCATATAGGGCATGAAGTCAATATACTGTGTCAGCTCCTGCACCAGACCGGCACCCACACCGCACAGCACATAGTAGAAAAGGAATCGCGACGGCCCCCACACGGTCTCGAGTATACGTCCGAACATCCACACGGCAAACATATTGAAGAATATATGTTCGAATCCCGAATGCATGAACATATAGGTAAAGAACTGGTAGAGTCTGAACTTCTCAGACTCGAAATAGTGAAGTCCCAGCACATCATTGAGATTGATACCATACCTTTCGGCCACGATAGCGCCAAAAAAGCAAAGGATATTGATGATTATGAGGTTCTTCGTTACAGTCGGCGTATTATTCATCACACTTCATTTTACAAAAAACGTGTAAATTTACTCATTTTCTTGCACACAGCCATCAAAAATAGGCATATTAAATGCTTTTTCGGTTTTTTTAAGAATCTGTTTCGGTTTCATTTCGCACTGCATCTCCCCAAATACCATCCCCAACCCCTATTTTATAGGCAACGATACCAACTAATTGCGGAAAAATTCGTATCTTCGCGCCGCAAAAACAGATTCTATAGAACACAGATGATTACACTTGACCAATTGAAGGATGTTAAGGAGCGCACCGAAGCGCTCAATCGCTATCTCGCCATCGAGGACAAAATGATACAGGTTGAAGAGGAGCAGCTGCGCACACAGGTGCCCGGATTCTGGGACGACGCCAAGAAGGCCGAGGCGCAGATGAAGAAGGTAAAGGACCTGCAGGCATGGATCGAGGGCTACAAGCAGGTGAAGAGCCTGGCCGATGAGGTAGAGGTAGCTTTCGAATTCTGCAAGGACGAACTCATCACCGAGGCAGAGCTCGATGCGGCATATGCCACCGCGCTGGAGGCTATCGAAGCACTGGAGCTGAAGAACATGCTGCGCGAGGAGGCCGACAATATGGACTGTGTACTCAAGATCAACTCCGGTGCCGGCGGCACCGAGGCGCAAGACTGGGCATCGATGCTGATGCGCATGTATATGCGTTGGGCCGAGGCCAATGGCTATAAGCTGCGCGTATCGAACCTCCAGGAGGGCGACGAGGCAGGCATCAAGACCGTCACCATGGAGCTCGAGGGCCCCTTTGCCTACGGATACCTCAAAGGTGAGAACGGTGTGCACCGTCTCGTGCGCGTGTCGCCCTACAATGCACAAGGCAAGCGCATGACCTCATTTGCATCTGTGTTCGTAACACCGCTCATCGACGACAGCATCGAGATCGAGATCAACCCCGCCCTGCTCTCGTGGGACACCTTCCGAAGCGGTGGTGCCGGCGGACAGAACGTAAATAAGGTAGAGTCAGGCGTACGCCTCCGCTACCAGTATACCGACCCCTACACCGGCGTGCAGGAGGAGATTATGATCGAAAACACCGAGACCCGCGACCAGCCCAAGAACAAGGAGAACGCCCTGCGACTGCTCCGCTCACAACTCTACGATCGCGAGCTGCAGCACCGCATGGAGGAGCAGGCCAAGGTAGAGGCAGGCAAGAAGAAGATCGAGTGGGGCTCACAGATACGCAGCTACGTGTTCGACGACCGCCGCGTGAAGGACCACCGCACAGGCCACCAGACCTCCGACGTAGGTGGCGTCATGGATGGTAAGATCGACGGCTTCATCAAGTCGTTCCTCATGTCAAATTCTTCGGACGAGGAGTAATGCAAGAGATCGAGCGCAAGTTCCTCGTCACCGACGACAGCTACCGCACCCTCGCCTACGACAAGTCCGAGATACTGCAGGGCTACATCTGTAGCGGCCATGGCCATACGGTACGTGTGCGCACCCGTGGCGACAAAGGCTACCTCACCATCAAGGGACCATCCATGGATGGCATCAGCCGCTTCGAGTGGGAGAAGGAAATCAGCTTGCAGGATGCCCGCGAACTGTTCACCCTCTGCCAGAAGGGCCGCATAGAGAAGACACGCTACCTCGTGCACAACGGCAAGCACACCATCGAGGTGGATGAGTTTCATGGCGACAACGAAGGACTCGTGTTTGCCGAGATTGAGCTCGCCGATGTCAACGAGCAATTTCTCCGCCCCGCCTTCTTGGGTGCCGAGGTTACCGGCAATCCCCGCTACTACAATGCCTACATCAGCAAGCACCCCTACCCTACGTGGGAAAAGGAGTAACACCACCCTTTCCTTAGCAACTCGCATAATCGGCCTGTCTGCCGCTTAGAATACGTCGTTTCCCCCTATAAGAAAGTTTATAAATCGGTTGGCGGTGACAGAGTGTGTAGCACTAAGCGCTGCAACGATGACGTTAACGTTAACGATAACGCCGACACGGAACCTTTAAGTCCATTTATCTTCATTTACTACTTCCGCACCTGCAAAAGTTAAGTATATAATAATCTGCATTTACCCCCTGGCATTGGCAGTAAAGGTCACATTAATCTTTCTGATTTTCAGCACATAGCTCACAGCCAATCCCCTTGGCAGTACCCCTGGCAGAGAAATCATCCACCAGCAATTCTTAATTTTTAATTCTTAACTTTCAATTTGGAGATAATATAGGAGTTGTCCATAACACACGTATTGTCCCCCTAGATTAGGGGGACGAGCGAAGCGGAGGGGGT
>JAEIGA010017226.1_pt1 | contig 11003 bp, 8 predicted proteins | sample 9270691 | NCBI WGS metagenome assembly JAEIGA01 (sample SAMN17057246, study PRJNA624740) | gut metagenome | biome: biome; isolation source: fecal sample | host: Bos grunniens | place: China: Xizang | collected 2019 | reverse complement strand
TCGAGTGCGTAGAGTATCCCGAGCTCGGCATGGAGGCCATCTGGAAGATTGAGGTGGAGGACTTCCCCGCATTCATCCTCGTGGACGACAAGGGCAACGACTTCTTCAAGCAGTTGAAGCCCACCTGCCCGATGAAGTAATGTGAAATAAGGATATTGCAATATCTATTGAACAAGCGGTTGTGTCTTTTGATGCAATCGCTTCTCTTTTTCATAAAAAACTCTAGTTCCCATTAACTTAATACAAAAGCTCTTTCACTTTGTTTGGCGAAACAAAAACTAATTCGTACTTTTGCACTCATGTGATGCATATTATGCCTTAGTGCTGTTTGGCGTATATGCTGTATGATAACATGAAAACAATGAATTCAGATAATAAATCTTGTAGTATGATTAAAAAACAAACATTTGTTCTAATTGTTCTGCTTGCCATGGCGGCATTTGTCACTCCTGCGAGTGCTCAGATGTCTGACGATGCTGTTATGACTTATGTTGAAGCTGGACTTGCTAATGGAAAGTCGCAAAACGAACTTATTAAGGAACTGGCAGTAAAGGGTGTAACAAAAGATCAGGCTGAGAGAATCAAGAAGAAACTCGAGAGCATGCATGGATCCTCTTCTTCTGTGCGTAAGGTGGGTGCTTCTGATCGTGCCCGCGTTTCGCGCGAGGTAGAGCAGGCTGTTGCTGATGATAGCTTGACTGTGAAGCGTCCGGTAGTGGACTCTACAGCCGTGTTTGGACGTAATATCTTCTCCATTAAATCATTGACATTTGCTCCAAGTGAGAATATCGCTACTCCTGCCAATTATAAGTTGGGTCCTGGTGATGAGGTGATTGTTGATATTTGGGGAACCAATCAGACGACTATCCGTCAGGCAATAAGTCCCGATGGTTTCATTAATGTGGATGGCATAGGTATTGTCTATCTCACAGGTATGACTGTAAAGGAGGCGGAAGCCTACATGCGTCGTCAACTGGGTCGTATCTATTCTGTTGAAGGCGATGATGCTCAATCTGATATTAAACTGACGCTTGGGGCAATCCGAACCATTACGGTGAATGTGATGGGTGAGGTCGTTGTGCCTGGTACCTATTCGCTCTCTTCACTTTCTACCATATATCATGCACTGTATGTGGCAGGAGGATTCAGTGACTTAGGTAGTGTGCGTAATATATCTTTGATGAGAAACGGAAAGAAGATTGCCGAGGTAGATATTTATGATATGTTGGTAAAGGGTGAATTGGCGGATAATATCACTTTGCGTGATGGGGATGTCGTTCTTGTGCCCACCTATGAGTCTGTAGTGACTACTTCTGGTAAGGTAAAGCGTCCGATGAAGTATGAGATGAGAAAAGGTGAGAGTGTCGCTGATCTCATCACTTTCGCTGGTGGTTTCACAGGCGATGCTTATACTGCAAATGTGAATGTGGAACGCCGTAATGGACGTGAATGCCAGGTATATACCGTGGAGAATAGCGACTACTCTTCGTTCGAGTTGATTGATGGCGACAGCATTCGTGTGGGTACTATTATTAATCGCTATGAGAACCGCTTGGAAATTAAGGGCGCTGTCTATCGCCCAGGTTTCTATCAGTTGAGTGATAAGGTGAATACCGTGTCTGAACTTATCGCCATGGCCGATGGCCTGAAAGGTGATGCCTTCTTGAATAGAGCCTTGCTTCATAGAGAGCGTGAGGACTATACCCTTGAGCTGATTCAAGTTGACCTCAAGGGTATATTGAATGGTTCGGTTGCTGATATTGAACTTCAGAAGAATGATGTCTTGACTATCTCAAGTACCAATGACTTGAATGATTGGGGCTTTATTACCGTAGTGGGTGAAGTGAATGAACCGGGTATCTTCAAGTTTGCAGCCAATACGACGGTAGAGGATATTATCCTTCAGGCTGGTGGCCTCCTTGAGTCTGCATCAACGGCTAAGGTCGATGTGAGCCGTCGTATCAAGAATCGTGATAGTATGGAGGATACCGATACCTTGAGTAAGGTTTATTCTTTTGAAATTAGCGCAGGTTATGAGATTGGTGCTAAGGGCGGTTTTGTCCTTGAACCCTACGACCAGGTATATGTTCGCAGAAGTCCAGGATACAGCCCTCAAAACCATGTGAAGGTAGAGGGTGAAGTGATATTCCCTGGAACCTATGCACTTACCCATAAGGAGACCCGTCTGTCTGACGTGGTGAAGATGGCCGGTGGTACCGCCTCAAGAGCCTATACGAAAGGTACCCGTCTCACTCGTCAGATGACGACGGAGGAACGGGCTCGTCTTGAAGCAACACTTGATATGTTGGAGAATGCAAAGGATTCGATGAATGTCGCTAAGATCGATGCTGCGTCAACCTATGACGTGGGTATCAACTTGGAGTTGGCGCTTGCTAATCCAGGCAGCGATGCTGACGTGGTGCTTCGTGAGGGTGATGTTATCATCGTTCCTGAGTACATCAATACCGTGAAGGTAACAGGTGATGTGCTCTATCCTAATACGGTGACTTACAATGCAAAAATGACCGTTGAGGACTATGTGACACAAGCTGGAGGATATGGCTTCGGCGCGAAGAAGAATCGTGCCTACGTCGTATATATGAATGGAACAGTTGCTAGGGCACGTCGCAATAGTAAAGCAGTAGTAGAGCCCGGTTGTGAAATTATCGTTCCCGAAAGGCGTAAGAAAGAGGGCAGCCTGCAGAGCATCTTGAGTGTAGCATCTACATCCGCTTCGTTGGCTACTATGTTTGCTACCATTTATAACATTATTAAGTAATAGACGTATGACCGAACAGAACAATGTAGCCCCTCAGTATATGGAGGAGGAAGAAATTGATATCATGGAGTATGTCGTGAAGCTTTGGAAGAAGCGCTCGATGATTATCAAATGGTGCTGTGTAGGTGCCGTGATCGGACTTGTGGTTGGTTTTAGCATACCTAAAACCTATAAGGCAGGTGCTATGCTCGCTCCGGAGACTGAGCAGAAAATGGGCTCGGGTGTTAGTAGTATCGCATCGATGATGGGTGTGAGTCTTGACAATAGTGTCGATGCGATTAGTGTTGATATGTTCCCCGATGTAGTACATTCTACACCATTTATTGTAGACTTGTTTGAACTTCCAATACAATTCACGCACAAGGATAGCTTGGTTACTACCGATCTTCTTGATTATATGCTCAATTATCAGAAGAAGCCTTGGTGGTCGGCCATTATTAAGGCTCCTTTCAAGGCATTGGGATGGTGTATCTCATTGTTGAAGGGTGAAGACCAAAGTGAGGAGGAGTTGAGCGTAGGTCCTCTCAATCCAGCTACTCTTACCAAGAAGGAACGTGCTGTAGTGAAATACTTCGCTGAGAATATAATGATCAACGTGGATAAGAAGAGTGGTAAGACCCAGATAGAGATGGAGATGCAAGATCCTCAAGTAGTCTATACGGTCGTGCAGGCTGTGATGGATGGGTTGAAGGAATATATGTCTGACTACCGCACCTCTAAGGTTCGTCAGGATGTGGCTAACCTTTCTGTAATCTATGCTGAGCGCAAGGCTGATTATTATGAGGCTCAGCAGGCTTATGCCCGTTATGCTGATGCGAACAAGAATGTTATTCTTCAGAGTGCACAGGCTGAGAAGGAACGTTTGCAGCAAGAGATGAATCTCGCCTATCAGGTATATTCACAGATTGCAACTCAATTGGAAGCTGCTCGTATCAAGGAACAAGAAGCCAAGCCTGTGTTCGTGGTGCTTGAGCCTGCTTGCATTCCCAATGAGAAGGCTGCTCCAAGTAAGGCGAAGATGCTAATTATTTTCACTATCTTGGCAGGTTGCTGTGCTGCCGCCTGGGCCCTTTTTGGTGAAGACTTGCGTTCAAAACTTAAGGAACTGTCAGTCGAGTAAGAACTGGTGAATTTAGATATGTACAGAGAGCGGATATTTCTTTATAAAAGTATTCGCTCTCTGTTTTGTATTAATTAATGTCTTATTAATGCGGAATCCTGTAGGTCGATACAATATGTCTGTGTGGGTCTGGTGAGAGAAAAAGCTTTGTTTGTTTGGGATATTCGGAGATTTCCTATACCTTTGTTTCCATTGAAGATGAAACAATAAAATAAAGGCAGAATGAAAGGAATATATGTATTTTTGGCCGAGGGCTTCGAAGAGATTGAAGCATTGGCTCCTGTTGATGTGATGCGCCGTGCAGAACTGCTGGTGACACTGGTGTCCGTAGGGGATGACCTTACGGTGAAAGGGGCGCACGGTATCTCAGTGGTGGCCGATGCATTGTTTGCTGATATAGACTATGCCGATGCGGCTCTGCTTTTCTTGCCTGGAGGACTGCCTGGGGCTACCAACCTTGATGCACATGAAGGATTGAGTGCGTTGCTTGTGGAAAAGGCTGGCGGGCAGACTCTTGTGGCTGCAATCTGCGCGGCGCCTTTAGTGTTAGGTAGACTTGGTCTGCTCCGTGGTAAGCGGGCGACTTGCTATCCTGGCTTTGAGGATACGATGCTTGGAGCGATCTATACGGCAGATAATGTGACATGTGATGGTAATATCTTGACAGCCTGTGGCCCTGCTGCAGCTTGGGATTTAGGTTTTACCTTCGTGGAGCGCCTGAGCGGCATAGCAAAGGCTGATGTGCTACGTAGAGGTATGCAGTTTGTGCGTCAAGAAAACTAATCGGTTGTACTCATGATTCGCTATGCTATCATCGTTGCTGGAGGTAAGGGCTTGCGTATGGGAAGTGACCTACCCAAGCAGTTTATTCCTGTAGAGGGGCGTCCTGTGTTAATGCGTACGCTTGATACCTTTTACGCGTGTGACAGTGCGATACGGATTATCCTCGTGCTCCCACGCGACCATCAGCCCTATTGGCAGGAGTTGTGCCGTGAATATCACTTTGCTGTGCCTCATCGTATTGCAGATGGTGGTGCTACGCGCTTCCATTCGGTGCAGAATGGTTTGGCGCTGGTCGATGCTGCAGATGCTCTGGTGGCAGTGCATGATGGTGTGCGTCCCTTCGTGTCGCACGAAGTGATAGAGGCATGCTATCGTGATGCTGAGGTTCATGGGGCTGTAGTGCCTGTGATTCCCGTGGTGGAGACGGTAAGAAAACTTGTCAAGGAGGATTCGGCTGCAGTTGATGATGATTCTTCCTCAACCCTCTTTCTCGGATTCACTCACAGTGTGACTGTGTCGCGTGATGACTATCGTCTGGTGCAGACACCGCAGACCTTTCTTGCTTCATTGTTGCGTCGGGCTTATGCGCAGCCCTACTGTGAGGCATTTACTGATGATGCTTCGGTAGTGGAGACCTTGGGTGAGAGGGTGCAGCTGGTTGAGGGTAATAGGGAGAATATCAAGCTGACGACGCCTTTTGACTTGACGGTTGCCAAGGCGTTGATAACTCAATAATAATCTATAAATAAAGATATAATAGGTATGGATTTTAAGATTGCTGTGTTGGCCGGTGACGGTATCGGCCCTGAAATATCTGCCGTAGGTGTAGATGTAATGACCGCCGTATGTGAGAAGTTTGGTCATAATGTATCGTATAAGCACGCTATCTGCGGTGCTCACGCCATCGATGAGGTGGGTGACCCCTTCCCCGAAGAGACCTATCAAGTGTGTAAGGAAGCTGATGCTGTGCTCTTTTCTGCCGTAGGTGATCCCAAGTTTGATAATGACCCCACCGCGAAGGTGCGTCCTGAGCAGGGTTTGCTCGCTATGCGTAAGAAGTTGGGGCTCTTTGCCAATATCCGTCCCGTGCAGACCTTCAAGTGCTTGGTACACAAGTCGCCTCTGCGTGCAGAGCTGGTTGAGAATGCCGACTTTATCTGTATCCGTGAGCTTACAGGTGGTATGTACTTCGGTGAGAAGTATCAGGACAATGAGAAGGCTTACGACACCAACTACTATACCCGTCCTGAGATTGAGCGCATCCTCAGAGTGGCATTCGAGTATGCCATGAAGCGCAACAAGCACCTTACTGTAGTGGACAAGGCCAATGTGCTCGCATCGTCACGTCTATGGCGTCAGATAGCGCAGGAGATGGCTCCTCAGTACCCTGAGGTGAACACCGATTATATGTATGTGGACAATGCTGCTATGCGCATGATTCAGGAGCCTACCTTCTTCGACGTGATGGTGACCGAGAATACCTTCGGAGATATTCTCACCGATGAGGGTTCTGTTATCAGTGGCTCTATGGGCTTGCTCCCCTCGGCCTCTACAGGTGAGAGCACACCCGTGTTCGAACCCATCCATGGCTCGTGGCCTCAGGCGAAGGGGCTCAACATCGCCAATCCTTTGGCGCAGGTACTCTCAGTGGCTATGCTCTTCGAGTACTTTGACCTCAAGGAGGAGGGCGCACTCATCCGTCAGGCTGTAGATGCTTCGCTCGATGCCAATGTACGTACTCCTGAGATTCAGGTTGAGGGTGGTGCCAAGTATGGTACCAAGGAAATAGGTGAGTGGCTGGTCGACTATATCCGCAGGGCATAAGCGTTAAAACCTATACAGTAAAAGTTAAATAAATATTAAATATTGTACGGCACATCCTGTCATGAGGCAGGATGTGCTTTTGTAATTCACTCGTTTTTCGTATCTTCGCACCATGAAACGTTCGTTGCTGATAGGATTGATAGTACCGATGGCCATGTTGGCTCTGGCACAGACGCAGGCCGAGTGGACCGAACGCGCCTTCGCTTATGTAAAACAGGATAGTCTAATGCAAGCTGAGGAGTGTTTCCTGCGTGCAGTGGAGGTAGCTCCAGCAGGTGAACAGACGGCCATGTTGCTTAGTAACCTCGGGACAGTACAGCGTCGCCGTGGTCGTATGCACGAGGCTATAGACTCCTATACGCGCGCATTGGATCTGCAACCTATGGACGTGGTGCTACTCATGCTGCGTGCTACGGTATATATGGCGTTGGGCAATGATGGTAAGGCATATATTGATCTATGCAATGTGCTTGATAGAGAACCGGAGAACGTGGAGGCGCTTTACTATCGAGCCTTTATTTATACTGGACGGCGCGAATATGCTGAGGCACGGGCTGACTATAGACGTTTGTTGATTCTCGAACCGAATCATGAGAATGCGCTCTTGGGATTAGCTCTGCTGGACCAACGGGAAGGGCGTCTGCAATCAGCCGAGCTGCAGCTGACGGCGCTCGTAGAGCGTTATCCCGAGAAGGCGACGTATCTGCAGGCAAGAGCCGATGTGCTTGTCGAGCAGAAACTGCTCGATCTCGCATTGCTTGATTTGGAGGAGGCTATCGCCTTGCAGCCAGCTGATGCGTATCTCTATGTGGCGCGAGCTGAACTGTATATAAAGATGAAACGTCGTGCTGCAGCCAAAGCTGACCTTGACAAGGCTGTCGCACTGGGACTGTCGCGTGTGGTATTGGGAGACTTGTATCAGCAATGTGAATAAGGTGGCGTTCATGTATAGCCAATGGCCCTGTAAATTCATGGAGATTAGTATTACGATTCAATCAGATTCTTGATATAACATACAATGAAAGAGATGACATCACAACGTGTAATGAGTACGGCTTGTCCAGTGGATATGTTGCAAGTCTTGACCGACGAGATGGAGTATGATCGTTTGTTCGTACTTGTCGATGAACATACGGTGCAGCATTGCTTGCCTCTGTTGGCTCAGGGCAAGTTGTTGGCAGATGCACATTGTATCATCATTCCCGCAGGTGATGACCACAAGCATATTGATACGCTTGGTATGGTGTGGGGAGAACTGTCTGAGCATGGGGCTACGCGCCATTCGTTGCTGCTCAACGTAGGAGGAGGTATGGTGACTGATCTCGGTGGGTTCGCTGCCGCTACTTATAAGCGGGGTATACGCTGCATCAATGTCCCTACTACCTTGCTGGCGATGGTAGATGCTGCTGTTGGAGGCAAGACGGGGATTAACTTTAAGTCATTGAAGAATGAGATTGGCGCCTTCTATCCGGCTGAGGCTGTGGTGGTATGCGCCGACTTTCTTCGTACGCTCGACAGTGCCAACCTGTGTTCAGGCTTTGCCGAGATGATTAAGCATGGCCTTATCAGTACCGAAGAACATTGGGCGCGACTGATGCGCTTTGATTTGAATGCGCCTAATTTAGAGGAACTTCAGTCGCTCATCATGGAGTCGATACAAACCAAGGAACATATTGTAGAACAAGATCCTAAAGAACTGCATATACGTAAAGCGCTCAATCTGGGACATACTCTGGGACATGCGCTGGAGACGTTTTATATGCGTCGTGGCGTGCCTTGTCTGCATGGCTATGCCGTGGCATGGGGGGTGATAGGCGAACTATATCTATCGCATGTGCGTGAGGGGTTCCCCGCAGACAAACTGCGTCAGACCATCGCCTATATTAAGAATGTATATGGAATACCAGAATTTGGCTGTAAACAGTATGATGACCTGTATGCTTTGATGTTGCATGACAAGAAGAATAAAGGCGCTGAGATACGTTTTACCTTGTTGGGAGCTATCGGTGATATCCGTATCGACTGTACTGTGGAACGTGGGGAGATATTTGAGATGCTCGACTTTGTGAGAGAATGCTAATGTACGATCTGGCGACACGCGACATACAGTATTTGCCGGGAGTGGGGCCGCAGCGTGCAGCTCTGCTGGCCAAGGAATTGGGCATAAGCTCGATGCATGATCTCTTGTATAACTTTCCCTATAAATACGTGGACCGTAGCCGTCTGTATTATGTACATGAGATTGATGGGAATATGCCCTATGTGCAGCTCAAAGGCAAGATATTGCGCTATGAAACTACGGGGACGGGGCGTAAGATGCGTCTTGTCGCTCACTTCTCGGATGGTACGGGAGTGATAGACCTCGTGTGGTTTAATGGTGCGAAATTTATCCCGAAGAACTATCCTGTAGGGGTGGAATATGTTGTATTTGGCAAGCCTACGATGTTTGGCGACCGTATCAATGTTGCACATCCCGATATCGATAAGGCTTCGGAGCTGGCTCTTTCGTCAATAGGTCTGCAGCCTTACTATAATACTACGGAGCGAATGAAACGCAGTGGGCTCAACTCGCATGCCATGCAGAAATTGGAGGAGAACCTCTTTGCTCTGCTCGAGCGTATACCTATCGCTGAAACCTTACCTGAAGCGTTCGTGCGTGAGCATCACCTGATGCCGCTTGCTGAGGCTCTGCATGCGATACACTTCCCCAAGGAGCCTGAGGCATTGCGTCGCGCTCAGTATCGTCTTAAGTTTGAGGAACTGTTTTATGTGCAGCTCAGCATCTTGCGCTACTGCAAGGACCGTCGTCGCAAGTATCGTGGACTGTGCTTTGCGAAGGTGGGCGAGCTGTTTAATGAATTTTATGCGACGAAGCTTCCCTTCGAACTCACAGGGGCGCAGAAGCGTGTCATCCGTGAGATGCGCCACGATATGAATAGTGGCCGTCAGATGAATCGTCTCTTGCAAGGCGATGTGGGTAGTGGCAAGACGTTGGTGGCGCTGATGACCTCGCTCATCGCCATCGGCAATGGCTATCAAGCATGTATCATGGCCCCCACGGAAATCCTTGCTGAGCAGCACTATGCTACGCTGACCAAGATGCTCGACGGGCTGCCTGTGCGAGTGGCGTTGCTCACAGGCAGCATCAAGGGAAAGAGGCGCAAGGAGATACTCGAGGGGCTGGTGCATGGCGAGATACATCTGTTAGTGGCTACGCATGCAGTGCTGGAAGATACGGTGCAGTTCTCAGCGCTGGGCTTTGTGGTCATCGACGAGCAGCACCGCTTCGGTGTGGCACAGCGTGCCAAGTTGTGGTCGAAGAATGACTTTGCACCCCATGTGCTGGTGATGACAGCTACTCCTATCCCGCGAACATTAGCTATGACGCTCTATGGCGACCTTGATGTGTCGGTCATCGATGAACTGCCTCCTGGGCGCAAACCTATACAGACGGTGCATCAGTATGGCAATCGTCAAGCACAACTCTATCAGTTTATGGCAGGACAGATAGCTCAGGGCCGACAGGTGTACGTGGTTTACCCTCTCATCAAGGAGAGCGAGAAAATTGACCTCAAGAACCTCGAGGAGGGTTATGCGCAGATCAGTGAGGCTTTCCCTAATTGTGCGGTGAGCATGGTGCACGGTAAAATGAAGCCTGCTGAGAAGGATGCCGAGATGCAACGGTTCCTCCATCGGGAGACACAGATTATGGTGGCTACGACGGTGATAGAGGTGGGCGTGAACGTGCCCAACGCCTCGGTGATGGTAATCGAGAATGCCGAGCGATTCGGGTTGTCGCAGCTGCACCAACTACGTGGACGCGTGGGGCGTGGCGCCGACCAGTCATACTGCATATTGGTGACCTCTGTGAAGCTTAGCGAGGAGAGTAAGAAACGGCTTGAGATTATGGTGCGCACGAACGATGGCTTTGAGATTGCTGAAGCTGACCTCAAATTGCGTGGCCCAGGTGATCTCGAAGGTACCCAACAGAGTGGTATTGCCTTTGATTTGAAAATTGCCAATATTGCTCGTGACGGGCAGCTCCTGGGTTATGTGCGCGGCATAGCGGAACGTATAACCGATGAGGACCCTTACTGTACGGTGCCTGAAAATGCCCTTCTGTGGCAGCAACTCGAACGCTTGCGTAAGACTCATGTCAATTGGGCGTCTATCTCGTGATGAGATTTAAAAAACTATGATTTATTTGGCTGATTCATAGAAAAGTAGTAATTTTGCAAGCCGATTATTATCAACCTTTGGAGTAAAAGGTTATAAATGAGCGTGTTAAACCTTCAAGTGAGGTATTTTTGTGGATTAGCCTACACGAAAATGCGGAGCGTAAGGAGGCTTTCCCGACGAGAAAATCGGGTTGCGCAGGAAAAAGAAAAAAGTTTTTTAGTAGTAATAATTTAAAAAGATTTTAGAAAGTGGACACTTTAAGTTACAAGACCATTTCTGTGAACAAGGCTACAGCAACCAAAGAATGGGTTGTTGTTG
>JAEIGA010017225.1_pt1 | contig 11003 bp, 8 predicted proteins | sample 9270691 | NCBI WGS metagenome assembly JAEIGA01 (sample SAMN17057246, study PRJNA624740) | gut metagenome | biome: biome; isolation source: fecal sample | host: Bos grunniens | place: China: Xizang | collected 2019 | reverse complement strand
TCAAGATGAAAGTCTCTGATTTGAAAGGTTTGATGGATACTCCTCAAATTAGTTTGATGGAAAAAAATTATCAATTTGATGTGGATGATTCTGGTTTCTTATATGCCAATATTGAATTGCCAGCCCAGAAACAGTTTGATGGTGTTGTCTTGTTTTCGATGAATTTGAATATGAAAGGCACTGAACGATTGATGTTTGCTCCGAATGCAGACGAAACAATTGTTACTATAAATTCTCCTTATCCAAATCCAAGTTTCGTAGGTGAATATTTACCTTTGTCAAGAGATGTGAATGGGAATGGCTTTACAGCTACATGGAAAATCTTGAAGATAAATAAGAAGGCGAATACATACTTTGGAGTGGATTTTATAGAAATGGCCAGCCAATACCAACAGGCAATGCGTTCCGTAAAGTATGGAATGTTGATAATCTGTTTGGTGTTTGTTGCCGGATTGTTGGTGGAATTTGTAGCGAAGAAGCAAATTCATGTGATGCAATATGCGGTAATAGGGATTTCATTGGTATTATTCTATTCCTTACTAATAGCTTTCTCGGATATTGTGATGTTCGGAATGGCATATCTTATTTCAGCAACAATGACTACATTTGCTCTTACCTTATATTATAGAGGTATATTGAAAAGTAATAGTGCATGGGTATTAGGTGGATTTGTAAGTTTGATGTATATGGCCAATTATATTCTTTTGCAAATGGAAACATATTCATTGTTAGCAGGATCGTTGCTCTTGTTTGCTTTGCTATGCGTGGTAATGTACTTTACTACTGATATGAATAAAAAGGAATAAGGATATGGAAAACAAACTGGAAGTTTAATGAGGATAAATATGGGGAACTTATAAAATATGAACAAAATGGAAAGTAATGAAATAATACCTTTCGCTTTTGTGGAAGCCAATAAGGATAAGACAAAGAACATTATTAAAGTGATAGGTGTAGGTGGAGGTGGTAGTAATGCCGTGAAGAACATGTACAAACAAGGGGTTCACAATGTTCAGTTTGCCGTTTGTAATACGGATAGTCAGGCATTGGCCAAAACAGATGTACCTGTTAAGATTCAGTTGGGCGAAGCCGGATTAGGTGTGGGCGGTAAGCCAGAAAAGGGGAAAGAAGCGGCAGAACATAGTATGGACGCCATACGTACCTTGTTCGAAGATGAAACTCAAATGGTATTTATCACTTGTGGTATGGGTGGTGGCACAGGAACAGGAGCGGGGCCAGTCATTGCAAAGGTGGCCAAAGAAAAAGGAATTCTAACGGTAGGTGTAGTAACCGTTCCATTTATGTTTGAAGGTAAGGTGAGAATGGGCAAAGCATTGCTTGGAGTGGAGGAAATGCGTAAGAATGTGGATGCGCTGTTGGTAATCAATAATCAACGGTTGTTTGATATTTATGCGGATGGAATGACTACAGTAGAGCAGGCTTTTGCCAAGACAGATGAGATTGTAACGGTAGCAGCCAAAAGTATATCGGAAATCATTACTATGGAGGGAATAGTGAACCGTGATTTCTGTGATGTTCAGACGGTGTTGAAGGATGGTGGTAATGCCATTATGTCGGTGGGTCTTGCTTGTGGTGAAAACCGTATAGAAAAAGCTTTTGTAGATGCGTTGAAGTCTCCTTTATTGAACAATGTAGTGATAGAGAAGGCCCGACGGATGTTGTATATCATCTATTCGAGCGATGAACATCAGGTGACCATTTCTGAACTCTCGGAAATAAATATGTTTATGGATGATTTGGCCGAAGACATTGAAGTTTTGTGGGGATTGTATCGAGATAATTCGTTGGGAGAGGAGGTAAAGGTTACGCTGATTGCTACTGACTTTGAGGATGAGAATGTTTCTGATTCTTCAAAGTCGGAAAAAAATGAGCTTTTACAAAAGGAGGCTCTAATTCAAAGTTACTATGGAGATATTTCTAAGAAACAGAAGAAAGCGGAGGAAATAATGGAAGAACCATTGGTTACAATAGAGATGCCAACTCCCGTTGAGGTAACGGAATCTGAACAAGTGGTAGAACCAGAAGAGTCACAATCTAAAGCAAATGTTACATTCTTAAACCGCTTTATGAAGAAATTGGGTGAGTTTGTAGATGGAGTGGAGTAAACTAAGGAAATAGATGTAATTAAAGAAAGAAATATATGCAACAAAGATCAATCCCAATATGGATGGATTATGTGGGGTGATAGACAATACGGGGAATTGGCTGATACAACCTCAATATGAATTTATAACCATGAAGCCTGATTATATAATAGGTAGCCTTAAAAAGGATTTTAAGAAGCAATTGGACTATTCCGGAAATATTATCAATCATTATGTAATAGATGAAGTTTATGAGTTGAAATTTACCCAATATGTTGTATCTGGAGAGGATTCTGATCAATACTTGGAAAAAGATATACCCACAGGCTTTTACAAATATTGGGTAAACAGCTATTTCGGTTTGATGGATGATACAGGTAAATTCTTGACTATGCCTATATATAATAATATTGAGGTGATCAGTAAAGACTTGTTCAAGGCTACACTACAAGGTGCTGATGAAATAATCCTGCTTGATGGTAAAGGAAATGTAATAAAATAAAAACCACCCAATAATAATGGAAAGCAAAAGCAATGAATAAATGTCTTTTGTTTTTACAGAAGCCAATGAAGATGAAACAAAGAACGTTTTTAAGGTGGTTAGTGTAGTCGGAATAAGACTGTGCATTCTATGTTTAATTTGCATAGAAACATAGAATGCACAGCTTCATGTCATGAAAATAATTTTACTTTTTATAGCGCACAAACAGTCGGAGCAGTAACCAGGCTATAACATAGGTGGTGGCGGCTACCATAAAGACTGCGTAATAGCTGTTTGTCATTTCGAGGATAAGACCTACTGCGGATGCTGCAATAATACCACCCATACTACCGCTGAAACCGGCTATGGCGGTCATGGTTGCCACTTGGCTCTTGGGATAGTTATCGGATACTACGGTGTAGATGTTGGCTGCCCAACCTTGGTGGGCAAAGCAAGCTAGACTGATGATACCTATGACTATCCACAATGTGTTGATAGACGGAATGAGTGATACAGGTAACACCAGAAGGGCGCAGATAAGGAGACCGGCATAACGGGAGAAAGCGGCGGTGCGCCCCATTCGCATCATCTTGGAAGAAATGTATCCGCCTACGATTCCGCCAAAGTCGGAAATGATGTAAATGATGACAATAGGTACCTGCATGGCGGTAAGGTCCATGTGGAAGGTCTTGCTGAGGAAGTCGGGGGTCCAGAACAGGAAGAACCACCAGGGCCAGTCGCACACAAAACGGGCCAGACAGATACCCAATGTGGTACGGCGTTTGAACAAGTGCCACCAGGGTTGTTGCTTGCCATCGCCGTCATCTTCTTCTTCGTTCTTGTCTTGATGGATGTAGTCGAACTCTTCTTTGGAAAGTCCTTTTGCCTTGGCGGGGATCTGATAGAACAGCAGCCAGGCAAGTATCCAAATGAATCCTAACAGCCCGGTAACAATGAATGCTTCACGCCAGCCATACTCTACTGTAACGTAGGTTACAATGAGGGGAGCAACGATAGCTCCGATGTTACTTCCTGAGTTGAAGAGTCCCGTAGCAAAGGCGCGTTCCTTTTTGGGAAACCATTCGGTAATGGTCTTGATGGCGGCGGGGAAATTGGCCGATTCGCCTATGCCGAGCATGAAACGTGCAGCGGCAAGGTGGAAGAAGTTGGATGCAGCGGCATGAAGGCAACCAGCCAAACTCCATACGGCAATGGCAATGGTATAGGAGATGCGTGTGCCGAACTTGTCGATAAAACGGCCGGCAAGGAGCATTCCTATGGCGTATGCTGTCTGGAAAGCGGATACAATATATCCATATTCGGCTTCGCTGAGCGAAATGTCTTCTGAAATAATCGGTTTAAGCAAACCCAGAACCTGACGGTCTATGTAATTGATGGTTGTTGCAAAGAACAACAAGGCGACTATACGCCAACGGTATTGTTTCATAGTAGGATTTTAATTTCAAAGGGATTTCAGTTTCTTGTATACGTATGCTTGTTCCTCAGGTGTATCGCAGTATGTTACCACGATAAGTTTCATGCCCGGTTTCCAGAGTTGTTTTACCTTATCGATGACGAGCGAAGGCTTTCCAACGATTCTTGCATTGAGTACTACACCTTTGCCTGCAAAAGCATCGGCATATCCTTCGGTAGGATTGGCTCCAGGGTCGGTGGCAAGCGAGAAGGCTCCATCGGCCATGCGTATGCCTTCCATATTGGCTATGCCTTCTTTCTTTCCGCTCCAGTTGCCGCATGAATGGAACACCGGACCGCCGAAAGGCTTGCCGGCTTTGACCATCGACGGAACAACCATGTCGAAGTAGATGTCGTCGGGCATCATGGTTATGGTATCATCGGACATGCCCAAACCGGTGAACATTCGGCTGGATGCAAAGCCATGTCCTGGACGGGCTAGGGCATTGCCTATAATTTTCTGTTGCTCGAGGGTGAAATCAGTGAGCAGCTGTGCTGTACGATCCAATGCAATGCGCATGTCGCCCGGATTATCGTAAAAGTCGATGTAGAACTGGTTACTGTCAATAATGTTGCTCACGGTATTGAGAGGCGACTGGACATCGCAGAACGACATGGGGATGCGTCCTTCTGTCTGCTCCACGAAATAACGGGTCATGTCGAGCGTATGTTTACCAATCTTTGTCTCGGCTACAGGGAGGTAAGGGGCATTGACCAATTCGTTGACAGAGGCAAACTTGCCGTTTACTGCCGGTGCTTGGCCGGGTTCCCATATATAGTCGAAACCGTATGCAGATGCTACGGTACCCAATCCGTACCAGGGCTCGATGAAGTTGGCGATGTCTGCCTTGAACTTCATGCTTTCCTTCAAGGCTCCCAATTGCCATTGCAGGGATTTCTCCATGTCGCAGGAATCGGCCGCAAAAACTTCTTTCACTCGCATGCGTCTGTATACAAGGATGCCTTCGTCGGCATTCCAGAACTCCTTACAGCGTTCGTCCAATTCGGCAGCATAGTCGGCATATTCGTTCAAACAGAAGTCTTTAGGCTTGATGGGGTGTACAATCGTAGCCTGACTGTCGGCCAGACTGAAGTTGAAACTGTCTGTGGAGCTTCCGCTTACTTCCTGGCGAAGTTCATCGGCAATCTCGTAGATTTCTCGGATTCTTTCGTCGGAAACTTTGTCGTCCATGTTCACACAGCATATACCGGTAAGTGTCAGGTCGTCGCCTGAGGCAACCACACGTTCCTTGATGAGCTGATGCAACTCGTCCTTGGTTTTTGTTTCAATGTCTACGGGGTTCAGACGGATATTGAAGAATGTGTTTGGCAAATGTTTACGCAAATGGGCCACATCGCCTCCCCAACCTACATCGAGGAAAGACAGACGTTCTATCTTGGCAAACTCTTCGGCATGACGATGGGGATCCTTCCCGCAATAGTGAATGCCGTATGGCTGGTGACGCATGCTCCATTCAATATCGAATGGCAACAGAAAGTTGCGGTAGTCCTGTTCGGAAATCATGGTGTGCGAGCACTCGGAATGGATGGCAACCGGTTGGTTGAACAAGCGTGCCGAGCGGTTCACGGATATGGAAGAACTGCCGGTTAGGCTTTGTATATACCATACGAACTTGTCTATTACATTAGCTATCGAGCGGAAATAGCTTTTCACCTCATCGGGACGCATAATCATGTCGGTGAAGATTTCTTCACCACGTACATCGATGGCAAGGTTGAGTATACCTCCCCAATTGATGTCGCCTACTACGTATCCGTATTTGGCTTTCAGTTGTTCGATGAGTCTGACCAATTTTTGGAAAGCTTCGGATTTGAAAGCTGCAGCTTCGTCTATCTTCAATTCTTCGCGATGGGCACAGATAACCTGAGGAGCAGAGTCTTCGAAATACTCTATCTTACAGCCTAACATCTCGGATAGGAGATAGCCGGATGCAAGGTGTACGGCACCAATTTGTGGCAAGTCTTTCAGATGGTCTTCACCAAGTCCCAAATCGCCGAAGCGCTCATATAGCACCTGCTCCATGAGCCTTTCGTCTTTCACTCTTCTGATGGGGTCGTAAAAGAAACTTTCGTCGAACGATATACCTACGTTCTTATTCCACCAAGATGGATGCAGTACGATATCCACCGGCAATTTCGTAGAACAGAGTTTTTGCATACTTATCATTTTTTAATTGAAGCAAATATACAACAAAGAAACGAAAGTTAATGCAAAATGTGAAAAGAATGTTGAAGGGGATATATAACAATTTTTCAATTGTTTTATATAACATAAAAGAGGGGGCGTTTTACCCCCTCCTCTGTGATATTACTTCACCGGCATCTTTTCGATACGGGCCTGATGGCGGCCGCCTTCGAAGTCGGTATTGAAGAATTCTTCCATAATCTGATCGGCCATAGCCGTATCGATGAAACGTCCCGGCATAACCAGAATGTTTGCATCGTTGTGCTGACGGGCCAGATGCGCAATTTCGGGAATCCAGCATAAAGCGGCACGGATACCCTGATGCTTGTTCAGCGTGATACCGATGCCTTGTCCGCTACCGCAAACAGCGATACCGGGATAACATTCGCCGGCCTCTACAGCTTCGGCCAATGGATGGGCGAAATCGGCATAGTCACAGCTGTCTGCACTGTATGTACCGAAGTCCTTGAAGGCGTATCCCTTGGCTTCTAACCAGGTCTTAACGTATTCCTTCAATTCATAACCGGCATGGTCGGATGCTAAACCGATGGTTCTCATCAGAGCATTGCCTTTACTTGGTTATACACATTTTCGGCAGTGAAGCCCAGCTTTTCGTCGAGCACCTTGTAAGGAGCCGAGAAACCGAAGCTTTCCAATCCCCATACCTTGCCTTCGTGAGCCGGTACCAAACCTTGGAGGTTAACCGGCAAACCGGCAGTCAAACCGAATTTCTTTACACCTGCAGGCAATACTTCTTCCTGATAGCAAGAGCACTGGCTGCGGAACAAACCTTCGGAAGGAACGCTTACGATGCGGCACTTGATGCCATCCTTACGGAGCAATTCAGCACCGGCAACCAATGTAGATACTTCAGAACCTGAAGCAACGAGGATTACATCTGCATTTTCATCAGAACCGGCTACAATGTAAGCACCCTTAGCTGCTTGTGAATAGTCGTTGCCTTCGGGAAGGTCGGCAATGTTCTGACGAGAAAGGATAAGAGCGGTAGGAGTAGCTGTATTTGCCATAGCCAAAGCCCAAGCTTCTGTTGTTTCCTTAGCATCGGCCGGACGAAGAACGAGAGTAGAGTTGTGACCCTTGTGATTCTTCAACTTTTCCATCAAACGGATTTGTGCTTCTTGTTCTACCGGTTCGTGAGTAGGACCGTCTTCGCCTACACGGAATGCATCGTGTGTCCAGATGAACTTCACTGGCAATTCCATCAAGGCTGCCATACGTACAGCTGGCTTCATGTAATCAGAGAATACAAAGAATGTACCGCATGCAGGGATAACACCACCGTGCAATGCCATACCAATACAGCAGCAAGCCATTGTCAATTCGGCAACACCAGCCTGGAAGAATGCACCGCTGAAGTCGTCCTTAGTAAGTGCCTTGGTCTTCTTCAAGAAACCGTCGGTCTTGTCGGAGTTAGACAAGTCGGCTGATGCACAAATCATGTTGGGCACTTGTTCTGCCAATGCAGAAAGACAAGCGGCTGATGCGTTACGTGTAGCATCGTTTGCTTTCTGTTCAACCTTAGTCCAGTCAATCTGTGGAGCCTTGTTAGCAAACCAGTCTGCTTGTGCAGCTGCTTTTTCCGGATTGGCTGCAGCCCATTCTGCTTCTTCTGCATAACGTGCAGCGCAGATTTCCTTCAACTCTTCAGCACGCTTTGCGTAAAGTTCCTTCACATCGTCGAAAATCTGGAATGGGTTTTCAGGATCACCACCCAAGTTCTTTACAGTGTTAGTGAATGCATCGCCACCGAGAGGAGCACCGTGAGTCTTGCAGTTGCGTTCGTATGAACTACCGTCGGCCTTCAAAGCACCCTTACCCATGATACACTTACCGATAATCAATGTGGGTTTACCAACTACAGCTTTGGCTGCTTCGATAGCCTTACGGATTTCGGCAGCATCGTTACCGTTGATTTCGAGCACTTCCCAACCGAGAGCACGATATTTGGCTGCAGTGTCTTCGTTCATTACTTCAGCCGTTTCTGTAGAGAGCTGGATGTCGTTGGAGTCGTAGAACATGATGAGGTTATCCAATCCCAATACACCTGCTACGCGGGCTGCACCTTGAGAAATTTCTTCCTGTACACCACCGTCTGAAATGTATGCATAAATAGTTTCCTTAGCGAATGTAGGGTTGCCAGTCTGTGCAGCCAGGAACTTGGCGGCGATTGCGGCACCTACAGCGAAAGTATGGCCTTGACCGAGAGGACCGGATGTGTTTTCAACACCGCGTTCTACTTCGAATTCGGGGTGACCGGTAGTAGGAGAACCCCACTGGCGGAGTTGTGCCAATTCTTCGAGGCTGTACTTGCCGATGAGTGCCAACTGGGCATAAAGCATCGGAGCCATGTGGCCTGGGTCCAAATAGAAACGGTCGCGACCTACCCATGTAGGATTCTGTGGGTCATAGTTCAGGTATTCAGAATAGAGTACGTTGATGAAATCGGCTCCACCCATAGCACCACCAGGGTGACCGGACTTTGCCTTTTCAACAGAAGCAGCAGCAAGAATACGGATATTGTCTGCTGCATGATTTAAAACATTGATTGAATTAGCCATAGTTTTTTATTAATTAAAAGTTATTTCTTGCAATTTACGGCTGCCTCTTCGGCAGGAAGACAAGCCTGGTAGTTCTTGATGTATGTATTGAAACCTTCTACTTCTTCAGGGGTAGGAGTGATTTCTACACCGGCATCACCGGCAAACACCACTTCTTCCAAGTAGTCGGCCAAGGACTGGTTCTTGGTGTTGTTTACCATATAGCCCGCCAATAGAGCGATACCCCATGCACCTCCTTCACCGGCTGTTTCCATTACCGAGATAGGAGAGTTGAGTGCTGCAGCGAGGATGCGTTGTCCCACACCTTTGGTTTTGAACAAACCACCGTGACCGGTAATGCGGTCTACCTTGATTTTCTCTTCGTTGAAAAGAATGTCGTTACCAATCTTCAATACACCTACCGATGCATGAAGGTGAGCGCGCATAAAGTTGGCCAAATTGAACTTGTCGTTGGCTGAACGTACAAACATAGGACGACCTTCTGCCAATCCTGTAACAGGTTCACCTGAAATATAATTGTACGAAATGAGACCACCGCAATCGGCATCACCCTTCAATGCATGGTTATACAGCTTACCGTATATTTCGTTCATGTCAACAGGGATACCCATCAGTTCCTGATATTCCTTGAACAGGTTCACCCATGCGTTGAGGTCGGATGTACAGTTGTTGCAATGTACCATAGCAACGAGACTACCACAAGGGGTGGTTACCATATCGATCATTTCATTGGGTTGGGACAAATCCTTTTCCAATACAATCATGGAGAAGGATGATGTTCCTGCCGATACGTTACCGGTACGCTGTTTTACGGCATTGGTAGCGACCATACCTGTACCTGCATCACCTTCCGGAGGACAAACGGGTACACCAGCTTTCAGATGACCGGAAATGTCGAGCTTCTTGACACCGTCTTCGGTGAGGAAACCGGCATTTTCACCGGCAACGAGCACTTGTGGAAGAATGTCGAGCAAAGTCCATCCGTAGCCTTTCGGAGCAATCAGCGCATTGAACTTGTCTACCATACCGGCATTGTATGTCTTGGTTTCGGGATCTACCGGAATCATACCTGAAGCATCGCCTACACCCAATACTTTCTTGCCTGTCAACTGCCAGTGGATATAACCTGCCAATGTAGTGAGGAAATCGATATTCTTTACGTGATCGTTGTCTTCAAGAATACATTGGTACAAGTGCGAAATGCTCCAACGCAAAGGAATATTATATACGAACAATTCAGAAAGTTCGGCTGCGGCCTTACCTGTATTGGTATTTCTCCAGGTACGGAAAGGTACCAAAATTTCTTCTTTGTCGTTGAATGCCATATAGCCGTGCATCATGGCACTGATACCGATACCGGCCAATACTTCAATTTCTGTATCGTATTGTTTCTTTACGTCGGCACGAAGGTTGGAATAACAATCTTGCAGGCCGTTCCAAATAGCATCTATACTATAAGTCCATAAACCGTCTACAAGCTGGTTTTCCCATTCGTGGCTACCTTGGGCGATAGGCTTGTTGTCTTGGTCTATCAGGACTGCTTTGATTCGGGTAGAGCCAAACTCGATACCGAGTATGGCTTTACCTGATTCTATGGTTGATTTTGCATTCTGATTCATATCCAATCAATCATTAAGTTTACACATTATCAGCATAGTGACTTGTTCAACATGTAGTACACTTCATTCATGCGCAATTCTTTCTTGAAATCGCTTAAGTTAGTGTCCTTGTTGATCTTCAAGTATTCAAGACCTACTATTTCTGCAAAATCTTCCCAATATTCTTCTGTAATATCGTAAGAGAATGCGCTGTGGTGTGTACCGCCTGCGAGAATCCATGCTGTAGCACCGATTTCGAATGTAGGTTGTGGAATCCAAAGTGCAGAGGCTACCGGAAGGTTAGGCATCGGCTTGGGCTCGATACATTCAACTTCCTGAGAAATGAGACGGAAACGATTGCCGAGGTCTACAACTGTAGCCTTGATACCGCGACCTACTTTGGATGTAAATACGAGACGAGCTGTCTGCTGCTTACGGATACCAATACCGAGGAAGTGTACTTCGAGCTTGGGCTTGTCTTCTGCAATGAGTGGACAAACTTCGAGCATGTGGCTCTGGAGGCAGGAAGAGTTGTTGCCGGCAAAGTTGAGTGTATAGTCT
>JAEIGA010017224.1_pt1 | contig 11004 bp, 9 predicted proteins | sample 9270691 | NCBI WGS metagenome assembly JAEIGA01 (sample SAMN17057246, study PRJNA624740) | gut metagenome | biome: biome; isolation source: fecal sample | host: Bos grunniens | place: China: Xizang | collected 2019 | reverse complement strand
TTTACTTTTTTACCATTTCTTGCTTTTCTTTGTATATCTAATATTTTAATAATACATTTATCAAGTGCTGTAGCCATTTTTTCGTGCATTATCATTGGATTTGAACCTTCTACAAAATTTACTTCATATCCAAGTCCAGTAAAGAAAGCTTCTATTTCTCTTTCTGTCATTCTAGCAAATACAGTTGGGTTACTAATTTTAAATCCATTTAAATGTAAAATAGGTAAAACAGCACCATCCTTAATAGGATTAATAAATTTATTAGAATGCCATGAAGTAGCAAGTGGTCCTGTTTCTGCTTCACCATCTCCGACAACGCAAGCAACAATTAAATCTTTATTATCTAAAACAGCACCATATGAATGTGCTAATGAATAGCCTAATTCTCCGCCTTCATTTATACTTCCAGGTGTTTCAGGTGCAACATGGCTTGATATTCCACCAGGGAAACTAAATTGTTTAAATAATTTTTTCATTCCTTCAATGTCTTCAGTAATATTAGGATAAACTTTAGAATAGCTTCCTTCTAAATAACTATGAGCAACCATAGCATTTCCACCATGGCCAGGACCAGAAACATAAAGCATGTCCAAATTAAATTTATTTATAACACGATTTAAATGAGTATAAATAAAATTTTGGCCAGGAACAGTACCCCAGTGTCCTACTAATTTTCTTTTAATATGTTCTAATTTTAATTCTTCTTTTAATAAAGGATTATCAAGTAGATATAGTTGTCCTACTGCAAGATAATTACTTGCTCTAAAATAGGCATCTATATCCATAAGCATTTTTTTATTTAGTGTTTTCATATATTCCTCCTACTATATAATTATAGTAAAAAATAAAAAATCTTTCAATAAACTTTACTATTTTAGACAAATAAAAAAAACTATACTTATCTATTATCATTATTTTGTTGTATAATAGTAGTGGAGGTTGAAAATATGATTATGGATTGGATTAGGAAAATTGTATATATATTTATTCTTGTTGTTATAGCAATATTTGTTTTTGATAGTTTTGCATTTGGTATGCATACAGCATCAAAACAAGATTATAAATTTAATCAGTATTTATATTTAACAATAACTGATAATACAAAAACAGAAATAGAATATAAAATAGTAAATCGTATGAAAGTACCAATGGAATATAATAATGCATATGAAATTCAAATGTATAAAAATAAAGAGTGGAAACAATTTGATGATGAAATTATGTTTAATTTAGAATCAAAAATAATCGATTCTAAAGAAGTTAAGGGAGAAAAAATTAAATTAGATAAAACTTACGGTAAATTAAAAAAAGGAAGATATAGATTAATAAAAAATGTTGGGGGATATAATATAGCTGCAGAATTTGTAGTAAAATAATTCATAATCAAATAAGGGAATGACAAATTTCCTTTTTTTTGTTATAATATGCGCTTAAGAAAGCGAGGTGTATTAGATGAGTTTAATTACTGATACTATTTTAGGTTTTGTTGTTGGTGATGCTATGGGTGTTCCAGTAGAATTTGAATCTAGAGAATATTTAAAAGAAAATAAAATAGAAAAAATGGAAGGTTATATGTCATATATGCAACCTGCTGGTACTTGGTCTGATGACTCATCTATGACACTTGCTACTATTGATTCTATTATAGAAAAAAAAGTTATTGATTATGAAGATATGATGAATAAATTTGTAAATTGGTATCAAGATGCTGCTTATACTGCAACTGATATGATGTTTGATATTGGTAATACAACAAGAGAGGCCTTAAATTTATATTTAGATGGCTTTGAACCATTAAATTGTGGTTTTGGTGGTATTTATGATAATGGTAATGGTTCACTTATGAGAATGCTTCCTATTGCGTTATATACATACTACAAAAATATTAAAGATGAAATGTTATATGAAATTGTTAAAGATACATCATCTTTAACTCATAGTCATCCAATAAGTATTATGGGATGTTATATTTACGTTAAATTTATTCATTTCTTAATTGAAACTAAAGATAAAAATAATAGTTATAATAATATTAAAAATATTAATTATCAAAAATATTTTGATAAAGAAACAATTTTAAAATATGATAAATTATTTGATGATATTTATAAAAGAAACTTAGATGAAATAAGTTCATCAGGTTATATTGTATCAACACTAGAAGCTGTATTTTATGTAATTTTAAATAATAATACATATAAAGATGCGATATTAGAAGCAATAAATCTAGGGGAAGATACAGATACTATTGGTGCCATTACTGGTTCTATAATTTCAATTTTATCAAATGATATTCCTGAAAATTGGTTATGTGAACTTAAAAAAAGACAATTAGTTGACGAAATATCTAAAGAGTTTGAAAAGTGTCTAGTAAAATAGATTTATTCTTACTCTTTTTTTGATATAATTATAATAGGTGATAGTATGAATGAATCAATTATTAATGAAATAGATAGAATATTAAATGTTAATGGAATTTGTGAATCAAAACAAAATGATGATTTTCTTTGGAGTTTAATATCAACAACTATTTTATTAAATGAAAGAATATACGATTACAACAAAGATGTTGATGTATATTTTAAAGGAGCTATTGAAGATATTATAGGTCAATATGAAATTAATCAAAATTATTTTCTAGATGAAAATAATAATAAACTAAGTACATTTGATGTTGTTGTTTCTAATCGCGATATGAAATCATTTACAATGTATGATGAGAATTTAAATGAAGATGAATTTGAATTGTTTAAAGATTTATATTATGAAGAATTACCAGTAGAATATGGTCCAAATAAATTAATTATGACAGGAGAAAATTTAGATATATCTAAATTAGTAAATCATGTTAGAAATGCATTTGCCCATTCTAGTTATGAAATTATTGATGAAAATAATATAAGATTATATAGTTATAATAAAGATGGTAAATATGACTTAAATATTCAAATTTCAAATATATTAGCAATAGCAATAATTGATGAAATAAATAATCAAGCTTTAAATAAATATATAGACTATATTGGATTTGATAATGTAGAAGATAAAGAAGAATTTCTTACAGAAGAAGATACATTATTATTATTAAATGAATACAATTGCTTTAATAAAGATGAAAAAGATAAATTTATGGCTGATAATAAAGTTGGCGATAAATATGATTGCTATAACATAGTTGAAAATATTAATAATAAATTAGAATATCTTGCTGGACCTGCTTTAGGACTAGATTATTATATTTATAAAAAATATAAAAATCAGCAACTTTTTGATGATTATCTTTATGAAAGATATGGTGAATATAAATTTTATAGTAAACCACTTGATAATTTTTCAGAAGATAAGAAAAATGAAATTTTATTTAAATTATTATTTACAAGTTTATTAAATAATACTTTTGTTAATGGTTTTAATAATAAAGATTTAAATGATATTGATTTATCTAAGTTCCATTTAGAAAATGAAACTAAAAATAAATTAAGTGATAAATATGCTAATTTAGCAAAACAAGATGATAAAAGATTTACATCTATTTTAAAGAAAATTGAAAAAATTGATGAAAAAATTGCAAATGGAGAACAAAAATTAGAAGAAAATAAAGATCAAGATACAAAATATTTTAGAGATATACTTCCAAAACAAATTGAAAAAGAAAGAGAAAATCTAAAAGCTGAAAAAGATGATTTTTATAAAATAAGAGAAGAATTATATAAAAAATTATTCTTACTTACAGAAATAAGAGATAATATAACTAATAATGTACATAATGATATTTTAAATCATATTAGAAATGCTATAGCACATGGTAATATTATTTTTCATGATTTTGATTTAAATAATGTAAATAATACTTATGTAGTATTTAAAGATTATGATCCTAAGAAAAATAACGAAATTTCTTTTATAGGTTCTATTGCATTATCAGATTTATTAGAACTTGTTATGGATAATAAAGAAAATGTAAGAGTACGCTAGACTCTTCTTTTTTTTTAAACTTTATTGTATAATAGTTATAGGAAAAGGTGAGAAAATGAAGTTATTAATTATGCCTAATAGTTATAATCAGGCAGAAAGTTTAATTGAACATATTGACGGTATTATTGTTGGATTAAAAGATTTTAGTGTTAATATGCCAGCTTATTTTTCTTATGATGAGGTTTTAGATTTTATTAATTTAATTAAAAAAAATAATAAGCAAATTTTTGTTGCTTTAAATAAAAATATGTTTAATAAAGATTTAAAACAATTAAGAAAAATATTAATTGATTTAGATGAATTAAAAATTAATGGAATCTTATATTACGATATTTCAATCGTAAATATAAGAAAAGAAGAAAAACTAGTGACACCTCTTGTATGGAATCAAGAACACTTAACAACAAATTATTTAACAAGTAATTTTTGGTATGAACAAGGTGCTAAATATACTATGTTATCAAGCGAAATTACTTTAGATGAAGTAAAAGAAATTGAAGAAAAAGCAGAAGCTAAATTAATGTTACCAATTTTTGGATATCTTCCAATGTTTGTATCACGTAGACACCTTGTAAAAAACTATTTAGAAACATTTAATTTAGAAGATAATAGTAAAATTAATTATATTGAAAAAGAAGGAAAAGTATATGCTATTATTGATGATGAACATGGTACTAGGGCATATTCTCATAAGTGTTTAAATGGTATTGTAGAAAGTTTAAAACTTAATATAGATTATGCTGTTTTAAATTCATTTAATATATCAGATAAAGTATTTAGAGAAGTTGTATTTATGTATAGTGTTGTAAATGAAACTAATGCATTAGAATTTAAAGAAAAAATTAATGAAATGATTGATACTGATTTAGGATTCCTTTATAAGGAAACAGTATATAAAGTTAAGAAATAGGTGATTTATGAAAAAACCAGAATTATTAGCTCCAGCTGGAGATTTAGAAAGATTAAAAATAGCACTACTTTATGGTGCTGATGCTGTATATATTGGTGGTCCTGCTTTAAATTTACGTGCTAATGCTATAAATTTTACTTTAGAAGATATAAAAGAAGGCTGTGAATTTGCACATAGTCTTGGTAAAAGAGTACATGTTACTGTTAATATAGTACTTCATAATAAAGAAATAGATGGTATAGTTGAATACCTTAAAGAATTAGAAAAATGTAATGTCGATGCTATTATTGTAAGTGATCCTGCTATTATTAATTTAGCACTTAAACATACTAATTTAGAAGTACACCTATCTACTCAAGCATCTACTCTTAATGTTGAAGCTTGTAAATTCTTTAAAAATTTAGGTGTAAAAAGAATTGTTTTAGGAAGAGAAGTAAGTAAAGAAGATATAAAAGAAATTATGGATAATGTAGATATTGAAATAGAAACATTTATTCATGGTGCAATGTGCTCTTCTTATTCAGGAAGATGTGTTTTATCTAATTTCTTTACGGCAAGAGATGCTAATCGTGGTGGATGCGCTCAAATTTGTCGTTGGGATTTTAATTTGCTTGATGAAAATAAAAATCCGCTTAAAGGAGAAAAAGAATTTACTTTTTGTACAAAAGATTTATCAAACTTAGTAAATATTAAAGAAATTTGTGATATGGGTATTTCTTCTTTAAAAATAGAAGGAAGAATGAGATCAATTTACTATATTGCAACAGTAGTTGGTATTTATAGAAAAGTTATTGATACATATTATAATGATAAAGACAATTTTAAATATGATGAAAAATTAGAAAAAGTATTAACTAGATGTGCTAATAGAGACTCAATAAGCCAATTTTTTAATGGTAATTTTGGTAAAGAATCACAATATTATAATGGTAGAGTAGAAGTATCTAACCAAGATTTCTTAGGACTTGTTTTAGATTACAAAGATGGTATTGTAACTTTACAACAAAGAAATTACTTTAAAAAAGGTGATGTTGTAGAATTTTTTGGACCTAATTTAGATGTTTTTGAATATACTATTAATGAAGTATATGATGAAGATGGAAATCAAATTGATATTGTAAGACATCCAAAACAAATTGTATCCTTTAAGGTACCTAAAGAATTACATCAATTTGATATGATGAGAATAAAATAACATTTTATTATTGACAACTAAAGTTTGTTGTAGTAAAATGTTTTGGTAAGTTATTAGTAATACAAAAAAAAGCAAGTTTCATTACTTGCTTTAATGTGTATTTTAATAGCATTTATTAAATATAAACAGAGGTGAAATAGATTATGGCTAAAGAAGATTTAGAGTTAACAATCGAAGGGAAAGAAAAATTAGAAGCAGAATTAGACGAACTTAAAAATGTACGTCGTCCTGCAAATGTTGAAGCATTAAAAGAAGCTAGAGCTTTAGGTGATTTATCAGAAAATGCTGAATATGATGCAGCAAGAAATGAACAAGCAGTTATTGAAACTAGAATTAAAGAATTAGAAACTATACTTGAAAATGCAACAATTATTAGTGCTGATAAAATTACTGGGGAAGAAGTATCTATTGGAACAGTTGTTACATTAGAATTTATTGAAGATGATGAAACAGAAGTTTATACATTAGTAGGTACTAAAGAAGCTGATGTTTTCAATAATAAAATAAGTACTAAATCTCCAATCGCTATGGCAATTATGGGTAAAAAAGTAGGTACTGTTGCTACTGTTAAATGTGATGCTGGCGATTACGATGTTAAAGTTGTAGATATTAAAATAGCACAATAATTTGTGCTTTTTTCTTGATAATTAAGCAAAATTATTATATACTAGATATGTTTTGAAGGAGAGAATATTATGGCAAATAAAAACGTTAAAGAAGTAAAAGTTAAAATCGAAGGAAAAGAATGGAAAGACGCTTTAGAAAAAGCTTTTGTTAAAGCTAATAAAAAAGCAAAAATAGATGGATTTAGACCTGGAAAAGCTCCAAAAGATATGTTCATCAAAAAATATGGAATGGAAAGTTTATATATGGAAGCTGGAGATTTAGTAATCGAAAAAGCTTACATGGATGTAGTTAACGAAAATAAAGATTTAGAATTAGTTGCTCAACCAGATATTAAATTAAATTCTGTAGATGACGATCATATTGAATTTGTATTTACTTTAGTTACAAAACCAGAAGTAAAATTAGGTGAATACAAAGGTTTAGATGTTAAAAGAGATTCAGTAAAAGTTACTGAAAAAGAAATAGATCAAGCTGTTTTAGAAATGAGAAATAGATATGCTGAAAACGTTGTTAAAGAAGGTAACGTTGAAGATGGAGACATCGCTGTAATCGATTTCGAAGGTTTCAAAGATGGTGTTGCTTTCGAAGGTGGAAAAGGTGAAAACTATAGTTTAACAATTGGTTCTCATACATTTATTCCAGGATTCGAAGAACAATTAATAGGTATGGAAGTTGGAGAAGAAAGAGATATTAATGTATCTTTCCCAGAAGATTATCATGCTGAAGAATTAAAAGGTGCTCCTGTAGTATTCAAAGTTAAAGTAAATGAAATTAAAACTGTTGAAATTCCAGAATTAGACAAAGATTTCTTTGCTGACTTAGGATATGAAGATATCGAAACTGAAGAACAATTAAGAGCTACTGTTAAAGAAACTATTAAAGCTCGTAAAGATGCTGATGCTGATAATAAATATATTGATGATTTATTAAAAGCTGCTAGCGAAAATGCAAAAGTTGAAATTCCAGAACAAATGATTCATGAAGAAGCACATAGAATGGTTCATCAATATGAAGAACATTTAAGAATGCAAGGAATTACTTTAGAACAATTCTTCCAATTCACTAATTCTAATGAACAAGCTTTAATGGATCAAATGCATGATGAAGCTAAAAACAGAGTTCTTTATAGATTAGTATTAGAAGCTATCGTTAAAGAAGAAAAAATTGAAGTTTCTGAAGAAGAAGCTAATAAAGAAGCAGAAGAATTAGCTAAAAAATATCAAATGTCTAAAGATGAATTCTTAAATGCATTTGGTGGTTTAGATATGATTAAATATGATTTAACTATGAAAGCTGCTGTTGATGTATTAAAAGGTAATAAATAATTACCTTTTTCTTTTAGGAGGATTTATGAAAATAGGTATTATTGGTGCTATGGATGTTGAAATTGATAAATTTAAAGAGTTATTTAATTTATCTTTACTTGAAGAAGAAACATATCATAGTAAAGTGAATAATAAAGACTTATATGTTGTTAAATGTGGAATAGGTAAGGTTAATAGTGCTGCAACTTGTATGCATTTAATAGATAAATATAATGTTGATTTAATAATTAATACAGGATGTGCAGGGGCATTAGTTGATGATGTTAAAGTTTTAGATGTTGTTTTAGCATCTTATGTAACATATCATGATTTTGATCCTGTTCGTATTATGGAATATAGTGTTCCAAATAATGGGAAACCTTTAGCTGATAAAAAAATGATTGAGTTAGCACTTGAGTCTGTTAAACAACTTAACTTAAATTGCTTTATTGAAGGTATTTGTAGTGGGGATTGTTTTGTGACTAATAGTGAGCAAAGAGATGATATTTATAATCGTACTAAATGTTATGCTGTTGATATGGAAAGTGCTAGTATTGGTCATATTGCTGCTAAAAATAATATACCATTTATTTCAGTTAGAACAATTTCTGACTTTGCAGATGGTGCAGTAAATTTTGAAGAAAAAGCGGGACACATTTCAAGTGATATTGTTAAGCATATAATAGAAAGAATCTAGTCAAAAGATTCTTTTTTTGTTATAATATGTATAGAATAGAGAGGTTATGTATATGAACAATTGTAAAAACTGTGGTACACCAGTAGTTCCAGGTGAATTAAGATGTCCTACATGTAATATACCTTATGCTGATACTGATGCTTTAAAAGTTGATGTTAAAATGCCTAATATGAGTGGAACTTTACTTGAAAAACAAGATAAAGGATTACCACCTGAAGTTTCTGCTCAAGAAGGTTTAAGAAGACTTAAAAACCCAACTATTGAGGAAGAAGAAGCTTATGATCCTGATGCTATTATCCCAATAGCACCACCATCATCTTTTGAAGAAACACAAATGCCTACTATACCTCAAGCTGAGATAGGAGAAGAAAATAAGGTAGAAACAGAATCATTTATAGTTGAAGGATATAAAAAAGTTGATAAAGGTTCAAATAAACTTTTTGTCGTTATGGCGTCATTAATTTTACTTGGTGGAGTTGGATTTTTCTTATATGGTACATTTATAGATCCAGAAATATACGATAAAATTTTAAGTAATTATTTACCAAATGATGAACTAAAAGAAGTAGAAATAACAGAAGAAGCATATGAATCATATTTATCAACAGAAGCCAACATTTCAGATGTTAAATTCGTTCTTGAATATGGATTATCAATGACACATAATTTTGTATACGACGAAGAAGCTAAAAAAATTAAAGCCATTATTAATAGAAGTACAAAAAATGGTCAATCAAATGTATTTGAAGGACAAACTAAAGTTGAAAATTTAATGAAAAAATTAGATGGACAAACTAAATACACAATTAAATTTGAACCAGCGGATGATAAATTTTTATATTTAGTTATATTTGAAACACCTAAAATTCAAATTCTTGATGTTGTAGAATTAAACAAATTACCTAGAGAAAAAGGTAAAGTAAATGATATTATTGATGATATAAATAAATTTAAAGTTTTCTTTTCATCAGTTACTGCTGAAAATACAGAAGATGGTAAATTTATAGAAATTAATTTAAATGCTGAACAAGTTGAAAATAATGTTGAAATTCAAAATAATGTATCTGTTGAATTATCAAAATTAGATTCTAATTTAGAATATGATGTTGTTTTAGAAGAGGCAGATGAAATGTATAAAATTACAATTAAAGAAGTAAAAAGTACTGAATAAGTACTTTTTATAAATAATATAGTAAAGAGGTTTTTATATGAAATGTAAAAATTGTAATAACGAAGTTATAAATAATCAAGGATTTTGTAATGTTTGTGGTTCTAAAATAGAAGTAGAAATTAATTTATCAGATGTAGATAAAACTTCAATGAATTCTCAAGGTATAGTTAATTATGATTTTGATTTTTCAGATCAAATAAGAAGTAATACACCTAATCCAAATAATATTACTGTTAGACAAACACAAATGCCAGTACAAGCTCCTTCTCAACAAATACCAGTACAAGTTCAGCAAGTTCCTACACCACAACAAGTAGAACAACCAACACAAGTTCAGCAAGTTCCTACACCACAACAAGTAGAACAACCAACACAAGTTCAGCAAGTTATGCCACAACAAATAGAACAACCAGTACAAGTTCAGCAAGTTATGCCACAACAAATAGAGCAACCAGTTCAGGTTCAAAATAATCCACAACAAAACATAAACAATAATAATCAATATTCTGTATTAGGAAGAAATGATCATAAACATAGTCATGCTCCAATAATTATAATTTGTATACTTTCTATATTAGTAGGTGGAGGATATTTTGTTTATAATACTTTCTTCTATGATTCGTTAGAAAAACCTAATATAGAAAATACAGGTAATACAAATAACAATAAAGAAGATATACCAGTTGATGAAGAAAAAGAAGAGACTAAAGAAGAAGAAAAAACAGAAAATAAAGAAGAAAATAAAGAAACATCAACTGAAAGTTCAGGCAACTTAACAGTTCCTGTAAATAAAATTTCTTATTCTGGTGTTACTTTAGAAATTCCAACTACATTACTTTATAGATATGAGGAAGAAGAAACATTAGTTATATATCCTGAAAATGAAGAATGGGCTGCAGCCTTTGCTGTATCTGAAGGAGATTATTACACATTAAAAAATAAGAAAGCTGAATTAGCAAAAGAAATTGAAAATACTGGTCTTACTGTTAAAAATTATGGTGTTAAGTTTTATGGTGGAACAGAATGGTTAACTTTTGAAACAGAATATAATAGTGTTAATATTTTAGCAGTATATGTAAATGCTAAATCAAATAGATATGGAGCATTTACTATTCAAACATTAGA
>JAEIGA010017223.1_pt1 | contig 11004 bp, 11 predicted proteins | sample 9270691 | NCBI WGS metagenome assembly JAEIGA01 (sample SAMN17057246, study PRJNA624740) | gut metagenome | biome: biome; isolation source: fecal sample | host: Bos grunniens | place: China: Xizang | collected 2019 | reverse complement strand
TTTCAACGACATAAGGTGGCGGAATGAATTTTCCATCAACAAAAACTGCCCCGGAATTAAATGCTTTACCGCGTGAAATTTTAAGCACTTTAACTGCATCAGGGCTTACCTTCGGGAAATTATTTTTAACTCTCAAAGGCCGAGACTCTGGCACGGCCTCCAATCCTAGCGACAATACCACAGCCGCTATCATTAAAAACACAAATCTAAATTTCATCTTGTCTTTAAAAGACCCCAGACTGCCGTAGCACAGAATCCCCGGAACCCTCGTTCCAATGATAGAGCCTGTTATAGCCCCTTTATTAAAATGTCGGTCGAAGAAATTTCTGCTTAATCCGCGTGCAACCCAGGATCCACGTCGTTTAAAACTAATTTTCTCTCACTTCTACACCAGCCGTCGCCTTGAGAGCATCGACGATGCGCTGGAAGGCCCTGCCGACTTCGTCGTCAGTAAGGGTCTTTTCCGAAGATCTAAACTCAAGCGCATACGCCATCGATCGGGCATTGCACTTTAAGTCCTTTGATTTGAAAATATCGAAAATCGCCACCTTGACCAAATCTTTGCCGCCGTTCTTGCGAATGACGCTTTCAATTGCCATATTCGTAACCGAAGACTCTGCGACAAGAGCAATATCTCGCCTGACTGCTGGATATTGAGCGACTGAAGAGACCTTGCCTACCCGATCAAAATTCTTGATGATAGACTCCAAATCCATCTCGCAAATCACCATCGCAGTCGTCAAACGATAAGGATGACGCATCTTCTGAGAGAGCGCTCCCAACACTCCGATTTCGCGGCCATTTAGCTTAATATTCAACTGAGCGCCGAGGGCGAAAGCCTTGTGGCAGTTGCCGGAAGACGGGACGATAAACTCAAGTTTACCTGCATGAAGACGCTTCAACAGCTCAGTCACTGCGCCTTTCATCCAAAGAAGTGCTTCTTCTTCGCCAAGAGGAAGCCGTGACCTTAAATAATCCCTACCAACCGGTCCGACAAATCCTAAAGCAATTTTTTCGCACTCACTAGGGCGTCCACCAACATTTGAGAAGACCTTGCCGATCTCAAAAAGCATCGCCCCTTCAGTTTCATGAGAAGCATTCTTTCCCAATGTAGCATAAAGCTGCGGCATCAAACTTGAACGCATGGCGCCATAATCAGCAGATACGGGATCGGGAATGAGTAGTCGCGAGGACCTCGTCGCTTCGCAATCATCAAAATTGTCAAGTTCCTTTTCTGACAGGAACGAATAATGCATCGCCTCCGAAAATCCCAAGGCATTTGCGATTTCACGCACCTTCGAGCGGGCGCGGAAAGGACGGTTGGAAAGATTCGACACCGATGGTGCAGAAGGCATCGTATCCGGAATATTGTCAAGACCGTGAATGCGCGCGATTTCTTCAACCAAATCTGCCTCATTCTCGATATCCCATCTCCATGAAGGAACTCTAAAGGTAGCCGTTTTGGCAGCAGAAAAATCTTCCGCACCGGAAATTTCTTCCAACCCCAAAAGTTTCAAAATGAGAACCATCGCGTCATTGTCGATGCTAATGCCTATCAAACGGCGGGCTCGATTAAAATCAAGCGTTACGTTTTCGTTCAAAGGCTTTTTGCGATTATCGACATCGACGACGCCCTTGGCGATAGTAGCACTACCATACTTCTGTAAAAGATGCGCTGCGCGGCGTGATGCAAAATCGGCCACATCCTTATCCACCCCACGGATATAACGGTAAGCCGCCTCAGATGATAGAGATAATTTCGTAGCGGTAAACTTAGTGGAGGTCGGCTCGAACAAAGCGCTCTCCAGCATAACTGTGCGAGTCCCTGAAGCTATCTCTGATTCTTCACCGCCCATAATGCCAGCCACGGCGTTGGGACGCACGGCATCGCAAATCATCAACATTGACTCGTCGAGCGTACGCTCAACACCATCCAAAGTCGTCATCTTTTCGCCAGCACGAGCAGTACGAACGACAATCGTGCGAGAATCCAACGTCGTATGATCAAACGCGTGAAGCGGAGCGCCGAGCTCAAGCATCACGTAATTCGTTACGTCGACCACAAGCCCCAGCGAACGCATGCCACAATACTCAAGGCGCTTACGAATGAAATCTGGAGACTGTCCATCTTCGACCGAAGTGATGACTCTGGCAGTATAGCGCGGACACTTAACAGCATCCTCAACAATAACTTTCACTTCATCGTTGACGTCGCGGTCTGATTCTACAAAATCCACATCGGGAAGTTTCAGCTCACGATTCAAAATCGCGGCGAATTCACGCGCCAAACCAACGATTGAAAGAGCGTCGGGACGATTCCACGTAACATCCACGTCCAAGACCGTCTCGGGCTTTTCGCCTGGAACAGCATCGCGCACAAATGTACCGACGGGAGTTGAAAGGTCAAACTCCATAATTCCGTCGTGATCGATGCCCAGTTTAAGTTCGCGCGACGAGCAGCACATTCCGAACGACTCAACTCCGCGAAGTTTGCCCTTTTTTATTTTGAATTCACCATCAGGTATCACAGCACCGATCTTCGCAAAAGCTGTCTTAATGCCCTTGCGCATATTCGGCGCTCCGCAAACAACCTGATAGACCTCAGTGCCGTCGGAAACCTTGCAAACGTGGAGATGGTCGGAGTCGGGATGATTTTCGCACTCCAAAACTTCCACTACAACGAAATGATCTGAAAGGAGAGGCTTACCGACAACTTCAATGCCTTCAACCTGCAATCCCGCGCGCGTTAATTTCTCAGCAAGTTCTTCTGCGGGAATATCATCGACTTTAACAAACTCATTTAACCAACTGATCGGTAGCTTCATTGTTCTTTACCTTCCTCCACTCGGGGCCGTACTTGGGAAATTTTTCGACAGCAGAATAAACACCATTTGTAAACGATACAACATGTCCTGTCGAAACGAGCTGACTTAAATGCTTAAGGGAGTCTTCTCCCAAAGAGCTCACGATTTCTTCTTTCGTCGAGCACGGGTGCTCAACAATAAAATTCGCAACCCCAGCCAATTCGGGGACTGCGTGCGCCGCGTCAAATTCGCGATACTCTACACTCGAGACAAATTCTTGTCCGTGGGAATCGTTCGCCTTGAAAAATTTGAGCTTGCGGTGATGAAACGCCCCACGCAGCGCAAAGATCATCGAATAAGGACGGTTCCCCTCGCGACGAAGCGCGTCTTTAACTGCCAATACCAAAGGCTTATCGCCAGACTTAAGCGCAGCTGCAGCGGTGATCATCAAATTTTTTGACGGACGCACCAAAAGCGCGTCCACGACGGTACGGCGCATTTCGCCTTCGGCTTCTGCTCTCGACTTCGGCAATGCATTTTCACCAGCACCTTTCTCAAAATAAACGGTGCGTTGATGAGCGCTATTTCTCCACTCGTCAATGACGGCGCTATCGCGAATCATCTCAATATGGCTACGATATTCGCTCTCGCTCATCCCTGGGAAACGCGTACGAATCATTTCCTTGACGTTCGAGTTAAACTCGTGAATATTGGGAGGCCCCAACAGCACTCCCGTGAGTGAGCACTTAGCGACACAGTTGAAGTTGCCGGTCGGAGGCTCACACTCCACGACCTGAGAGTTGTAATAATCCGCGAGATGTGCTGACAAAATATGTTCAATCAGGGACTCTTCGCTTGAAGACACAAAACCGCAGGCCTTGCATTGAAAATACTTATTCTCGAAACTGCCAAGCTTTTCTGACGGCGTGATTTTAAGCAACACCGAATCTAAATTATCGAGGAAGAAAAACGCCAAGTCCTTGAGCTTATAAGCATGAAAATCGCTCTGAATCTTTTTAAAAATCGTGCCGAGGGCCTTGGGCTCGGGAAGAATCTTGATTTCTGCGTCAAGAGGAAATACGCGTTCACGTACCTCAAACGAGCGACGGCGATCTTTAAATGGCTTGCGCTCTCCGAATTTACTGCGTTCGCGAGAAGCATTCTTCTCGGGGGAAGAATCCACCGCCTTTTCGCTTCGCTGAGGCGTTACCGTCACTACGGAGCCTTGTTTGGCCCAATCGGGCGTAAAATCGAATGACCCCAAACTTGAAAGGTCAACAGCATTATTGTCTATTGTATCCATTGGCGTTAATTATACCATATATCTCGCTTAATGTGCGGACTTTATTAAGTTTTGAGCGAAGTGACGCCGCGCCAGGGAGTCCGTTAAAATACCTAAATAGATGCGTGTGCATCTTTACTGAAGCATACCCATCTTCACTCGGTATGTGGCAATGAGGATATTTTTCATCCAAAATCCTACGGAACTGGAGAATATACTCAAGATGTCGCTTGCACATCTCGATCCTATCACCCGTTTCCCACTGGCGAAAAATCCCGGGATTACTCAGGCTCGCACGCCCAATCATCACTCCATCCACACCAGTTTCTTTAAATCTCTCAAAACTGGCACGATCAATTATAGAACCATTGCCGAATACGGGTATATGCGCGCGCAACACAACTTCAGCGAGCGTATCTAAAAAAACTGCGCCGCCGTGCATTTGACTAGTATAGCGAGCATGGACAATAATCCCTTTGGCACCGGCCGATTCCGCCGCATCAAGAATCTCAAAAATCTGCGTCTTTTCTGGGTGCGGCCCCAATCGTGTTTTCAATGTTACAGGAAGTTTCACGTTTGAGACCATCGCCTTCAACAAAGTATATATTTTCTCGGGATTTTCAATAAGTTTAGAACCAGCTCCGCAACGCGTTACCTTCGTCATCGGGCATCCGGCATTAAGATTTATCTCGACAAAACGTCCGGTATTTTCGACTTCTTTAGCAGCAAAAGCAATTTCATCAACTTTAGAGCCGAATATCTGACATGCCACAGGTCCCTCCCCTGGCATCGTCTCCATAAGCAAGCGGGTCGGAGCGCTCCCATGGAAGAGTCCCGCAGCACTAACCATTTCAGTGTAAGTCAAATCCGCTCCGGCATCGCTTGCCATCAACCTGAAAGGCGCGTCTGTAAAACCCGCAAGCGGAGCCAAGATCAATTTCATATCTGTTCTTACTACCGAGAAGCGACGATGCTGAGAGAACGGTTGTTCACGGTGAATATCTCTCGTGCCACACTGATGACATCATCGGAAGTAACCTTCATGATTCTCGAGACCTGCTCTTCAGGGGAGGCAAGCTTGCGAGTCGACAAAAGCAATGATCCATAGAAGAAAAGTTTTGATGTCACACGTTCGTGCGAAATTCTGAAATTGCCGCAGAGATACTCCTTTGTACGCTTGAGCTCGGCCTGAGAAACTTTCTTCGAGCAAAGCTTTTTTATCTCACGATCGATAACCAAGAGAGTATTATCAACTTTTTTCGAATCTACACCTGCAGTGATCGAAAGCATTCCCGCATCGGTAAACAAATGAAGTCGTGACGAGATATCGTAACTAAGACCGCGCTTTTCTCGAATCTCCTGAAACAAGCGCGACGACATCCCACGTCCAAGAAGCGCATCAAGTACACTCGCTGCATACTTGCGTTCGTCATCTGCTCCGAACATGCGATAGCCTAGAGCGATCTGCGTTTGGAGAATATCTTTTTCAACTTTAACCTCAGGCACCGTCGGCACCGAAAAATCCACCGGACTGGTACATTCGCGAACACGCGAATGTCTAAAATGCCCAAAACTCTTTTCTAAAATCGATATCGCCTCGTCTCTGCCAAAGCACCCTGCAATAACCGCGACCGTGTTGTCCGGGCGATAATGACGAGCAATGTAATTTTTCAAATCCTCCGGCGTAAGATTTCTCAGCGTCTTTTCCGTTCCTGCTACTGGCGCACCCAAACTTGACCTTGGGAAGAGCGCACGCTGAAGATTTTCCATCGCCACAGCATCAGGCTCATCTGAATACATCTTAATCTCTTCAAGAACGACTTCGCGCTCGCGATGAAATTCAGTCTCAGGAATCGTTGCATTTAAATACATGTCCACGATAATATCCACGGCCTCTGCGAGATATTCGCGAGGCATCTGCGCATAATATCCGGTGCTTTCTTCACTGGTAAACGCATTGAAATTTCCGCCGCGCCCTTCCACCGCCCGAGTGATCTCTATCGGTGAACGCTTGGGTGTTCCCTTAAAGAGCATGTGCTCAATGAAATGCGATATGCCGCCAAACTTTGCTGGCTCGTGACGCGAGCCGGATTTCACGAACAATCCAAATGCCACGCTCTCAGCCTCGCAAGGCACGAGCGCAACAAGCATTCCATTTGAAAGCTTTATCAATTCACAATTGGACATTGTATATCAGAGAGCCGCAGCGTTCATTTCTTTTAGCGTCGTCCTGCCATCATAGAGGGCTTTGCCGACAATCGCAGCGCGGAGATTAGCCCGCTCGAGAGCCTTCAGATTTTGAACGTCATAAGGCGAGCTGACGCCACCAGAGGCAGTAATCATGCATCCTGGTGCAGCATCACAAATCGCCGCCATCTGCGAAAGATTGGGGCCTGAGAGCATCCCATCGGTGGCAGTATCTGTATAAATTATAGTTTTCACGCCGGCCGCAGCCACAGCAGATGCAAGTTCTGTGGCCTTTACCTTAGTAGTTTCGACCCAGCCTTTAGTCTGAACAAATCCATCGCGGGCATCAATGCCGACGGCAATGCGATCGCCGTAAAGCTCGATAGCCTGAGCGAGAAATTCTGGATCTTCTAATGCGGCAGAGCCAATGATCGCACGAGTAGCGCCAGCTTCAATGACAGCTGTAAGAGCCTCCATGCTACGGAGTCCGCCGCCAACTTCCACGGGACCGGAAAATGCAGCGATAATACTTCTTATCACTTCTGCATGCTGAGGCGTCCCTGCGAATGCACCATCCAAGTCTACCACGTGGAGCTCTTCACCTCCAAGCGCCCTCCACTCGCGAGCCTGTGATGCAGGATCATCCCCATACACCGTAACTTCGTCGGCTTTGCCTTGACGAAGCCGAACACATTTACCACCTTTAAGATCAATCGCAGGTAATATTATCATATAATGCCTTTCGACGAAGGCACGCCTTTCTCATCAATGTCAATGCGCTTAGCTTCACGGAGTGCGCGCGCAAAACTCTTGAAAAAACCTTCACATACGTGGTGGGCCTCGTCTCCATATATCTGACGGAGATGGATATTGGATCTACTCTCGACCGAAACCGCACGAAAGAACTCTTCGACCAGCTTCACTTCAAAATCCTTAACCATCATGTGCTTCATCGGTGACTGCATGATCAAAAACGGTCTTCCGCCCAAATCTAGAGATGTCTCACAAAGCGACTCATCCATCGGTATCGACGCAAAACCATAGCGGACAATACCTTTTCGCTCGCCGAGTGCACGGTCTAAAGCTTGACCGAAAACAAGCCCCGTATCTTCGACCGTGTGATGATAATCCACATGAATATCTCCGACAGCCTTCACCGACAGATCTATCAGTGCATGCTTTTTAAGAAGTTCAAGCATGTGATCGAAAAATCCGATGCCAGTATCGATGACACCCTCTCCGGAGCCGTCGAGATTCAGCTCCAAGGTAATTTTCGTCTCTTTGGTGTTTCTTTCGACAGTTGCTTTTCTCATGATACGTAAACCCTCTAAATCGTCTTTCGGTCACACAATGCGCTCACGAAGAGAGCCTTGATCGTGTGCATACGGTTTTCGGACTCGTCGAAAACCTTTGAGTACTTAGATTCGAAAACCTCATCTGTGACTTCAAGCGCGCCTGAAGTTTTAGTGACCTCGGTATTGAAATCATGGAACGCCGGCAGACAATGCAAGAACATGAGCTTGCCGTCGATATTACCAGTGGCCCGCATCAAATCCATATTAATCTGATAAGGCTTCAAAGTCTCAATGCGCTCAGCAGTTTTAGCTTCTTCGCCCATCGACACCCAGACATCGGTATAAAGAACATTTGCGCCCTTGACGCCTTCTTTAGGATCGGAAAATACGCGAATATCAACACCGTTACGCTTAGCGGCAGCCTCCGCCTCCGCCAACACGCTTTCGTCCGGTCTAAGCTCGTTCGGAGTGCAGCATACATAGCGAACGCCAGCCTTAGCGCATCCCATCATGAGTGAGTTCGCGACGTTATTTCGGCCATCTCCAACATACGCCACAGTACAGTCTTTAAGCGTACCGAAGGTCTCTTTGATCGTCAGCAAATCAGCTAGAATCTGCGTCGGATGATAGTCGTCAGTAAGACCGTTCCAAACGGGGACGCCAGAATACTCCGACAACTCTTCACAAGTTTTCTGTGAAAAACCTCTAAACAAAATGCCGTCATAAATCCGCCCCAACACGCGCGCAGTGTCCTTCACAGATTCTTTCTTGCCGAAATGAATATCTGGACGTGTCAGATATTCTGCGCCACCACCCTCGTCGCGTGCCGCAATGATAGAGCTATTGCGCGTGCGCGTTGACGACTTTTCAAAAATAAGTGCGATGTTTTTACGATGTAACAAATCTCCTCGCACACCTGACTGGCGACGCAATTTGAGTTGCTCGGCCAACGAGATCAAATCAAGCATCTCTTCATCGGTAAACGAAGCTAAGCGCATGAGGGAGCGCCCTTTGAGGCTATCCATCCAGTTCAACATTTATATCACCTTTTTAGTAAATGAAAGCGATATTATATCAAATTTTCCGATTTTAAGGGACGACTTTTTCGTCATTGTCTATCAGCATCGCGATAGCGTGAGAATGCACGACCGTTCCAAATTCTCCCTGATAAAACTCAGGGGTCGTCTCTTCAGCATAAACAAATACGACTTTTCCGGAATATGTCGAAGCTTCCAGCAATCCCATATCGTAAGACTTATCGCCTGCAGCAATCGCCGTATATGACGCACGATTATGCGTCAAGAGCGAAAAATGGCCAGGCGCAGCATTATGCACAGAGTTTGAGAATAATGCCGGAGACATCTCATTTTCTTCATGAAATTTTTTTATAAGTTTGAAGGTAGTGCCTATTTCACCCCACTTGGACGCAAACACCACTGGCAATTCTTCACCGTGAGGATAAACCTTCCACGCCACTGACAACGCCGCACGCTCAAGGTCCGTCAAACGCCTCCGTTCCATAGGAGGAACGAACGAAACATCCGGCTTGGGATCATCAACAGCTGAATTCCATTCGGCCTTGGCTAAAATTTTCATCGTTAAATCTTTCTGCGTTTTCCAAATCTGAGCATGAGCGACACTTTAACCGACTCCCATGCGATGCCAGGGGTTATCTTAGAATATCCACGCTCGCGGTCGGTGAAAAAAATCGGAATTTCCACTATCTTAAAGCCATTTTTCCATGCGAAGTAATTCATCTCAAGCTGAAATGAATATCCCATACTCCTGATGGTATCGAGATCGACTGCTTTAAGTGTCGAACGCTTCCAGCACTTAAATCCGCCTGTCGGATCTTTTAACTTCATACCAGTTACTGCTCGAATGAAAATCCCTCCAGCGCGAGAAATAAGCCGGCGCTTAAACGGCCAGCCCTGCGTCCCGCCGCCTTTAACGTATCGTGAGCCGATAACCAAATCAGCGTCCGAATTCAGCAGTCGAACGATGTCTTCGGGATTATGCGAAAAATCGCAATCCATTTGAATTATTTTTTCTGCCCCAAGTTCCAACGCCTTTTTAAACCCAGCTATGTACGCCCTCCCAAGCCCCTCTTTTTTCTCGCGATGCAAACACATTATACGAGGATTTTCTCGGGCAATTTTTTCAATAACCTCCCCTGTCCCGTCAGGCGAATTATCGTCAACAAACAATACTGCGATATCCTCTCGGCATTGCAACAGAGCATCTGCCATCTTTGCGACGTTTTCTCTCTCGTCATAAGTGGGAATCACTATTATGTTTTTTGCGACCATATAAAATCTTCAGTCCATGAGCCCCGTCAAATTAGCCCGCATTTCTCCGACGGCCGCTTTCATATCAGGTTGTTTAAATAAAAAACTGCCAGCAACCAACTTGTTCGCGCCGGATTTTACCGCCTCTACAGCGGTCGTTGAATTTACACCGCCATCAACCATGATATCGAGATCTGGCCTATGCCCGCGAAGATATTCAACTTTGGAAAGGCACGCAGGGATGAATTTCTGTCCCCCATATCCAGGATGAACTGTCATCACGAGAGCCTCATCGATTTCATCAAGATACGGATATAAAGACTCGACCGGGGTCTCGGGATTTATGACGATCGCATTTTTTATCCCGTAAGCGCGAATAGCCTTCAAAGTCGCGTGTATATCGCAATCTGCCTCTACGTGGATTTGAATAGTATCTGCGCCCGCCTTGAAAAAAGTCTCAATATACAAATCAGGCCTAGTCATCATCAAATGGACATTGCGATAAAAATTCGGCGCCGTGCGCTTAGCGAGGGCAACCACATCTGGCCCGAACGAAAGATTCGGCACGAAATGTGCATCCATTATGTCCAGATGCAATTCGTCCGCAAAAGAAGCTTCGGCCCTGAGGATTTCGTCCGAAAGTTTTCCAAAATCGGCAGCTAAAAGCGATGGTAGAATCGAAAGTTTCATAACTTATGAATATTATACCAAATTTATTTTCTTCGCGAATAAACAAAGTACAATGTAAGATCGGTAGAGACTAATGCGATGTCAATCAGATAAACTATCGTAAGCCAAAGCTTCGTGCCTTCCACCAAGTGCGCTGCAATACCGCACAAATACCCGAAAATCACGATACACATAAAATGGGGGCTTTTCCCCTCGACGCGCTTCGCGCGATAAGTCCTAAGGATCGCAAACGGCCAAGAACACCCGAAAGCGATCAGCATCAGCGCTTCTAAAATTTCCGGCAATGTGAAACTCATCTTTCTCCTTTCATCGGAAACCTAAAATCTTATGCATCTGAACCGACAATGACCAGCCCTCAAGCTTAGACACTAATGCCTTAGCCGTCGCAAAATCAAACTCGCCATTCCACTCGCATGGGGAGACATAATAATCATCTGCCGAAATAAGCGAGCGCATCT
>JAEIGA010017222.1_pt1 | contig 11005 bp, 4 predicted proteins | sample 9270691 | NCBI WGS metagenome assembly JAEIGA01 (sample SAMN17057246, study PRJNA624740) | gut metagenome | biome: biome; isolation source: fecal sample | host: Bos grunniens | place: China: Xizang | collected 2019 | reverse complement strand
CTATTACGGCTATTGCCATGGGCGCACGCAACGACGCACCGTCGCCAAATGCTATTGCCATAGGCAGCAGCGACAGAAGGGTGGTGATGCTTGTCATAAGAATTGGCCTTATACGCTGCTGGGCAGCTTCGACAATTGCATCGGTCAACGACATTCCATCCTCTTTCAGCTGGTTTATTCTGTCGACAAGTATGATGGAGCTGTTCACCGCAATACCCGACAGCATAATTATACCTATGACTCCCATGATGTTGATTGTTGTTCCTGTGACAAAGAAGAGCAGGATAGCACCCACAAGTGCCAAAGGAATTGTCAACAGGATGGTGAAGGGGTGCAGCAACGATTCGAACTGCGATGCCATCACCATGTAGACAAGTACCACAGAGAGTATAAGTGCAAACACCAGTCCGCCCATCGACTCCTGACGTTTCTCCTCTTCGCCTGTGATGTTTATGCCGTAATTTGCCGGCAGTTCTATCACTTCGAGCGCTGCTCGAATATCCTCAGACGCCTTGCTCAGCGAGTAGCCATCTTCGAGGTTGGCGGTTACTTTGGCTATGCGGCTCTGGTTGCGACGGAATATCTCTTTCGGTGCCACGTCGCGACGAATATCGGCAAGTTCGGCAAGGCGGAACTGCTTGCCGTTGTGCGTAATTACCATGTCGTTCAATTGCGACAGAGGTACCTCGGGCACCTTTATCATAATGTCGCGCATTTCGCCCTTGTAGTCCATCTGTCCGGCGCTCTTGCCCGAGAGCTGCTCCTGTATCTGTGTGACGATGGTAGTTACGTTCAGGTTGTTCATTCCGGCAAGGGCGCGATTAACGGTTATCACCATTTCGGGCGCGCCATCCTCAATGGAATTGCTTACATTGAAGAGCCCGGGAACACCCTTTGCAATCTCGCTGACCTGTGCTGTTATGTCGGCAATCTCATCGAGTTCCTCGCCTTTGACCTCGATGACTATGGGAGCATCCTCGCTACCCATGAGCGAACCCAAAGAGTTACGGTCCTGAATGAACGAGAGCTCCAGTCCTTCGATGTCAGAGGTGTTGGCAAAAAGTTCCTCCATCAACTGCTCGGTAGTATATTTGGACTCAGACGAAAGGATAACTTTCATTGTCGCGGTATTGTCGCCTGAGAATATGCTGCTACCCGAGCTGTATCCGGGGCCGATGTGACTGTATACCGTACAGAGAGAATCCTGTGTTATGTTGTAGATGAGGTTCTCGATAGACTCTACCGTGGAGGCTGTACGTTCGAGGCGTGTACCCTCTTGCAGCTTTATCTCCACACTGAAGGAGTTGTTGTCCGATTTAGGCATAAATTCCATGCCGATAAAGGGCATCAGGCAACATGTTCCGGCAACGAGCAACACCGAGAGTGCCACCACCGCCCAACGTCTTTTCAGAATGGTACGCAACATCTTAGAATATCCCTCAATTCTGACAGATGAGTCGACAGCCTTGGCAGCTTTTTTCTCTTTGTTCTTGTTGTTCTTGCGGAACATTCTTTCGTAGAGAGTGGGAATCACCAATATTGCGACAAAGAGCGACGACACAAGCGAGAAGGTCACCGTCCATGCCTGATCCTTGAAAAGTTCACCCGAAGCGCCATGCAGATAGACGATGGGAAGGAATACCACGATGGTGGTGAGTGTAGATGCAACAACAGCACCGCCAACCTCGCTTGTACCCTGAATGACAGACTCTTTAACCGACAGTCCTTTCTCCTGATTTCTGAAAATACTCTCTATCACCACAATGGCATTGTCGACAAGCATTCCGGCTCCAAGGGCAAGACCACCCAATGTCATTATGTTCAGCGTAAGGTCGTTGAAGAACATAAGGTTGAAGGTGGCAATTATGGAGATGGGCATTGCCAGCGAAATGACAAGTGTCACCTTCAGACGGCGCAAGAAGAGATAAAGCACCACGACAGCGAGCAATACACCCAGAATGGCACTATCCTTAACCTCGCCGATGGCGCTGTTGATGAATGTACCCTGGTTGCTCACAATGTCGAACTTGTAACCGGGCAATGCCTTTTCAATCTCGGCAAATCGTTTCACCACACCCTCGACAGTCTTCACTGTGTTGTGCTGCATCTCTTTGTAGACCGACAATCCAATGCAGCGCTTGCCGTTAATGCGCACAATATTTTCGGGACGTTCATTTTCGAAGGAGATATCGGCAAGCTCCTTAAGATAGATGGGAGCCATGCTCTCTGTCGAAGCAGCCTGCGATGCAGCGTTTGCAGTGCCGGAGGTTGCAGCCTCAGTCTTTTTATAGCTGACAATTATGTTGCCGAAGTCCTCTTCGCTGCGGAGTATATTCACACCGCTGACAATGTATTGTTCGCCCATTTCAACCACGCGACCGCCTGCAAGACGCTGGTTCTCCTCGACAATCTGCCTGCTGATGGCATCAATGGTCAGATTGTATGCAGCCAGTTTGTAGGGGTCGGTCTTGATGACAAGGTTGCTCACCTCGCCACCCGAAAGGCCTACGTCGGCAACACCCTCGACACGGATAAGTTCGTTGCGTATGTAGGAGTCGGCAATCTTGCGCAGCTCGGCCATATTGTCTATCTGGTCGTGCGACATTCCCACCAGAATTATCGGGTCGGTATTGGGGTTGTTCTGTGTAATTTCGAGTTTGGTGAGTTTCTCGTCCTGTGCAAAAGTGTTCATTGCCTTCTGCAGGTCGAGGAACGCCTCGTCCATATCCTTGTTCCAGGCATATTCCACGGTCATCTGCGCCATTCCTGCCTTGATGACAGAAGAGACGGTGAGAACGTCGCGCTGACGTATAGCCATCGACTCCATTCTCTTGACAAAGAGTTTCTCAATCTCTTCGGGTGGACGTTCACCGGCGGTTATATCCACATATAGCTTGGGATTGTTCAGGTCAGGCAGAAGGTCGACGCTGAGCTTGTCGTATGATATTTTACCCAACAGCATTATGCCCAATACAGCCATGAGGATGGTTATCGGGTTGCTGACGGCGAATTTTATTATTTTCTTCATTATTCAGAAGCTGTTTGAACCTTATTGGAAATAAATTCTTTTATCGTGAAACTGTTTCGGCTTCTTATTTTTGAATCTTGACCTTGCTGTTGTCGCGCAGAGTCTCGTATCCTCTGGTTATGAGCTGCTCCTCGACCTTAAGTCCGTTGAGAACCTCAATGTTGTCATTGTCCTCGATGCCGGTTCTGATGTCGCGCACCTTGGCAAAGCCCTTCTCCGCCACGTAGACATATTTGCGGTTTCTGTTGCTCATGACAATCTCTTTGGGAATGACGATAGTGTTTTCTGCCTTCTTAACCACAATGTCGGCCTTCACGAACATTCCGGGACGCAGTTTCATCTGCTCGTTGTCGATAAGAAGTTTGCCCTTGAATGTACGGGTTTCGGGGCTGATGGCAGGTGACAATTCGCTGACGGTAGCCTTAATGGTGTCGTTGGGCAGTGTGTAGTGTGTGATAAACACATCCTGACCGGTCTTCACCTCGTTGATGGCGCTCTCGGGGAGATTTATCTCCATCACCATTTTCGAGTAGCTCATGATGGAAACGATGGATGTTCCCGATGCAATCTGCACCGATGAAGTGTAGTGCGGAAGGTTCACGATAACACCTGTGAAAGGTGCCTTGATGTTCATCTTTTCGAGGTTGAGTTTGGCATTCTCGTAGTTGTACTTGGCATTGGTTATTGCAACCTCGGCATTTCTCAACTGGCTGAGTGTCACACCACCCTTTTCGTATATGGCTCTGTTCTTCACCTCTTCCTGTTCGGCAATTTCAAGGCTCAGACGTTTGGAATCGATGGCAATGTCATTCTCGTACTCCTTGTTTTCGAGTCTGACGATAACCTCGCCCGCCATCACCTTGTCGCCCAGTTTGTAGGGTGCGCCTGTACGGGGGTTTCTTTGCAGTCTGTATTTTCCTGCCATTTCCGACTTCAGTTCCACTTCGGAATCGGAAACAGCGGTTCCCGATGTGCTGTTATACTTGCTTATAGATTTTTTGCTCACCTCGGTTACAGATACGGGTGCCGCAATCTCTGACGAACCTTCACGCTTCTGTTTTTCGCAGGCTGTCAATGCCAATGTTGTTGCTGCTATCAACAACAGGGTTTTATTTATCTTCATGGTATTATCGTTTTATTGTTTGGATATTCTTAATTATTTCTCAGTTGTGGGAACAACGCTCAAAGGTATTATGGCCTTGTCGTTCTCAAAGTCATAGAGTGTCAGGATTTTCAGATTGAGCAGCTCTTTCTTGTAGTCGATGATGGTTGACACATAGGACATCTTCTTGTTTGAGAGCTGTGTCTGGAACTGGTTCATCTCCATACCTGTAAGCTCGCCGTTGCGATACCTCTCGGCGTTGAGATCGTATGTCAGCTGTGCATTCTTCACACTCTTTTCGGCGATTGATATTTGTGTAAGCAGGTTGTTGAGGTTGCGATAGCTTTTTCTGATGGCAATCTCGATAGCCTTTTTCTCTTCGTCGGTTTCGAGGTTGTGCATTTCTATGGCAATCTCCTGTGCCTTTATTCGTGCCTTTCTCTCGCCCCAGTCGAAGATGGGAATATTGAACGAGAGGGCCACGCGCGGATTGTTAGTGGGAGTCTTGTAGATGTCGCCGAGTCTTTCGTTGTCGCCGGTGATACCCACTGACAACGACAGCTCACCGTTGAAGCTGTTAGTCTCCTTTATCTGCTTCATCTGCAAGTCGAGTTCGGTACGCGAAATTTCGCGCTGCTTGAGTTCGAGACGCGAACTGAGCGCATTGGCAATAGCCTTGCCCAGGTCCACGCTCACCGGTTGTGCCGACACCTGCGCAATAATCTCGATGTTTGTATCGAGGCCTATGCCGAGGATTTTCTTAAAGTCGTCCTTGGCATTTTCGAGCGACACGATGCGGTTGTCCAGCGTGCTTCGCGCTGTTGCAAGGTTAAGCTCCGCCTGATAGAGTTCATCTTTTGTCGAGAGGTCGGCATCTACCTTGTTCTTGATGATGTTGTAGTTGGCCTCGGCGTCGTTAAGTTCGGCGCGGCTTATCTCAAGGTTGTTCTGTGCTATATATACGCTGTAGAATTGGTTGGTGATGGAGTTTTCGAGGTTGAGACGACGCAATGCGTAGTTGATGAGCGCATTCTCGTAGTCAAGCTCTATGCTCTTAAGGTCGAGCTTTATCTGGTTGTAACGGAACAGCGGCTGTGTAACGCTCAGATAGAGGTCGTTGCTGAACGCACGGTTGTCGTTGTCGACGCCACCCGTAATGCTTGACATGTTGTTCTGCCAGCCGAACCTGTTGTTGAGCGACACGGTTGCACCTGTCCAGATAATAGGCTGGGAGATGCTGAATGTTCCGGTGCTGGAGAATGACTCGTTGGTGTACCACTCGGAGAGACGGTTCTCGAAATAGCGGTTCCTGCTATACGAAACAGGATTGAGCGTCAATGAAAATCTCGATTTCAGTGAAGCTCGTTGCGCATTGAGACTGAATTCGTATCGTCTCAGGTTCATTAACGCGGTTTTCAGTTCGGGACTGTTCTCTATGCTGTAGCTGAGTGCATCGTCGAGTGTCATGCTTATTTGCGCATTGACATTCACACTCAGGAAGCATACAAATGGGACAATCCACATCCATTTGTTCTTTAGTCGTAGCATATATATAGCTTTTTATTTTTATTCTTTCCTTTTAATCAGTTTTACGGCATCGGCTGTTATGTAGCGCAGTCGTGTCTTGTTTGTAAGAGTGACATACATGGTGTCGCTTGCTACATCGAATGTTCCGAGCAGCGCCCAGCCATTGTCTACACGGCGCATGTTAAGTTCGTGTTCCTCTTTGTGGCCGGCTGTCTCTATTACGAAATTGTACATTCTGCGGCCTCTGTTGCGCCATCCGCCCCAATGCGGTTCCCAGGGTTTGCGCACATGGTAGTAGAGTTCGTAGCGTCCGGGAGTGGGAACGGGGATTTTCCACTTTGCATACTCCTCGCCACCGCCCGAGCGCATGACTGCTGCCGAACGGATCGATTTTCCATAGAATCCGCCATCTGTCGTCAATGTCCAGCGCATAGGAGGATTCCACTCGCGGAAACCGGAATATTTGAAGTCTTCGTCGATGCTCTTTTGCTTCACCCACTCGTTGAGCAGACCCGAGGGAGGGGGCACGGAAAGTTCGAAACAGCTCTCGTCCTCGTTGTCGACGATTATTTCGTCCTTTTCGAGCAGATAGTCCGAAGAGAGGGGATATTCGCCCTCGGGGATAAGTGTCTTGGCTGTCTCCACCTTACCGCTGTGAGCAACAACGTGCATAGGCAGATTCTTTGACAAGAGTGCTGTGCAGGCAAACATATTGGGCACCTCTTCCCAGTGGGTGATGATGCGTTTGGTCTCTTTGGGGCCTAATTTTACGATCCATTCGTTGGGTTTTCTTTCGCCGTCGAATGTCTGCTTGTCGCCGTTACGTGTCCAGAAGATAAGTTTAAGGTTCACATTTCCGGGAGTATCGGAGATATTGGATATTACAATATCGCCTTGGAAAATATCCTTCTTGTTGGTTGTAACCTTTGTCACAGTGGGGGTGCCGAAGAGGAATTCTGCGGGTTCTATCGGTTTCTCCCACTTTTTCAACGATTCGTGAAGGTTGCAGTCGGCCAGTCGTCCGAGGGTGTCAAGCAGTGTTTCGAACGAGAGGTTCTCAAATGAGTGTGCCTTCACATAGTTGAATAGCGAGTCGCGGAATGTGGCAACGCCCAATGCCTTTTCTGCATCGAGGAAGAGATGCTTACCCTCGACCTCTATGATGTTGTTCATAAGGTTGCGCAGCTCGACATCCTTCAACAGTTCCTCGAAAGAGCGTTCCTGCAACAGCAGCACACATTTCTCCTCGTTGCTGAGTCCGTTGACGTTGCGCTGCATGAAATTGTTCCAGAATGGAGTGCGACTCAGACGAATCTCGATGAGTCTGTTTGCAACAGGCCACCTCGACGAGTAGATGTTGTATTTGAAGTTGTACATCTGAGGGAAGATGTAGTAGGGGCTCTCCTCGATGGTGACAGAGCGTCGTCCCATGCGTCCCTCATCAAACTTTACACTTCCATTCTGGTCGAGCAACAGCCATTTGAAATGTTGGAATACCTCTGCCTGTATCTGTTCATTGGTAAGTATTCTGCCACCATTATTTTTGTTCTCTTCGCGTCGCTCCTCGCGCCATTTTATGTGCCAGTTGAAGTCGAACTGCCACAGGCCGAAGCCTCTTTCGGGAAGGAACAGCATTTCGGGCTGCTGACGTTCCTGCGAACGTGTCCAGGTGCGCGAGTAGCTTGCAAAATGCACAGGAACCTCGACAAACGAGAAGCGTTTGAAAGGATAAGGGAGTTCAAGCTCTTTTTCTATGTCGCGGCGCATATCCTTAATGAGTTTGGGAAGTGTATCCTGCAACGAGTCGAAGCTCTGACTGAAGTAGTCGTGTCCTTCGAGATACCACACCGAGTAGAGTGTGCTGTCCGACTCCACCGAGAAACTGTTGTAGTCGCCGATGAGCAGCGAGAGTGACTGCAAGGGATATTCAAGCGCGAAATGAGTGGTCAACGAATCCTCGGAAAGCACATTCTGTCCCTGCGACACGGGGGTCATTCCTGCGTTGGGAGTCACCTTCATGCTGAAGTGTGTGAAGTAGTTCTGCTGCCAGTCGGGACTTTCGTCGCTGTAACATACTCCCGGTCGCGGATACCAATAGCTTTCGGGGGTCAGCATGGTGTACTCTGCTGTCTGGAAGGCATAGCGTTTACCCATCTTGTATTTGCTAAGTCCACCACTCTCCACAAGCAGTTCCTCGGGAATATCAAGATAGCAGATGCGCTCGTCTATCACACCCTCGTATCGGAGTGTGAAGCTGATGGTATCTTCTGTGGTCTTTTCTTCGGGGAAGGTAAGCTTCAACAGATGCTCTTCGCGCTCCATTGTCAATGGGGTGTTGCCACACACTGCCTCGGTGACGGTGAATCCGGGGTTAAGAGTGAACGTGAACTGTGCAGAGCTCTTTGTGGGACGTCCCACTATCTTTGTTTCGAACTGCAACCTTTCGCCCTGCTGCACGACATCAATATTGCAACTGTCGGTAACAATCTTGGGGTTGCCGACATTCTTGTTGTTGAGCAGAATGAGGTTGGTTCTGTAATTATCCTTTTCGATGTAGTTGTTTACATGTATGTAGCCCAACCCAAGAGTGCCCAGAAGCACAACCACCGCAAAAATGCCCCACGGCAACAGCGCGAAGCGTGAATTGGGCAGACGACGGAACATAAGTATGCTGAAGAGGATGAAGCTGAAGCCCAACAGCAGATACATGAGTCGGTGGATGATGAGCGAGGGAAGGTCGGCAAAGCCGGTGATGGTAGACTCCATCAACGGCACATTATAGCACATGTAGTCGAACAGATAGTAACATTTGTCTCCCACATAATAGATTGTAAGGCCTATGTAGCCCAGCAGAATGACAAATGTCAATGCCTGATTCTTGATGATAAGCATCAGTATGGTGGAGAGGCCGATGATATATACCAGTGTAGGCAGGTTAATCAGAAGGAAATAGCTGATGAAGCTGCCAATATCCACAGAGGCTCCCAGTTTCGTGTATCCACAGACAACACCCACCACCATCACCATAAAGTTGAGCAGCAGAAAGACGCGTATGGTTCCCCACATCTTTCCCAGCAGATATTCGGCATTGCTCAATGGCCGCACATAGAATATCTCGGAGGTGTCGAGCTGTTTGTCGCGCGTCAGATACTCCGACGCAAGGAATATTGAAACTATTGCCTGACCAATGTTGAATGTCAACATCAGTGAGTAGCCAAGCAACGTGGGTATACTCTCTACATAGCGCGACTCGCTGAGGGCACTGATAGCTGTAAATATGGTGGCAACTACAGTCAGAGTAGCAAATACTTTGAAAAACCAGCTTCTGTAAAGAAGCTTAGACTCATATTTCGAAACAGACTGTATGTTTTTTAGAAAGAGCATACTCGCTAATTGCTTTTGTACTGATATTATCGGTTAATTATTACTTTGTTGCAGAGGAACTTCAATTGGTGCTTTACGGGGAAAAACAGCCTTAGTCGTTCAACCACAGATTCAAATCCTTCTCCATGAAATACACATAGGCATGTTCAAGGTTAGGCGGCATATTCTCGGCAGGATATTCGTCGAACTTATCGGCCACCACCTGAATATCCCACATATCTCCGTTAGGGATTGTGGCAATGATGGGGTATTTCTGATTGATAGCCTGATAGTCGTCGTCGTTGACGCACAGACGCCAGACCTTACCCTCGGCACGCTTGAGCATAGACTCGGGTGAACCACGGAAAGATATTTCACCCTTGTTCAGCAGAGCCATATTGTTGCACGAGCTTGAAACGTCGCCGACAATGTGGGTGGAGAGGATGATGGTAGTGTCGTTGCCGCTGACCTGTGTCAGAAGGTTACGGAAACGGATACGCTCCTCGGGGTCGAGACCAGTCGTAGGCTCATCGACGATTATCACCTTAGGCTCGTGGATAAGTGCCTGAGCAATACCCAAACGTCGCTTCATACCTCCTGAGAGGTTTGCTGCGTAACGTTCGCGCACCTCGTAGAGTCCCACCTGTTCGAGCATGTCAGCCACAGCCTTCTTGCGGCTCTTGCCGTCATTCATGCCCGAGAGACGGGCTGCGTAGTCGAGGAACTCCGCTACCTTGTACTTTGCAAAGAAACGAAAATCCTGCGGCAGATAGCCCAAAATGCGTCTTACCTCGCGGCGTTCTTTAAGCAGATTGCAGCCGTACATCTCAATTTCGCCTGATGTAGGCTCCATCAGCGCCACAAGAATACGCATCAGAGTGGACTTGCCGGCACCATTGGGTCCCAGCAGGCCGAACATTCCAGACGGAATCTCAAGATTGATATTTTTTAATGCATGATTTCCGTTAGGGTATATCTTATTCAGGTTCTTGATTTTTATCGACATCTTTACAATGCAAATGTTATTTTTATTAAGATTATAAAAGTACTGCTAAGTTTAATATAATATACAAGGTTTTATTAATTTTAACATGCTTTTGATGCAAAATTAGACTCTTTTTGCAAATAGGTCTACTTGATTGTAATGATATTTTGAAAAGAGAGGGCGAAGAGAAGAAAAAAATCTTATAATTCATGGCCATCTTACCCTTAATCCTTATTCTAATAGTTTAAGGTGAGTTCGATATAAGAATAACCATTGCTGTGATTGGAACTCCCTCCGAGATTTTCCATGAAAAACATCTCGTCCCTCTTCAAGAGAGACAATCTTAACAGCCAAATTTTCAACATTTTAACTCCTCCTCTTAAGAGGACATTGCGTAATAAGCAATGTTTGCTTTGCGAACCTCGGCTGCGCTCGTTTACAATTTGCAAGCAAGCTTGCATTGTACTCGCTGGCACGAGCTTTGCGACGACGAAAGCTTTAGCTTTCCAAAACTATAGCGAGCGAGTGAATGGAAGTTTACTTACATTTACAACGAGCGAAGCATAGTTTCGACAAAGTCAAAGGAGTGCCGAGTTTGCGAGGCGTATCAAAAAACACATTTTTTGAAGACAGAGGAGTTCAAGACATCTATGGAATATTATATTTCCATTATATCGAACTCACGTTAAGGTAGTATTCTCTTCTTTACCGGGCAAAGACCCGGCATACGGGACGCAGCAGGCTGCTCGGCAATTTGCAAACAAGCTTGATAATAAGGACTGCCGATAACTGTAAATCACATCTGATAACAAGATATGCCTATATCACAATTCATCACCCATACCCATACAAAAAAAGGTTAAGGCGCTGTGCCAAAATGACACAGCGCCCAAACCTTTTTTTAATTATAATCTTGTAATCTATTTAGATATCTATCTAATATCGAATAATCAAGTTTTAATTACTTAACGAGAACTTTCTCAGACTTAACAACGCCGTT
>JAEIGA010017221.1_pt1 | contig 11005 bp, 11 predicted proteins | sample 9270691 | NCBI WGS metagenome assembly JAEIGA01 (sample SAMN17057246, study PRJNA624740) | gut metagenome | biome: biome; isolation source: fecal sample | host: Bos grunniens | place: China: Xizang | collected 2019 | reverse complement strand
TCAGATATCCTTAGAAACAAGTTAGGTTTCGACTGGGCCGGTATCAAGGCAAATATCTCTCTCTTTGACATTGCGCAGAAGGAGTTTGACCTTTTCGCATTCCTTAGTCAGATAACACCTAAGGCTCTCCGTGCTGTAAATCCTCAGGGCTATGTCATCAATGCGATCAAGAAGCATCTCAGTGAGAATCACGGAATAGTCATCGAGGGCGGAATCATTCTTCAGGATAAGAAAATCGCCAAGAAGGCGACAGTCACAAAGAAGGAGCCGACCTCGCTTAAGGATATATTTGGTGTAGACGAACAGTAGTGAAAGTATCTGATAATCATATGATTTACGAGATTCATCCGGATGTCTGTGCGGGGACAGTCGCTAGGGATGAGGCTTTGCCGTGTCCTATAATACAGATGAACCAGGTTCATGATGTGAAGGTGGCTGTAGTCGACAGGGTAGGCATTCCTCAGGATGAGCTGGACGGTTGCGATGCGATTATGACTGATCTTCCAGAAGTTGCGATAGGAGTGAGGACCGCAGATTGCATCCCGGTTCTTCTGTATGATCCGGTGAAGAAGGCTGCTGCAGCTATCCATAGCGGATGGAAGGGAACTGTATCGAAGATCATCAGCAAGACTGTTGCCAAGATGCGTACGGCATATTCCTCTCAACCATCTGATTTGCTGGCGGTTATCGGTCCGGGAATATGTATGGACTGTTTTCAGGTAGGGGAAGAGGTTGCCTTGAAATTCAAGGAGGCCGGTTTTGACATTGATTCACTATGGGCGTTTCGTGGACCCAAGACCGGAAACGGTATTGAGGGCGGACATCACATTGATCTTAAGGAGGCGTGCCGCCAGACACTTGTCGAGTCAGGTCTGAAGAATGAAAATATTCAGATATCTAATCTTTGCTCATATGAAGACAACCATATTCTGTACTCTGCCAGAAAGGAGAGCATAGAATGTGGCAGAAATATAACCTATATCAAGATTCTCTAGTTAAATTCATTAATATGTATGGTTCGCGAGAATCGCGTTTTCCGTACAGAAGCACAAAAGGTTTCATCAGAAGATATTCTCAGAGCGTTGAGAGTATCTTCATTTTTTGTCTCACATGTCCACCTGACATGATTATCGTTGTGTAAGGATCCTGTGGTGAATAGTAGGGGAGGGACACTGTATATTAATTGTCAGGTGATGTCGGCTTTCCTATAAGCTGGTCCTATGGAAGAGTCTTTTACCCTTATCTTTAGAGTATACAAATGTGAATTCCTGGGATTGATGGTGAGAATTCATGAAAGCTGTCCTAAAGTTATTGCGGAAATTTCTGTCGGTGTATTTTTTCACATTCCTAGTAGCTTTTGCGAGGATTTGTCGGAATCTTTTCTTTTTGTGTTTACTCTAACAAAAAGTTAATATATTTGTTAAGAAATATGGAGAGAAATGCTTGGAGTACAGAAATTGGTCCTGGAAAAGATACGCCAAATGGACCGCGGAACGATATTTTTCATTGATGATTTCATCGAATTAGGTAGCTCTGGAGCGGTCAGGATTGCTCTGATGGAGCTGAAAAAGCAAGGAATAATATTACGCCCTGCTCGCGGAATTTATTGTTATCCACAAATACGCAGCGAATACGCTGGCGTAATAACTCCGACACCGGAAAGCATAGCTGAAGCTCTCGCAAAAAAAGAAAGGGTGAGAATCGTACCATATGGAGATCAGGCTGCCTATCGGCTTGGTCTGACCGGACTTCAGCTTTCAACCCTTAAATATCTTACAGATGGGGCATCCAGAGTAATCAATCTCACAAGTGAAAAGAAGATATACTTCAATCATACTTCTGAGGTTAAGATCTTTGACTACTGCAATGAAACCATGCAGATGATCGCATCAGCAATAAGGGCTCTGACTGAAGAATGTCTCGACGGTGAAAAGAAGAGAATCATTCACAAGCATCTTCGGACTGTTCCAGAAGACGAGTTTCTCAAGGATATAACTATTCCACCCGCATGGGTAGGTAAGATAATCCTTGACATCTGGAATAATTGACAGAAACCTACGTAACACGTGCCGTATATCCACGTATAATAGAGAAAAGAAGAGCGACTATGATACTTACATCATCCATTTTCCCAGATCCGTTTGAGTTCGACGACTTTTCCTTCTCCGCATCACACAGAATCAGAGAAGAACAGTATGAATGCTCTAAGAAAGCAATGAAGGAGCTGATCAAGAAACATATACAGAAGGGTGAGATTCTTTGTACACTTGTCCAACTACAAGAAGAATTGATAAGTAGGGGAGTCAGTGCAGACAGATGTAAGTATCAAAAGAATGATTTTGCTGAGCGCCTAGACGTAACTCTCGCTGACACTGATTTCAATATCACCATTCCGCTTTTCCCTAAACAGAATCCCCAAAAGGGAATCAAGTTCATAGTAGGTAAAGGTGACGTGCAAGAGATCCTTGATTCTTATGTTACTCCAGAGAGTGCTGCAGATTTCATTATTGGAGTATCTGAGTGGCTTCCTGAGTATTACGGTATCGAACTCCGTATCCAGGAGGAAGAGATGCAGAAGCAGAAAGTACGAGACCTGGCAATCGATCTTCTCAAAAGAAATATCGGTGCGATCCTCGAAGAGAAAGGATATAAATATGAAGTATATCCTCCCTACAGCTATAAAGCGAGTATAATAATAACTTTCAGCGATATCTTTAGGATGACATTGGAAGTGGATCTTATGGAAGATTTCTTGGATCAGGTGAGGAGGGTAGTAGATTCACTTCCTGTTAATGAGATTAATATGGGAGATTAGGAATTAATCCTCAAGTAGCTATACAAAGCCACTTGAGGATTAAATTTTACCTCCATGGATAGAAGGTTAACCTTGGGAGTCGGCGTCAGACAGAGTCTTCCATAGAATATCCTTCAATTCAGGAATACCTTCTATGTATTAAAGGTTTCCGTTATTAGTGGCTTTCAGATTTATTTTCGCCTTAAGCCTGTAAAGGATTCTACAAGTAGGGGACACAGCATCCAGTATCTCCTCCGTAGGTTTATATGCGGAAGGGGACTCATCGATGGTATCTGGCGTTATGCATGTCGAGTAGACTCCCTGCATCTCCAGCCTGAATCCTTTCATTGTCAAATTTCGTCTAGCAGCTGTCCTTGACATGACTCTACCGGATCCGTGAGGCGCTGAGAAATTCCAATCTTCATTTGAGAGTCCTTCAGCAATGGCGATACCATCTCTCATGTTGAAAGGAATAACAACAAGTTCCCCTGCATATGAGCGAATAGCTCCCTTGCGGATCACCAGGTCCTGGAAGTCCAGATAGTTATGCGTTGTTCCTATGATGCCGTCCACCTTAGCTCCGTTGATCTTATGCATAATGGCAGCAGCCTTATCCAGGATAAGTTTCCTGTTATACTTGGCATATGCCTGAGTGATTACCATATCCGTAAGATATCCCTTTAGAGCTTCTCCAGCGAGGTAACCTCCGTTGCATTTGGCAACTCTATCCCATTTATTGAAGACCTTGGTTCCGAGTGATCGCGATCCGGTATGCACTGTGAATGCCCACCTATCTTCTCCTTCTTCGTATTCCATGAAATGGTTTCCGCCTCCCAGGGTGCCAAGAGACTTATAGAAGATGGCTGGCTGTATATTGACAGACCTCATCCAAGCCACCAGGTCATCTTCATTAAGAAACTCTACCATATTGATCATTCCACGTGCTGACTGGAAAGCCCTATTGACCTCCTGACGCATGAATTTGAGCAATGATTTCATCTCGAACTGGCTCTTCTTGTTGATATCAGCACCCATGGGAATCTCTTTCTTGAGTCTATGCTCAAAAAGAGCATAATCCTTAGGGTCTAGTGGACGGTCAAATAGCTCTGTATCAATACCACAGCCGATATCCAGACCAATATGTGAAGGGCTTACATGCGTACCCATAAGACCAGTAAAACCGATCACAATGCCATGCCCAAGATGGACATCCGGCATTATGCGTACCTTATTTCCAGCACTGTGTTTGTTATCCAAGAGCTCCTGAATCATCTCTATCGACGGCCGGTCAATGTCTGCGCAGAAAACCTTGCAATCCCTGCAATGTTCTCCTTTAAGTCGTTTAATATTCGTTTTCATCACTTAGAAAATATCTTGATTCAATTCTTCATCAATTCTATCAGCTTCCTCATTAAACTCACGAATTGCTTTTTCTGTAAGTTCCTCTTTTGTAAGGCTGATTTCTTTCATTTCTTCCTCTGTTAAAACAGGAAGATTCTTAATCATTTTTCGTGTCTACTTTCATAGGCTGGTACACAACGGAAGAGCGATTCTACAGGAATTAGTTAACATAATCTCCATTGTATAACCGATTTTACAAGGAGGGGAGTACACAAATATGAGATTATGGACGGGTATTTTATGGCAACTTTCTTTCCGGAAAAACGTCACGTTTGATCTTCTCCAAGGAGTTTCTGTCAAGCCTGTGACCACCTTTGTCATCCACAAGTATTGTGTATCCCAATTCCTGACACACAGCCATGTTGGCAAGGATTCCCTCCGGGCCGATAAGATCATCATTAATTGAAAAGATCGCATAGTTACTATCTCCATCAACCCGCTTCATCTTCTCCCTTCGTGCATCTTCGTCAAAGTCTTTACAGATTTCTTCATTAAGTTCATACTGCTGGATGCCGTCCTGCCTAGGGACGAAGTAGTCCTTGACTCCGAAACCAATCTTCTCACGGATAATCTGAGATATGTTGCAAGCTGGATTGCATATGATCCTTTTACAGCATGATACAGAGGAAAGATCAGCAAACATAACATAAAGACCGCCCAGGGATGTGCCCATAAGAACCTGAGGCTCTAGACGCTTGACAGCATCATCAATAACGGCAACAGATTCTTTAAGGTTCTCATTCATCTCGAGAGTATGCCACTTATACTGCGGCAGAATCTTAGAAATGGTCTTGACAGCGGAAGTCGATGCTCCGCTGCCAAGACCATGGATGTATATCGCATTCATCTCTACCATCTCCCCTCCCACTTGTTACAAGAAGATAATGGCGGCATGCTGCACATATGGAATCCACCGCCCATACACTTACCTGTCTCGTGAATATCATATTCCACCCATGAGCAGAACGCATTAGGGATAGCTACGCCGGTCCAATGACGGCAGGTGACACAGTTGTGCCAAGTTGTAGGGATACTTGATTTACTCATATCTTGAATCTATTTAATTGATTATTAGATTGCTAGAATCGGCTGGCCGAAGAGATGGAGGTCCTCTGGGAGAGAGTACGGGAGCTTACCTTTAGTCTCTCTCAGCTGGGCCTGAAGCTTACCGAGAACATTACAGCCGAAGTAGTACTTCTTTCCTCCGACCTCTACCAGTCTGGCACCCCAGAAGAGGTTTGAGGCGTAGTTTGTAGCTGTAGCATCTTCTACTGGCAGCTTGTCTGTAGAGAGGAGATCCTTACGGAAGAGAGAGTTATCTCTATACTTGAGATTGAGGCAATACTTCATCCACTCTGTCTGGATCCTTTTCCAGTCCTGACGGTGGAATGCCCTGAACTTAGCCTTGTACTCTTGCTTCTTGCGAGAGTCTACTCTCTGCTGGAAGAGGTTGTCTTTAAGCCAGTTATGTGCTTCTGCAGAGTCCATACGGACCATGTTGTAGAGTACCTCTATCTGGCGGAACTTGAAGTCGCCATAGTGCATCCAGCGGTCCTCCTGGCCGAGAGGAATCACCGACATGTTGTCAAGGTGATAGAACGGTGAGCCTTGCTTGGTCACGAACGGCTGGCAGTCTTCAGCCGGATAGAGACCGAACTTACAGAGCTGGGAGAAATCTTCTTCTGACTGTGGGATGAGGGACTGTGGGTCTTCTACTACTGTTGCAAGATCCTTGAGGAGCTTAGGATCTGAGAGCTGGGAGAGGATAAATTCGAGTTTCATAGTTAGGTTCGTTTATTGGATTTGTCTAGGTATACTTCTTGGGCAAGGTGACGTTACACCGGAATCTGATCTTTCGACAAGATTTTTATCAGATCCAGAGGGGAATCTGCTGTCTCCCCTAACTCCTTAAGCTGTTCTGTATGAAGGGAATCCCAACATGCTCCGACGAATCTTACCCCGGCCTTCTGAGCCTGTAGAAAATCGTTGGTACTGTTTCCTACTGAGATGACTTCGTCCTTCTGGAGCCCGAGGGCTTCGAGTGCTTTCTCCAGGTTACGAGCATGAGGCTTCCTATGGAAGAGATCGAAACAGCCCACGTACGCTGGTTCGATTCCGAAATGCTTGAATGTTCTGCTGAGGATGCCTCTGGTTGACTGGCTTACGACAGCAAACTTGATGTTGTTCTCCTTAAGCCAGGTCATGACTTCCTTCCAGCCCGGGTACATCTCAAACTGTGGGATGAGTGAGTAGATCTTATCCCAATCGATGGGTTTGGTCTTCTTCAGATCAGCTACGATAGCTGTACGGAAGAAGGTTTCATCGAAGTCTGTGATAAGACATTTGATCTTGGTGTTGTTCTGTGTCTGGTTCATGTGTTATGCTTGTTTTGGTGTTCAATTATAGGATACAGCGAGAACCATTACACGTTACACAGGTAATCCTAAAAAAATGAAAATACTTCCGAAATCCGGCCGAACCATTACCAGAAGCACACCAGCTTCTCACCAAAATTCCGGATCTCAGAAGTATTTTATGTATGAGAGGCCCTATTAGAAGCCAACCTTCTTCACCTTGGACTTGAAGACCTCCTCTTCGCAGAACTTGAAGATATCCTCAATGGTAGGTCTGTTTCCAGAGAGAATATAGTCAACAGTGCTCTTGCGGACCACATTCTCAATCTGGCCACCACTGAAAGGATACTTGCGGCCGAGGCTAGCGTATTCTTCCTGGGTGTATCCCTTCATCATTGAAGCCCATATCTTGCTTCTAACCTCCTCGCCTGGCTTCTCGAGCTCCACCTTATAGATGAATCGTCTCTCGAACGCTGGGTCGAGGTTCTGATGAAGATTGGTTGTACAGATGAGGATACCCTCGATGCTCTCAAGCTCCTGAAGAAGGATATTCTGAAGGGTATTGAGCATCTGTGCAGCAGAGCTCTCTACATTCTCCATGCGCTTGCCGAAGACAGCATCCGCCTCGTTAAAGAACAGTATAGGCATCTTCTCCTTCTTCTTGCAGAGGTCACGGTAGATCTTGAAGATTCCCTTGACCGCCTTCTCGCTCTCTCCTACCCACTTGCTCTTGATCTTAGAGACATCGATGGTGAATACATCCCTACCGGTCTTTCTGGCCAGCTGAAGTGTAGTTTCAGTCTTTCCTGTGCCAGGGCCACCGTAAAAGATGATATTAAAGCCCTTTCTGAGCCCCATCTCATCGAGTCTCTCCTGGATACCCTTGAAGTGTGAATCCTCAAGAAGGGACTCAAGACGCTCGACCTGTTCCTGTTCCGGAGCGTTGTAGAACATTTCCTTCTCCTTGATGCTCTCACAGTTTACCACATCCTGATGTGATGCAGCAGACTCATCACAGAAAAGTTCCACTTCGGTAAAGAAAGTATCACGTACTTTGTCGGTAAGTGCGGCTGAACGCTTATCCATAAGTCCCTCCTCACCTCCGAATCTGATAAGGCCTCTCTTCTGAAAGCCATGCTTCTCTGCCTGGAAGAAGCGGAAGAACTTCTGCTCATCCTCCTTGTCTGAGATGAAGTTGCCAAGATGACGGAAGTCCATCTCCTTGTCACCCCAGCTCACATAATGATGGCAGAGATACAGGAAGATACGCTGCTCAGACTCCGAGCACTGACGGATACCACACTCAAGAACCTTCTGACTGAAGTCATTCTGAGGATTGGCATCTATGAGCATATTAAGGTCAGAGATGAGGATATCCTTATCGATCTCATCGTTGCGGAATGCAATGAAGAGTTTTCTGAACTCAGAGAACATATCCTCAGTTGTAAGGCCAGCAAAACTCTTTTCAGAGAATGCCGTATCATTGACAATCGCCTCACATGCCTCCGGCATCACCTGGTATGTTGCATCACCGCCACGGTTCCTTCCGATGCGGACAATACGCTTCTGTGCAAGCGACTGAAGATACTTGCGGAAACTGATGAACTCAATATTGGTACAACCCAGGAACTTGGCAAGATCGCCGTCATCACATCTGCAGAAGTCATTGCTCTTCTCAAGCACATAAGAGAGGAGTGCTGCCTCTTCTGGACAGATACCGAACTTCTCTCCCACATATGCAAGGTCATCTTTCAATGCCTCCACGGTATTGTCATTATAATCCTCACGTCTCACCTTAATCATGATACGGTTAAGGCAAGTTGCCATGCTCATTGTCTCCATGTCTCTAGGATCCATTCCTGCTTCCATGTCCATTCCAAAATCTCTCATAGTTTTTCTTCGTCTTATAGGTTTTCTGTCACTCATATTAAGTCTGTGTTTCCTTGGTATATCTCCATATACACGAACCAATATTCTGCGTTACACCCAAGAAATGAAAAAAGGCCGACCACTTGGCCGACCTCTGAGATACTATCGATGTAGCGATTTTTTTATCTGAATCATGTTAGATAAGAAAAGTTTCAATACCTGATTGACGTTGTCTGTCAGTCTCTGGTAATCTCTTCGTTTCATGGAAGTACAATGACTTTCAGAATTTCTGTCCCTAAAAATATTTTCCCATAGATGTGAGAACAGGCGGATTTGACTTTCTTCAAAGCCGAACTGAGCACACAGTTCATTCCATTCCTTGCAAGCACATAACGCCTGGAAGGCATAACAGGTATTACCTAGGCCCGGACTTCTGTACTTTCTTGGGTTTCCTTTGATGTAAGTATTCAAGCTTACTGCTGAACCGTTTGCTGTAGTAACATTATAAGCATCTCTATCTTCCGCCTTGTCGTACCACTTGTTGTAGTATTCTGGCATAGGGATATGGATGAAAGCTCTCATCAGCTGCAGAATAGATGCATTCAACTCAGACTCAAAGATCTTATGGGTAAGCGAGCATAGAACAGAGTGATCCTTGAGAATATTCTCACTGTACATAGTCAACAGCTTATCGTATACTTCCAGGAAGGATATAGTGTCAGGTTCAAGGTTTGCGGTATCCTGACACAGGGATTCTAGGATGTTATAATCATAGTTATCTTTATTAACAGCTCTTCCACCCACCTTTGGCTTTTTGAGGCATTGAAAGAGATTTACCAGATCATCATATTCTTCATCCCCGTATTCTATGAGTCTTCGCTCTACTTCTCGTTGGATTTTTGCTGCTTTCAAACTCTTTTCTGGATCACTCGAATGAGTGGCTGCTGCGGCCTCCACACTAGCCAAAAGCTCACACAGAGGAATCTTACCCTCCACGGAATACCAGTAACGACCTGCATCACGGATCATGTCATTCAATTCGTCCTCTATCATGCTCTCAAAGCGGAAGTATAGATCATTTGCCAGACCAGTCAATGTCATCAGATCACCTTGAACTTGACCAACACTAGTATTTATGACATACCAGTTGCAGCTTTCCAGAGAGTTGGTGATGAGAATCGATGGAAAATCATTTCTGGAAATCTTCAGTGCCTGCGTCAGGACATATAGATAGATATCCTCATCTATCGGATACTTCTCTACATCCATCATGGCAGCTTCCGGTTCCCAGCTCATTCTCTGGATTTCCGTTGTGATACCGGGCTCCGCCAGAGAGAAGAACAGAAGGTTCTTGCCGGTTCTTCGGTCAAGTCTTGCAAAGTTCTGAGAAATATAGCTTATGAAGTCATGATTATCGTGTTTGCATAGCACGATGGCATACAGATTAAATTGCCCAAAGAAGTCATGAGCGACATCTTTTTCAAGTTCGTCCTTCCAGTCACGAGGTTTGCCTCTATGCATTATTCTGGAAAGCATTGAGAATCTTGTCAATGGTACTCCCATAGGATTATCAGTTTAAATGTCCTTCAAAGTTAGCAAAAAGAAAGCTTTATCAATTATGAAGATTGTCAAATGATTTAAAAAGGTTATCTTTATAAGTTATTATAAACGCCTTTTGCTATGACAACGCAAGAACTCTTCGAATTAGCCCTATCATATTACAATGGAACAGATAATATACCTCAAGATTATCTGAAGGCTTATGGCTTATTTCTAGAAGCTGCTGAGGAAGGGCACGTTGGAGCCCAGTCGTATCTTGGCCGTATGCTGAGTATGGGAGAAGGGGTTGAAAAGAATTACGATAAAGCTGTCAAATGGCTTAAACTTGCAGCTGAAGCAGGAGATGCGGATGCTCAGAATAGATTAGGAGTAAGATATGAGTATGGTCAAGGGGTTAATCAAGACTATGCAGAAGCTGCAAGAATGTTTAAACTTTCTGCTGAACAGGGAAATGCTAAGGCACAGGTCAATTTGGCTGAATTTTACAAAGACGGCATTGGCGTAGAGCAGGATTATAACAAAGCCTTTAACCTGCTTCAAATAGCAGCAGAGCAAAGTGCACCATTGGCTTACTTCTATTTAGGCGTTTTCTACTTAAACGGTTACGGTATTTCTATTGATTATGATCAAGCATATAAGTGGTTCCTTTTAGCAGCAGACGATGGTAACCCTGATGCCTTGCATAACATTGCATATATGTATAGGAATGGGTTGGGACGAGAAGTAGATACAGAGGAAGCAATCATATGGTATAAACGGGCTGCAGAAAAGGGAGATAGTTATTCACAAGGCTATATAGGTTACTATTTTGAAGAGGGACTAGGTGTAGCTGCAGACTATCTGCAGGCAATAGAATGGTATCAAAAGGCATGTGACAATGGTAATGAAGTTGCGGCCTTCAATATTGGTGTATTATATGAAAATGGACTAGGAGTGATCCAAGACCACACCACGGCCCTGAACTATTTTCGTAAATCAGCAGATATGGGATATACCCCAGCTATGACTCAAGTAGGAAAAAAGTATC
>JAEIGA010017220.1_pt1 | contig 11005 bp, 6 predicted proteins | sample 9270691 | NCBI WGS metagenome assembly JAEIGA01 (sample SAMN17057246, study PRJNA624740) | gut metagenome | biome: biome; isolation source: fecal sample | host: Bos grunniens | place: China: Xizang | collected 2019 | reverse complement strand
GTTGAGGAACTCGGGACGGAGGAATTTCTCCAGCGCCTTTTGCACCCTATCCTCGTTCTGAATCTGCCTGTCCGTAGTGAATCCTGAGACAGCGTTTGTCTTTTCGCTACCCGCATTTGTGGTAAGGATTATTATAGTGTTGGAGAAATTGATTTCTCTTCCCTGCGCATCCGTAATCTTACCGTCATCAAGTATCTGAAGCAATACGTTCAATACGTCGGGGTGAGCCTTTTCGATTTCGTCAAACAGAACTACCGAATAGGGTCTTCTGCGTATCTTCTCTGTGAGCTGTCCCGCTTCGTCGTAGCCAACGTATCCGGGAGGTGAGCCTATTATTCTGGAAACAGAATGTTTTTCCATAAACTCGGACATATCAAGTCTAATAAGCGATTCCGGCTGTTTGAATAGATCTGCGGCAAGCACCTTGACAAGCTCCGTCTTACCAACACCCGTAGGGCCTGCAAAAATCATAGAAACAGGATTTGTTCTGTAAGAAACTCCTGCTCGCTTCCTTCTGACGGCACGTACCACAGCACTGACTGCCTCGTCCTGACCGATTATGTGCTTGGATATACGCTCGTAGAGTCCTCCAAGGCTCTCAAGATCACCTACACTGATGTCGGAGGCGGGTATACCCGTCCATATTTCAACGACCTTAAGAAGATCGGAAATTTCCACTCTCAAGCCCTTAAGAATTTTCTCGAGCTCTGTTATGCGTGTCTCAAGGCGCAGCTTTTCTACTCTGAGATCCGCAATAGCCTTATAATTCTCCTCGGTCTGCCCGTCGGGATTCTCAAGCTTGCTTTCGAGCGCGGAAATTGCGTTTTCAAGCTCGGCAAAACGTAGCTTAGCCTGTTTAAATTCATTCAGTTCGGGAGACGAAAGAGCCACCTTGGCAGATGCTTCGTCGATCAAGTCAATTGCCTTATCGGGAAGAAATCTGTCCGTGATATATCGCTCTGACAGTATAGCTGCCGCACGAGCAACCTCGTCAGAAATATTTATACCGTGGAAGCCCTCATAATATTTCTTTATGCCCTTTATTATTTCAACCGTTTCATCAACAGAAGGCTCGTCCACCTTAACAGGCTGGAAGCGACGCTCAAGCGCAGAATCCTTCTCTATATGCTTTCTGTACTCCTTGAGAGTTGTGGCACCTATAACTCTTATTTCTCCGCGCGAGAGAGCCGGCTTCAAAAGGTTTGCGGCACTCATACTGCCATCAGAGGTTTCACCCGCGCCCGCGATATTATGAACCTCGTCAATCATAAGAATTATATTTCCTGCAGCCTTGATTTCCTTGAGCAAACCAAGAATGCGGGACTCAAACTGTCCTCTGAACTGCGTGCCGGCAACAAGAGACGTCAAATCGAGAAGCCAAATCTCCATACCGAGAAGAGGCGCGGGTACGCGTCCTTCTACAATTCTCTTTGCGAGTTCCTCGGCAATAGCTGTTTTTCCGACTCCCGGCTCACCGATAAGACAGGGATTATTCTTCTGTCTGCGCGAAAGAATCTGAATGATTCTGTCTATCTCGCGGTCTCGTCCGATAAGATTATCGATCTTACCTTCCTTGGCTTTATCGTTCAGGTTAACGCAGAAGCTTGTAAGGATCTTTCTCTCCTGACTGCCCGAAGGCTCCTTCGGCGCCTTTTTATCGGGACGAGGGCCGCCCTCGCGACCACCAAAGTTAAAGAGCTCATTAAGATTCAGTGTGGGGACCTTGCCCTCAGGCGTATCGGAGCCGTCACCCATAAATTCGGGCAAACTGCTATCGAAGCCCTCCAGCATATTCTCTATTTCATTTTCGTCAATACCCATCTTTGCGAGCATATCATTAACAGGCTTTATACCTACCTCCTGCGCGCAAACAAGGCACAGACCTTCGTTAATTGATTTATCCTTTTCCAGACGTGTGATAAAAACCATAGCAGGTCTTTTTTTACATCTGGCGCAAACTTGTAACTTCATTAAAAATACCTACTTAAAAACTTAATAATAAATCAAGCGGTGTGAAAGACTTGAAGAATCTGTATATGAATCCACCGCTGAAATTCTCAACCCATCTCATATTCGCAATAAGCGGTATATTGAGAAGAAATTCCAAAACTGCCGTAAGTGCCCAACAAGCGGCAAAGGCAAGCAATCCCGTGAACACAGCACCGAGTATTTTATTCACAGTTCCCGTAACGCCTCTGTTAAGAACAGTGTTAATGAACGCGATAAGGATACCGAGAAGAATCTTGGTAACAAAATAAACGATAACAAAGCCTGTGATAGTGGCAACTATCTGAACGACGGGATCTGTAACCGAGGCCACTATGGCTTCAATAACACTTATACCGTCTGCTGTAGATGCCACACCGGCAATATCAACGCCGCAAAGGCTTGCGGCAAACTTGATGAGTGTGGGTAAGCTCTCGCTCGCCGTCTCCGCGGTAATATCCGCATATTTTTCAACAAGAGCATCACTGAGCTTGTTGGAAATTGCAGGCCCTATGATGGGCTCAATTATTGCAGAGCCTACGACTGATGCAAGTGAGATTGCAAGGGCTATAGCGGCAAAAAACTTAACCGGCTTAGCAACTGTATCTATAAACCCGTTCTTAATACCTATCACTATTCCTACCGCGAATAAACCAAGGAGTATCAAATCAAAAAGTATGTTAGCAAACATATTTTTACACCTCACTAAATTATTATTTAAATATTATACGTTAGCTTGTCCGTTTTGTCAACAGATTTACTTTAAAACAACGTTCCCGGAGCCAAATATATCCTTCAGCTTATTTATAACCTTTTCCGAAGGATCGACGGTGATATTTTTCATCGCAAGACACTTTCTGGTGCTATCGTCAAATATGACTATCTGCGCATCACCGAAATTGAGAGCGGAAATCCTGTATATCAAGGGGATTCGCTCATCCTTCTGATTGTTTACTCTGATATAAATCAACGTCTTAGAGGGCGCGTAGCTGCTTTGATCCGTATTATAAGACTCGTAATTCGGAGAAAGCGACTCTGCCTTTGAAAGAATTATCGCAGGATCTTCCCCGTCCTCTGCAGAAATGTTACCGTTGATAAAAACTGCATTGTCAACAAACAGCTCCGATGAAAGCATCGAATACTGCTTAGTAAATACTATAACCTCGATTTCGGCAAATCTGTCCTCTACGGTGATAAATGCCATTGTGGAGCCATTCTTCGTGACCTTGGTTTTTTTTGCCGTAATGATGCCTGCAATTTTAACCGCATCTCGATCTTTATATCCAGTTTCGGCGGTTGGAGAATCCTCGGAAAAAGCATCCAGAATGTCGGAAATCTTGTCCACTCCCAGCTTCGAGATATGATGGGAATAGTTGTCTATCATATGTCCGGAGAAATACATTCCCGAGCTCTCCTTCTCAAGAAGCAAAAGCTCCTTTAACGAATACTCCGGCAAATCGGGGTACTTATACGTGGGCGTCGCTATATCGTCTCCGCCCACCGAGAACAGATCAAACTGTCCTGCGATATTGGAATGCTTACTCTCAAGCTCCGAGTCAAGAATACTCTCGTAACAGCTTAATAGCGAATTCCTTGTAACCCCAAGCGAGTCAAATACGCCGCACTTTATAAGAGATTCTACAGTTCTCTTATTTAGCTCCGATGTCGGCATCCTGGAAACGAACTTATCGAATGACTCGAATTTGCTATTCTGCCTTATATTAATTACCGCATTTGCAAATATTCTTCCTACATTCTTGATAGCAAGAAGTCCAAAACGAATGTTTCCGTCGCTGACGGTAAAATCAATATCGCTAAGATTAATATCCGGCGGCAAAACACTGACACCGAATCTCTGTGCATCAGCAATATACTCGCGCAGCTTCTTAGAATTATCGAGCACGCTGGAAAGAAGTGCCGCAAAATACTCCGCGGGATAGTGTGCCTTCAGGTACGCTGTCCTGTAAGAGGTAACACCGTAAACTGTTGCATGGCTCTTATTAAATGCGTATTTCGCGAATCCAACCATCTCATCGAATATATCAGCCGCTGCCTGCTTATCTATTCCATTATCAATACATCCCTCGAGAAATGCATCACGTTCAGCCTGCATCGCAGAGGTCTTCTTCTTCGACATGGCTCGTCTTACTATATCTGCTCGAGCGTAGGAATATCCTGCAAGGCTTCTGCAAATCTGCATTACCTGCTCCTGATACACAATACAGCCATAGGTGTTATCAAGTATCTCTTTCAGCTGGGGTATGGCGTACTCGGTCTTCTCTTTACCGTGCTTACGCGCGATGAATTTATCTATTGAATCCATAGGACCCGGTCTGAAGAGAGCTATGCAAGCAATTATATCTTCAAAGCAGGATGGAGCAAGTCTCGAAAGCACCGCCTTCATTCCGCCTGACTCAAGCTGAAAAACACCGTCCGATCTGGCGTCGCAAAGCAGCTTAAATGTCTTTTTATCATCAAACGGAATAGCCGCGATATCAAAATCCGGATCGCGCTTTCTTATCATCTGCACCGCATCGTGAATTACGGTTATATATCGCAGTCCAAGAAAATCGAACTTCACAAGTCCGAGAGATGCATCGGTGTTCATATCAAACTGTGTAACAACACCTGTGCCGCTATATGAAAGCGGAACGTACTCCCACGTGGGCTTCTCGGTAATTACCACGCCTGCTGCGTGAGTTGAAGCATGTCTCGGCATACCCTCGACACCGCGGCTCATATCAATGAGGTTGCGGACGTCGCTGTCTTCTATATATTCCTTGCGTAGGTCTTTATTATTCAGCGCCGCATCTATGCTTGAAGCATCAAACGGTATCATCTTAGCAACCGAGTCCACCTTGCTGTAAGGCATTCCAAGTGCTCTTCCCACGTCACGAACCGCCATACGCGGTGCGAGTGTTCCGAAGGTTACTATCTGGGCAACCTTGTCCTCGCCGTACTTGCGTTTAACATAATCTATAACTTCCTCACGTCTGTTATAACAAAAATCTATATCAAAATCGGGCATAGATACACGTTCGGGGTTTAAAAATCTTTCAAAGAGCAGATCAAATGCAATAGGATCAACATCGGTTATGCCTATGCAAAATGCAACAAGACTACCCGCTCCCGACCCTCTTCCGGGACCTACGGGAATATCGTTATTTTTAGCAAATGCCACGAAATCGCTGACAATCAGGAAGTAAGCGTTGAAGCCCATCGTATCTATTATAGACAACTCGTACTCCATACGCTCCATATAAGTATCGCGCGAGTATTTCGAAAAGTCAAATCTTCCCTTTGCCGCTCTTTCTCCAAATCCGCGATAGGCGTCAAGACGCAACTTCTCCTTATGCGTCAGTCCGTCCTCGGGGCGAAAATCGGGAAGATGAAGCTGATTGAACGTAAAATCAAAATTGCATTTTTCGGCAATTTTCACGGTATTCTCCACGGCACCTTCAAATGACGAGAAAAGTTGCCTCATCTCATCTGCCGTCTTGAAGTAATATTCATCGGTCTCAAAGCCGAGAGGACGTCCGTCAGTTATGACGTTATTCGTCTGAACACACATAAGCACGGCTTGAATTTCCGCATCGCTCTTTTCAAGATAGTGAACGTCATTCGTAGCCACAAGAGGAATAGCATGCTTTTCTCCAATAAGCTTCAGAGCATACGCAACCCGCCTTTCCTCATCCGTACCGTGATTCTGTATCTCGAGGTAGAAATCGTCACCAAACAAGTCTTTCATCTCCAGAGCATATTTTTCGGCATCCGCCACGCTTCCTGCAAGTATCATCTGGGGTATATAACCACCAATACAGCCGGAAAGCGCAATCAATCCGTCGTGATGCTCTCTTAAAAGCTCCATATCAATACGCGGCTTTGAATAAAAGCCGTTGATAAAGCTCTCGGAAACCATATAACAGAGATTTTTATATCCCTGCTCATTTTTGCAAAGCAGCACCAGGTGATTACCTGAAATATCAAGCTTTCCGTCCTTTAGATGTCTGCTTCTCGAAGCGACGTATACCTCGCATCCGATAATGGGCTTTATGCCCTTTTCCTTCATCGCATTGTAAAACTCTACGGCACCGTACATAACACCATGGTCCGTAATCGCTACCGCGGTCTGACCGTCAGCAAGTGCTTTATCGGCTATAGTTGATATTCTCGTCGCACCGTCAAGCAAGCTGTATTCGGTATGCAGATGAAGATGTACGAAATCTCCCATAAAACACTTCCTTTCTCAAGTTATATCTCTGTTTCCCTTAAGTATATTCTCTGCCATCTCTGTAATTTTCTTAAGTCGGTGGGAAAGTCCCGACTTAGAAATCGGCGGTGTAATAGCACCTGCCATCTGTGAGAGTGACATATCTTTATTCTCCATTCGGAATCTGGCAGTCTGCTGAAGCTCCTCAGGCAATAGAGAAAGCAATCCACGCTCTGCCAACTCTGATATAAGAGCTATCTGTGACATCGAAGCACTTATAGCTCTTTCAATGTTATTTGTTTCGCAATTAGATATTCTGTTAGCTGTATTTCGAAGCTCGCCCTTGATTTTTGCATTCATGATATCAAATGCTGTCTGATTCATTCCTGCGAGCGCAAAAAAGTCTTCCATCATCCCCGAGTTTCTGAAATACACGGTTGTCTCATTCTTTTTCACCGAAATTCTCGGTATGAGCCCCAAATCGGTAAAGAATCCCGCAAGCATTTCAGCTCTCTCACCAACCGAGAATTCAAGAGAATATTGCTTAACCGGATCGCTTACACGCCCGGAGGCAAGAAATATTCCCTTCAAAAATGCAGAACGGCAAAAATCGCACTTTTCCGAACAAGAGATCTCACCGTTTTTCAAATCACATAAATATTTCTCTGCCGATTTAGCTCGAAATGCAAGGATGCGTCTGCGACCACCCTTGGATGATACCACGGAGTCTGTCTCCTTGGAGTAAACCTCCGAGATTAGAGTACTTATATAATCGGCAACCTCGGTACTTTCTATCGAAACGGTTACAAGACCGTCAGATATAGCGCCCCTTGCCGCTAAAATTCCTTGAATAAGCGCTTTTTTACAGCAGCTTGTCCTGATAGGCTGACTTATTGCATCAGCCTTTTGCTCTTGTGAGAAAGACACTTTCTCCTCCATTCAAATTATTTCTATTTCCTCGCACAACTCCACGTTGAACACCTTGTAAACCCGTTCTTTGACAATCTCAACCAGCCTTATCACGTCGTCCGCGGTTGCACCACTCCTGCAAACTATAAAGCCTGCATGCTTGGCGGATACCGTAGCGGCTCCCACTGTAGTACCCTTTAATCCCGCCTTATCAATGTAATACCCGGCGCTGATACCGTCGATTCGTTTGAAAATGCTGCCGAGCGAACGTTCGGTAACGGGCTGTGTGTTACCGCGCTTCTGCTTAAATTCCCGAATAGCTTCTTTTATTTCGGACGAGGATTTTGGAACCGGAATAAAGGTGGCAGATAAAAGAATCTTACTATTATTTCGAAGAATACTGTCTCTATACGAAAAATGCATATCTGCCTTTTTGTAAACAGCAGTGCTTTGTGTATCTGTATCATATATGATCGCGCTTTTAAAGCAATCTGACATTTCATACCCAAAGGCGCCCGCATTTTGCTTAACCATACCTCCGACCGTGCCGGGTATTCCGACAAGCCCCTCAAAACCTCCAAGATTGTATTCAGCAAGTTGAGAGATCACGCTATAAAGCCCCATACCGCACGATAAGGATATCTCGTTTTCTGCCAGAATTTTTCTCCTGATTTTTGTTGTTATTATAACAACTCCGTCATAAGCATCATATCTAAACAGTATGTTTGACATACGTCCTGCGATGATAAACGGTATTTCTCTCTTTTTAATGTAGGAGACGAGCTCAATAAGCTCATCCTCGTTCTTGGGATATGCTATATATGCAGCTACGGTATTGATCCCCATCGGGGACATCGCTGCTAAAGATTTCTGCTCTTCATATTCAACGTCATGACTTTTCAGATATTCCGAAAAACCGTCATACAAACCTGTTAAATCTCCGTTTCATTGAGCATATCTATTGCGGCAGCTCTCTGTGAATCGGTAACGTTAATGCCACCGAGAATACGCGAAAGCTCTCGGACTCTGCCGTCATAGTCGAGCATTGTTACAGACGTCTCTGTGACACCCGTGCGATCGCTCTTACTTATCAGGAAATGAACGTCTCCGAGCGAAGCTATCTGCGCACTGTGCGTAACGCATATAATCTGCAAGGACGAGGACATGGACTTCATCTTAAATCCTATCTTCCTGGCAGTCTTGCCGGAAACACCGGCATCAATTTCATCAAAAATAACGCATGCAACACCGTCCTTGTCGGCTATCACGCTCTTTATAGCAAGCATAACTCTAGCCATCTCACCGCCCGAGGCGATTTTGGAAAGCGACTGCGCATCAGCACCTTTATTGGCACTGATATAAAACTCTATACGGTCATATCCGTCCTTGTTAAGAACCCGACGGCCTTCTATATCCTCGGTGGTGATATTCGCATAGAACACCGTGCCGGGCATATCAAGAAACTCAAGAATCTCGCAAACATTACTCTCAAGCTTTTTTGCCGCATCGCATCTCATGGTATGCAGCTGATCCGCCAAACCTAACGCTTCACCGTAAAGTCGGCGCTCCAATTCCTGAAGCGTTGACAAACGCTCCTCGTAATTCTCGAGCGTGTCAAGTTCGGTCTTCGCTTTATCTCTAAAGCTGAGAACCTCCGCTATAGTCAAACCATATTTGCGCTTTATTTTGGTAATTTTGTCAAGGCGTGACTCTATGTCGTTAAGTAGCGAGGTGGGGTCGGCATCGGTCTCTTCAAGTACAGCATAAACCTCTTCGGCAATGTCCTCAACCTGATAAAGAGCGTCGCGCATACGCTCTGCGTAGTCGGAATATTCGGGTATAACACCCGAAAGCTGTGTAAGTGCGGTTATGCTCCTGTCAAGAAGGAAAGCAACGCTTCCCTTTTCGCTACCTTTCAGCGCCTTATAGACGAACTCCGAATTTTTGGTAATTTTCTCACTGTTCTTTATCTTTACCTTTTTCTCAACGAGCTCTTCTTCCTCACCGTCGTGTAGCTTCAATGAGTCGATATCCTTTATCTGATAAGCCAGAATTTCCTTCAAACGCTCGCGCTCGGCATCTTTTTTTGTTATATCCTGTATCTCACGCCTTACCTTTTCAAGCTCTAAATACTTCTCGCGGTATAATGAAAGCTGATGGGAATCTGCCGCAAACAGATCTATTATCTCTATATGCTTTTCCGCATCCGTTAGTGCGCCCGTATCGCTCTGTCCGTGAATACTGACTAACTCGGGTGCTATAGACTTAAGAATAGCGAGGCTTACCGCGCGACCGTTTATCTTTACCTGCGAGCGACCGTCTACCGAGACTGTACGGTTGATAAGAATACTCTTATCCTCCTCAAGCATGATTCCAAGCTCCTCGCAGCGCGCCACGGTAGTATCCGATAAATCGGTAATGAGAGCACTTACAGTTGCGACGCTCTCTCCGTGTCTGACGAGTTCCTTATCAGATTTAGCTCCGAGAAGAAGATCAATGCAGTCGATAATTATTGATTTACCCGCGCCGGTCTCACCCGTAAGGGTCGTGAAGCCCTTAGTAAAGTCTAAATCTACCGACTTTATTACGGCAACGTTTTCGATATGCAACGATTGTAGCATTATCGCAATCCTTTCTCCTTAGTGTCCGAAAACTCCTGCAAGCTCTGCTTCAATTTCCAATGCCTTCTCGGTATTTTTTAGAACGAGAAGAATCGTATCATCTCCTGCAACAGAGCCTATGATGTCTTTAATGCCAAGAGAATCAATACATACGGCAATAGCGTTAGCCATGCCGGACATAGTTTTGATAACTATTATATTTTGAGCCGATTCAATCTTCAAAACCGCCTCGGTGAGCGCCGAATTGTGCCCGGGAGCATCGTTTCCGCGTCTGACCTCGGGTGCAACGTACTTGTAGGTACCGCGACCCGTCGGTCCCTTTATGAGACGAAGCTGTCTTATATCTCTTGAAATAGTGGTCTGGGTAGAGTCAAAGCCATGCTCTGCAAGCTTCTGTATTAAAGCCTCCTGCGTGCTTATTTCATATTGCTCAATGAGCTCAAGTATCTTGTTTTGTCTTGCGCTTTTCATTAGTCCATATCTCCTATAATTCTCATTTTTCTGAAAAGCCCGGAAAACATGCTGTTTTTAACAAATGCAAGCATTTTTACACTTTTTTCGGACTTTGATATTTCACATTTGCAATCTGTCGGCAAATATCCTACTCTTCTGCCGTCTACGTTTACGCTAAGAGGCGATGCTCCCGTATTGGTGACGGTTATCCTCTCCGATGAATTGAAGAGCACCGATCTGTTGAAGAAGGAATGTGGGCTTACGGGCGTCAAAAGCATGGTCTCAACGTCGTGTGCTACTATAGGGCCGCCCGACGAGAGAGAGTATGCTGTCGATCCCTGCGGTGTAGATAGTATAACACCGTCCGCACGGTATTTGACCGTATTGCCCAAGGAATCGTCAACACGTATATCCGCTATTCCGAGCTCCCCCTCACGCGATATGACAACATCGTTTATTGCCAGTCTTTCAGAGAATACTCCATTGATGGAGACTGTAAGAAGCATTTTATCCTTTATAACGTAGTCACCGTCCTTGAGCTGTTTAAGCATCGAGAGATTCTCGAGCTCAAGCTCTGCAAGATACCCCACCTTACCTAGGTTTACACCGAGTATAGGTATATCCTTCTCGATTGCAAGGACTGACGCGTCAATAACCGATCCGTCACCGCCTACGACAATGACAAGATCAATATCGGCATCGGCAGCCACGACGGTTTTAACATTTGCTCTCTTGTAACCGGACTTCGCATCTACGTAAACGAGAAAGCCGAGTTCGAGAAGCTCTTCCGCAACCTTATCCGTCGCAGAAAAAGCTATATCCTTAT
>JAEIGA010017219.1_pt1 | contig 11005 bp, 9 predicted proteins | sample 9270691 | NCBI WGS metagenome assembly JAEIGA01 (sample SAMN17057246, study PRJNA624740) | gut metagenome | biome: biome; isolation source: fecal sample | host: Bos grunniens | place: China: Xizang | collected 2019 | reverse complement strand
TGGAATTTCTCGTCAAACGAGTTACCTGAATTAACCACTGATGATTTCCCTATTTTTACGGAAGCGTTTGCGCAATTAGTTAAAACGCTATTATCGAAAAAAGGCACTACAACTACGATTTCCAATAAATTAAGAACGGTTAACTTAGATGGTAATATGATAGAATATTGGGAAGATAGGGACATATATACTTTAAAATACAAACGCAAGAAAGTAGAAGGCGGTTGGTAATTATAAAAATCAAAAGACGGGCTTTGGATGACAAAGCCCGTCTTTTTTTCGTCTTTGGACGATGAATTTATTCCGCGCGTCTATTCTTAAGCCATAACACGCCACCCGTGATAAAAGGCGAAAGAATTAACCACAATGCCGCAAGTGCAATCACCGAATACACGATCACCGAACCTGCCGTCCGCGCGCCCTGGAATACCGAGGATACGAGGTTGAAATCAAACAAACCAAACAAACCCCAGTTGATTGCGCCGACAATTACTAAAATATAAGCAATAATGTTTGCAATACGCATCGTTTCTTCCCTCCTGCAATCAGTATGCGTTGCTTTTGAGGTTTTATGCGTATTTTTTTATCCCGCAAAATCCGTCGCGGCCACCCACGATTACTCGGTGCGCAACGCTACTACAGGGTCTTTCTTCGCCGCCGCACTTGCAGGTATTAACCCGCTTATCAAAGTCAAAATAATGCTTATCGCTATCATAATCCCCGCCGAAAGCAACGGCAAGTCCGCGATATCCTTGATGCTTGCCAAGTTCCAGAACAGCGCGTTAATCCCCAACGAAAGCGTGTAGGTCACGACTACGCCGATAAGCCCCGATGCCAAACCGATGATAAAGGTTTCCGCATTGAAAAGGTTTTTGATGTCACGTTTCCGCGCCCCAAGCGATCGCAAAACCCCGATTTCTTTGACTCGTTCTACAACCGAAACATAGGTGATAATCCCGATCATGACCGACGATACCACCAACGAAATCGCCGTGAACGCCACCAAAACGTACGTGATTGCGTCCAGCATCGTTTGTACCATCGACATCATCATGCCCACCATGTCCGTGTATTTTACCTGCGCATCTTCCGCGCAAGTATCATTCCACGCATCCAAATAATCAAGCAGGCATTCTTTTGCATAAAAGCTGTCCGTGTAAATCGCCACCGACGAGGGCGTCGTCACCGCGCTCACCGCCCGTCTTAAGGGCATATAATCCCCCGTTTGCGCCGCTTGCATAATGTAGGCCTGCAAGTTTGCTGCCGTCAAGCGCAAAGTCTGCGAATCCGCTTCCCGAACCCAAGTTGCAAGCTCTGTTTTCGAGTTTTCTTCAATGTACTCGTCCACAAGCTGTTCCGTGATATTTAAACCGCTGGACAAACAGCCGTAGGAGCGGCCTTCCTTCAAACGCAAAACCCCGGAAATGGTAATTTTTCTGCCGCGTTCTTCTCTGGGAGTGTCGGGATTTGTCATGCCCTCGATTGCAAAATTATAACACGAGTCATACTCGAACATCCAAGGATTTTCCGCGGTAAATTCGGCGTTTTTATGATAAATTTCGTCGTTATTGCAAAGGTAATACGCTTTTTCACGGATGATGGAAAAGTCGATTTTCGTTTCTTCCATTTCCCCCTCAGGCTTATAGAGGTTGGCAAGGAATTGCTTGCTATCCAAAAGCCCTAACTGCACGAGCGTAATATCCGTAACGTCGTTGTGATCGCCGACAACCAACACTGCTTCGTTCGCGGATTGCGGGAATCTGCCGTCGATGACGTCGTACTGCGAAAGCACGTAATCGCCGTATTCCTTATCCGTCAAGTCCGCCGTCCCCGGCATTTTGTTGACGACACTGCCCAAGTACCCGACCAGCGAAGAAAGCTGTGCATATTTGGTGTTTTCCGCTTCATCCAACTGCGAAAGCATCGCCACATACTGGGCTTTAAGCGCCGACAAGGAATATGTACCCGTCGATTGATAGGTCTTGTCGCCTTGCTGAATTTCAAACGCCGCATCGGTGTAGAAATTGCTCATAATGTCTTCGCCGTAGCCGTACTGAATCGCCGCGTAATAATCGGGGTTCATGCTCTCAAGATACGCCGTGTATTCGGGCGAGATGTTATTTGTTACCGTCATCCCCTTGGCGATATTCGTCAAGAACGAGTTTACGTACACTCTATCCCCGATTTTATCCAAGTCGGGCATATCCGTCATCGAGGTCATCCCCGACATAATCGATTCCACGTCCATCGAAGTTTCCGTGATTTCAATCGGATAATAGGAAAGCATATCCTCTTCCGTTTTGAGAATATAGTTGTTAAACCCGTTCGACAGCGCAAGCACGAGGCAGACGCTGATGATACCGATACTTCCCGCAATCGAAGTGAGCGCCGTACGCCCTTTTTTCGTTGCCAAGTTCCGTGCGCTGAGCCCAAGCGAGGTCTTATAGGACATCGACGAACGCTCTTTTTTCTTCTGTTTTTGTTTGCGCGAAGAGGCGGATGGAGTATCTTGTTTTTCGTCCGATTTTTCTTCCAAGCCCTCGGTTTGTTCAAGCGTTTCCGGCGCAAGTTCTTCCAGCGAGCAAGGATTGCTATCCGAGATCACAAGCCCGTCCTGCAAACGCACGATACGCGACGAATATTCCTCGGCAAGCTCGGGGTTGTGCGTAACCATAATAACCAAGCGTTCGCCGGAAATTTCGCGGATCAAGTCCATAATTTGCACGCTGGTAACCGTATCGAGCGCACCCGTCGGTTCGTCCGCAAGCAAAATTTCGGGGTTATTGACAAGCGCACGCGCGATTGCCACACGTTGCATTTGACCGCCCGAAAGCTGGTTGGGGCGTTTGTTTACTTCTTGCTCCAAGCCTACTTTTTTCAAAGCTTCCATCGCGCGCTGACGGCGTTCCGCCTTGGAAATCCCTGCAATCGTGAGCGCGATTTCTACGTTCCCGAGCACCGTTTGGTGGGGAATCAAATTGTACGATTGAAACACGAAACCGATACGGTGGTTTCTATACACGTCCCAGTCGTGGTCCTTGTACGCCTTGGTGGACTTGCCGTTGATGACAAGATCCCCCGAAGTGTAATGGTCCAAACCGCCGATGATGTTGAGCAACGTCGTCTTCCCGCAACCAGACGCACCCAAAATAGACACAAACTCGTTTTTGCGGAAGCAGAGGTTTACCCCTTTTAATGCCTGCACCGTTTGACTGGGCGTTTTATAGTCTTTTTTTACGTCAATAAGTTGTAACATATCTACCTAAACCCTTTTTTTATATTCTCTACATACGTGAAAGATAGCGAGAATGCTGATTCCCGCTACTTTATCCTTATTTATTCTTCTTTTTTGCACAGCTTTGTTTCATCACGTCCGCTACTTCGCAAAATTCGTCCACCATTGCGCACAGCGTGCCAAATTTATCCACGCCGAACGCTTCCACAACCTTGCCCGCATAGTCCGCGCAAGCCTTTATCTCCGTTTCGTATTGTTTGAGTGTATCTTCCGTTATTTCAATATAAGCAATCTTTCTATCCACGTCGTCCGCCACGCGCTTAACCACGCCGCGAGCTTCCAAACGATTGACAATTTGCGAAATCGCCGAGCGCGTAACCCCAAGAATGTTGGCAAGCTCGGTGGAAATCAAGCGTTCGCCCTTATGCTTTGCCGCGAGAATTTCGCTGAGCATACGCAGTTCCGTATCGCTGAATTGACTGTTCTTTTGCGCGACAATGAATGCATCGCGTCTTCTTACCATCATAAAAATATCGTGTAAGTACCTTTCATTTGCCCGTTCTTTGGGACTTTTTTCTTTTGCCATATCTTCACCTCTTCATCCTCATTATTCTTAACAAATAAACATTTTTTCTTTGCGCGGTATATTATAAAATATTTAAGCAATTTTGTCAAGTAGTCAACAGTATTTTTTTTGCATTTTTCACCGTTTTTTCACTTGCTTTTGCGCCGTTTTTGCCGATATTTGTCAAGCTGGATTATTATACCTCTTGGTTGTGATGAATAAGTAAAAAATTCCGTTAAAGAATTGTAATTTCTTAACTTTTTTCCGCAAATACTTGTCAAACGCATAAAAAAGTGTTACAATATTGTTGAAGCGGTATCCCGCTTGGAATTTATGCGGAGGAACTCCCTATTATGCTTTTACAGGACTTTTTAAAAGACTCGTTGACGGCGTACCATGCTTGCGATAACGTGCAGGCAATTTTGTTGAAAAACGGATTTTCCGAATTGAAGGAAACGAGAAGCTGGATTTTAGAAGAAGGCGGCAAATATTTCGTTACGCGCGGCGGCAGTGCAATCATCGCCTTCACCGTCGGTTCGCTCAACGAATTTACTTATAAAATTGCGGCGGCGCATACCGATTCGCCTGCGTTGAAACTCAAGGAAAACCCTATCACCGTGTCGGGCGGTTGCGCGCGGTTGAACGTCGAAACCTACGGCGGCGGGATTTGGCAGTCCTTTATGGACAGACCTTTAAAAATCGCGGGCCGCGTTATTAAAAAAGACGACGAGCTTTTGAAATTCGACATCGTAGAAGCGCCTTTCCTTGTCACAATTCCTTCCGTAGCCATTCACAAAAACCGTGCAATCAACGAAGGTAAGGCCATCAATCCACAAATTGATTTGCAGCCTATTTGCGCACTTTGCGGCGAGGATTTTTCCGCGGAAAATCTCTTAAAACAAATTACAGGCGAAGGCGTCCTTGGATACGATTTATTTGTCGTACCCACGCAAGAACCCTTTACTTTCGGCGCAAACAACGAATTTTTAGCCGCGCCGCGCATCGATAACCTCACCAGCGTGCACGCGATTATCCAGGCTTTGATTGACCACGAAAACAACGAGGAAAATAAGGGCATTTGCGTTGCCGCTTGCTTGGATCGCGAAGAAGTCGGAAGTTCCTCGCCTCAGGGTGCGGACGGCGATTTCTTGGGTACGGTCTTGCGCCGTATTGCCTATGCTTTGCAGTTTGGCGACAATGAGTATTATCAGGCGCTTGCAAGCTCCTTCCTGCTTTCCGTCGATAATGCGCACGCGGACCACCCCAACCACCCCGAACTTTCCGATCCCACCAACCGCACGAAAATGGGCGGCGGGATTGTAATCAAATCGCATGCGGGCGGCGCGTATATCACCGATTCCTTGTCCTCGTCTTTGCTCAAAGTCATCTTCGACGGCGCAAATGCAAAATACCAAACCTATTTCAACCGTTCGGACGAAAGAGGCGGCAGTACGCTTGGGCATTTGGCGCAACGCCACACGGGGATACCGGGCGCGGATATCGGGCTTGCGCAGCTTTCGATGCACTCCGCTTGCGAATGTTTCGCGCTTCAAGATTACGAGGATATGAAAGCGGGTTTAACTGCGTATTATTCCTCCGCGATTTGTTTTTACACCGATGCGGTGTCCATCGAATAATTCTTGGTTATAAAATGAAAAGACGGCTTTTAACAAGCCGTCTTTTTTTGTTGTATTTATCAAACTTAGCCTTTGATGAACGCGCGGAACGCGAGGTAGTTTTGATACAAGTCTGCCTTGGAAATGACTTCGAAAGGCGAGTGCATAGAAATTACGGGTACACCGATATCGATGGTTTCGATGTTCATATTCGCGATGTATTTCGCAACCGTACCGCCGCCGCCTGCGTCTACTTTACCCATTTCGCCCGTTTGCCAAATAACGCCGTTTTCTGCGAAAATCTTGCGCAAATAGCCGATAAATTCCGCATTTGCATCGTTCGAGCCGCTCTTACCGCGCGAGCCGGTGAACTTGGTGATACCAGCACCGTGGGAAAGGAATGCCGAGTTGAGCTTTTCGCAAACTTCGGGGAAGTTGGGATCATAGCCTGCGTTTACGTCCGCGGAAAGGCACATAGAGTGCGCGCGGATTGCGCCAGCCGATACGTTGAAGGAAGCCGCGATTTCGTCGATAAGATCGGAGAAAATACGACACTGCATACCCGTCGTACCTTCGCTGCCGATTTCTTCCTTGTCCGCAAGGATAACCATCACGGTGTGTTCGTCGGAAGTTTCGTCAAACAATGCGGTGTATGCGGGATAGGAGCATACTCTGTCGTCGTGACCGTACGCGCCGATAAGACCGCGGTCAAAGCCGATATCTCTTGCCTTGAATGCAGGCACAACCGAAAGTTCCGCGCTGAGGAAATCTTCTTCCTTTACGCCGTATTTTTCGTTGAGAATCTTCAAAACGTTTTCTTTCACCGTCTTGTCCTTGTCGTCGCTTGCCGCTACGTAAGGAATGTTGCCAAGCCAAATATTAAGCTGTTCGCCTTCGATACCTTCCGCCAAGGGTTTCGCACTTTGTTTTGCCGCAAGGTGGGGCAAAAGATCGCTCACGTAGAATACGGGATCGCTGTCGTCTTCACCGATTTTTACCGTCAATTTGCTGCCGTCCGCAAGCGCTACAACACCGTGCAATGCAAGAGGGATTGCCGCCCATTGATATTTACGGATACCGCCGTAGTAATGCGTCTTTGCAAACGCTACTTTTTCATTTTCGTACAGAGGTACTTGTTTCAAGTCAAGTCTGGGGCTGTCGATATGCGATGCGATAATACGAATACCGTCCTTCGCTACGTCCGCCGTACCGATTTTCATAAGGTAGACGTTTTTACCGCGGTTATCATAGTACACCTTATCCCCTGCTTTGAATTTCATACCAAATTCAAAGGGTTTGTACCCAGCCGCCTGCGCCGCTTTTACAACGTAATCGCAAGCTTCGCGTTCCGTTTTGCCTTCGTCGATGAAGTCTTTATAGCTTTCCGCGTAATCGAAAATTTCTTTCATCAATTTTTCATCCGCTACTTCATAGACGTTTGTTCTTTTGTAAGCAAGTTCGCTCATGTTATCTATCTCCTTTAAAACTTTTTCCTAATTATTTTTATGCCCGTAGGCTGTTTATCAATGCAAGAACCCTTTGATAATTTGTTCTTCCGCTTCCTTTTCCGTCAAGCCGAGCGTCATCAATTTGATAAGCTGTTCGCCTGCAATCTTACCGATCGCCGCTTCGTGAATAAGCTCCGCATCCACGTCGTTCGCCGACAGACAAGGCGCCGCCGTCACGCAGGCTTTGTCCATGATAATCGCGTCGCATTCGGTATGCCCATAGCAAGGTGCGTTACCATTCATCGTCGATACGAAATGCTGTTTAGAGTCATCCGCCGCCACCGAACGGGACATGATGTCCGCGCGGCAACCTTCGCCGTTCATATCCACTACAAAATCAGTATCCGCGATTTGCTGACCGTGGGTATAGAGTTTTTCCTTGACGATAAACTCCGCGCCCGCTTTCATGTCCGCCGTCGTCACGCGTTTGGTGGAATCCACGCCCTTGATCTGCGTCGTTTCCATCTCCAAGTACGCGCCCTCGGCAAGATGCACCACCGTCGTCGGGTTCATGACGTTTTTGCCGTTGCCGTCCCCCGAACCATAATGCTTTTCCACGTATCTCACGCGCGCGTTTTTCCCGATATGGAAGGTGTGGATACCGTCGTGACGGGAAGTTTGCCCCTCGCCGCCGTCGTTATGAATCCCACAGCCTGCCACGATGGTCACGTCCGCGTCTTCGCCTACGTAAAAGTCGTTGTAAACGACTTCCTGCAAACCCGCTTTGCTGATGATGACGGGGATATGCAAACTCTCTTTTTTCGTGCCGGGTTTGATGAAAATATCAATCCCGGAATTGCCGTCCGTCTTGGAAACAATATCGATATTCGCCGTCGTATTTCTGCCGTGCGTCGTGCCGTTTCCGCGGATATTATACGCGCCTTCGGGTACGCCGTGCAAATCGGCTATTTGTAACAATAAATCTTTTTCAATCGCGTCCATTGCCCGTCCTCCTTACAGCTTGTCCGCCAGCGCTTTGCAGGTTTCCGCATTCAAGAGCTTGGGTAAAATTACCTCTTTTTCGCCTTGGTTCTGCACCGTGCCGTTCGCGATTACAACAATTTTGTCCGCTATATTCAAAATGCGTTCTTGGTGGGAAATAATCAATATACTTCCCTGCGTTTTTTCGTACATATTCTCAAAGACTTTGATAAGGTTGCCAAAGCTCCACAAATCGATGCCCGCTTCCGGTTCGTCAAACACCGAAAGTTTCGTGCCGCGCGCCAAAATGGTAGCAATTTCAATGCGTTTTAATTCCCCGCCCGAAAGGGAGGCGTTGACTTCGCGGTCGATATAATCTCTCGCACACATACCCACTTCGGACAGGTACGCGCACGCGTCGGAAACCTTCAAAGTTTTTCCCGCCGCAATGTTGATAAGATCGCGTACGGTCAAGCCCTTAAAGCGTACGGGCTGTTGAAATGCGTACGAAATCCCTTTTTGGGCGCGTTCGGTAATCGACAAATCTGTGATATCCTCACCGTCAAAGTATATTCTGCCTTCCGTCGGTTTGATAATCCCCGCAATCACCTTCGCAAGCGTAGATTTCCCGCCGCCGTTTGGCCCAGTGAACGCTACAAACCGTTCGTCTAACTGCAAATTCACGTTGTTGAGTATCAGCTTTTCGCCCTGCTCGTCTTGCACGCGGTAGCTGACGTTTTTTAATTCTAACATATTTTCCTCATTTGGAATTTTTCTTTTTCATCTTATTTATACCACAAACAGCAAAAATTTAAACAATCTTTATCCGTTTGCAATGGTATATTCCCCTTTTATCCAAGCTTTAGGGTCGTAATCGACGTTACTAAAAGTAACGTTGCTCCCAAGCGTTACCGTTGTCGCCGTAAGCAACTCCGTATAATAGGGTAAATAGTGTGGAATTACGTATTTTTTTCCTATAAAATGGATATGCCCGACCTTCGGCAGCTGCGTCGCGTAAATGGTCGCGTTTTTATGGAAAATAGTAATCTTGTTTTTCTTGGTAACGCTAGTATCCGGATACAAAGTAATCGTATACCGCCCTGCCTCGTCCGTCATCTGTTCCAAAGCCTTTTCAATCGACAGCAAGAGCTTCGCTTCCCCCTTTTCTTCTTGCACGAGAACGGGACAAAGCCCCGACGCAAGCTCCGGCAAGGGATATAAATAGCTGATGCCCCATTCTTCCGTGGGCAAATCCACTGTATGCGTCGCCGTATATTTGGTTGAATCCATACCGAAATATTCACGGAATAGCCCGATTTCTTGGTCGCCCCAAGTGACGTCTACGGCATACCAGCTATCCTCTATTTTTAAATAGTTCCATTCGTGCGGTTCTCGATCTTTTTCCTCACCCGCGACACCTGTCACGGTAATACACTCTATCCCGAACAGTTGACACAAAAACGCGTACGTTTCGGCATACGTTTCGCATACCCCTTTCCGATAGAGTGCCGCACCTGCGATATTGTGCGCCCACACCGCGTCTTCGGGCGTTTTGCCGTCCGCTTCACGGGCGTACGCAAGGGTATGAATTAGATAATCGTACACGATCAAGGCTTTCTCTTCCGTCGTCGTAGTCTCATCAAAATAGCTTTCGCAATCGGTTTTTAACGCCTGTAAACCAAGCTGTATGCTCTTTCGATCGGCATATTTTGCATAATCGCTGTCCGCCACCAACAAAATCTCAGCACTCGTGTTTAAGAGGGAAGTGGAAATCCAGAAAAAATCGGGATTTGACGCCTTGCATACCGTCCAAACCGCCGTCGCTTCCTCGATCGTTAAACCATACTGCGCGTAATTGATTCTTGCAACAATATAGAAGTTTCGGCCTTGAACTTCCATGGACTTCAAGTTTGCCTTAGAAGTATGAAAAGCCGTCGATTCAGCATAAATATCCTTATAAAGCGCGCAAAGCTTATCCCCTTTGAGCTCCTTGGCAAGCATCGTGTATGCGTATTGCGTTTCCACTGCCGTGGTGGGCAAAAACTCGATGGTTTCTTCCGCGCTGTCTTCCGTTCCCGACCATTGCTGACCGATTTCGTAAGATCCGCCTTCATAAAAACCCGAATATCCGCCAAAATCCCCACCGCAGGATACGAGGGAGCACGCGGAAAACAAAGCCAACGCACAGCTGATTAAGCGTATACTTTTTTGTGGATTTCTCTTCAAAAACGCTCGTTTCAAATCCGCTTCCCCCTATATTTTTTAAAAAAGTTCCATCAATCCGCCGTGCGCTTTTAACCACGCGCGCTTGTTTTTCCAGTCGGGTTGATATTTTTCTACTTCCGACCAAAACTTTGACGAGTGATTTTTATGGCGGATATGCGCCAACTCGTGCACGACGACGTATTCAACGATTTCCTTGGGCGCAAACAGCAACCGAAAGGTAAAACACAGCCGATTTTCTCCCGAACACGAGCCCCAACGAGTGCGCGCTGAAGTCACCGATAAACTCTTGTATTGCACCGACATTTGCTGGGAAAAACGCTTGGCGATTATGCCAAAAATGCGTTCCGCGTTGGTTTTCAGCCACTCCACCAGCCGTTGCTCGCTCTTGGTTTTTGGAAGTTTTAAAATTTTTTGTTCTATATCCAAAGAAATGGTATCCGCGTCTATTAAAACGACGGTATACTTTTCCCCTAAAATAGGCAAACGATAGCCATCTAACCCTGCATTTGGCAGCTCGATTGCTGTTTTTTTACACGCGGCTTGCTTGCGAAGTATCCATTTTTCCTTATCCCGTATAAACGCAAAAATCCGCTCTTGGGCGCAACGCTTGGGCGCGCGCACGATCAGTCTACCAAACGGATCGATGACGAGCGACAGTGTTTTGCGGTCGGAACGGATGATTTCGTCGGGTTGCAATCCACGGTCCACCGATTAGTTTTCGTAACCCCTCGGGTTACCGCTTTGCCATTTCCATTGCGAAGCGCACATTTCCTCAATGCCGAATTTAGCTTCCCATTTTAATTCTTCTCTCGCCTTGTCGGGCGCTGCGTAACAAGTCGCAATATCGCCATCGCGGCGGGGACAAATTTTGTAGGGCAAAGTCTTGCCGCAAGCTTTTTCAAACGCTTGGATCATTTCCAAAACGCTGTACCCT
>JAEIGA010017218.1_pt1 | contig 11006 bp, 13 predicted proteins | sample 9270691 | NCBI WGS metagenome assembly JAEIGA01 (sample SAMN17057246, study PRJNA624740) | gut metagenome | biome: biome; isolation source: fecal sample | host: Bos grunniens | place: China: Xizang | collected 2019 | reverse complement strand
GAACTGGCAGAGAGCCGGCATATTTATCTGCAGGAGTATCTTAAAGAGTACGCTGTGGAAGTGCAGGTCCGGCGGTTTGAATGAAAGGAATACGGGGAAAGAACTCTGAAAGGATAAGAGAAGAATCATGAGTGCAACAAAGATTATCTCACTACTCGGCGGCGTGGCGATGTTCCTGTTCGGCATGTCCGTCATGGGCGATTCGCTCAAGAAGGTGGCCGGCAGCAAGATGGAGATGATTCTATACAAACTGTCGGGTAATACGTTGAAGGGAATCATGCTTGGAACGGGTGTGACAGCCGTGATCCAGTCGTCATCGGCGACGTCGGTCATGACCGTCGGTTTCGTCAATTCCGGCATGATGAAGGTCAAACAGGCGATCGGCGTCATTCTGGGCGCGGTACTCGGCACGAGTATCACAGGGTGGATCCTTTGTTTGAACAGTCTCGGCGGATCGGGCGCGAGCGTAGCCAAGTATTTCAGCACCGAGATATTGACAGGTGTCGTAGCGCTGGCCGGTATTGTCATGTGGATGTTCTCGAAGAAGAATTCGGTCAAGAATATCGGCGGTATCATGCTTGGCTTTGCAGTCCTCATGTACGGTATGAGCATGATGTCCGGCTCGATCGCACCGCTCAGATCTGACCCGCATTTCATCAAAATGCTGACGAGTTTTTCAAATCCGGTGCTCGGCGTGCTGGCAGGTATGCTGCTCACGGCCGTGATCCAGAGCGCAAGCGCTGCGGTCGGTATTCTGCAGGCGCTCGCGATGACAGGCGCTGTCGAGTTTAGAATGGCACTTCCGATCCTCATGGGTATCGGTATCGGCGCTGCGGTTCCCGTTATGCTGAGTGCACTCGGTGCGAGTGTAAACGGCAAGCGCACCGCTTTTGTCTATCTGGTGATCGATGTGCTCGGCGCGATCATCTGCGGTATCGTCTTCTATGCGCTCAATGCGGTATTCCATTTCGGCTTTATGAACAGGACGATGACAATGGTCTCGATCGCGCTCGTCAATACATTGTACAGACTGGCGGTGGTCATCTTCCTGACTCCTCTGATCGGCGTGATGGACAGGATCGTGTGCGCGCTCTTCCCGGAGGGCGAGGAAGCGGCTGCCGAGCAGGCCGATATGGACCGGCTTGAATCACGTTTCCTGGATCACCCCACATTGGCTCTTGCACAGACTAAGACAGTGATTGACTCGATGGCGCAGAAGGCGCTCAAGAGCGTCAAGTATGCGGTTTCCCTCAGACAGGAATACAGTAAAGAGAAATACAAGAAAGTCATGGCTCTGGAGGCAGTTCTGGATCGCTATGAGGATAAGATCGGCCAGTATCTCTTTACGATCAACACACAGGATATCAATCAGGAGCAGGCCAATGAAGTCAGCAAATACCTGAGTGTTCTGAGCGATTTTGAACGCATGTCCGATCACGCGCGCAATATTGGCGAGGCTGTTCAGGAACTCGTGGAAAAGAAGATTACCCTCTCAAAGGGCGCACAGGAAGAGCTGAAAACTCTGGAAAAGGCGATCACAGATATCTCCGAGATGACGATCAAAGCTTTTATTGAAAATGATAATTTTATCGCGTTTCAGGTCGATCCGCTCGAAGAGGTGATCGATGGTCTGTGCGATCGGATCAAAAACCACCATGTTGAGCGTCTCAGCCGCAAGGAGTGCTCGCTGGAGACAGGATTTGTCTTTAACGATCTGCTGACAGATTATGAGCGTATCTCTGATCACTGCAGCAATATTGCGGTGGACATCATTGAGTCGGAACAGGGACTTTACGGCCAGCACCAGTATCACCAGATACTGAACGAGGCACAGGATGAAGCGTTCCATACGTATTATGATGATTTTCAGAAGGAGTATTCGCTGGATTAAGATCTCAGTTCCCGAACGACCTCGATCACATCACGGTGTTTGATGTCGCGGGGCTCGAACCGGATCAGACGATAAACGATATTCATCACCACGCCGGCGCCGAGTGCGCCGTAGAGGGTCCCAATCCCGATCGGACCGCCGAGGATCCAGCCGAAGAACGTGACCGTTCCCCAGAGGATGATCTCGACCACGCCGATCGAAAGGCGCGGCAAGCGTTTCCCGAGTCCGACAAGGAGCGCATCGCGCGGACCGCAGCACTGGGCTGAGCCCATGTAGATGTACATGCCGACGGCCATAAAGGCAAAGCCGATCGTCATGAGCAGCAGACCGAGTGGGAGACTGTGGTTTTCGGGCAGGGGGTTGAACGAATTAAAAAACTGAACAATGTTTCCGGTCAGGAGCGCATCGATGATTGTACCAAATCCGATGCGCTCTTTCATTGCGAGATCGATAAAAAGGATGACGACGCCCATCACGGTCATGGACAGACCGAAATTCAGGACTGTATGGCGGGCGATACCCATGCCGAAACAGTCCCACGGTGCCAGGCCGATATTGGCAAAGATGGTTAGATGAACGCCGAATCCGAAGACGATCAGCCCTCCGACGATCCGGCCCCATTCTCTGAAGATTTTTTTCTTGTTTGCTGTCATTTCTTTATCTGGTATACAGCGATACCCTCACGTAAGTCCTCAAGGCGGTCCATCACCCTGTCCATGATGGCTGAGGAGATCTCATCCGCGCTGTTTTCAAACAGATCATCCGGTTTTTTGAGCTCTGAGCAGTCGACAAACAGCTTCACATCCCTCGTCTTTTCGCCGGCATTTAGGATCAGTCTGATGGTCGCATCAGGCTCTTTTGATGCAGCCGGCAGCAGGCAGGAGGTAGTCAGTTCTTCGACGGCCAGCTGGCAGTTGCGCATGGCTTTCGGGTCTTTGAACTGCCGTGTGCAGAAATGTGTCAGCGAAGCCATCATTTCATAGATATCACGCGTATTGTAGGTAAATGCATACTCCCAGCTGCGGATACGGAAGATGAAATTGCGTGTTCGTTCCTTCAGCGGGTTTTCAAAAATCTGTTCGGGCGTTCCTTCCTCGTAGATACCGCCCTTGTCCATAAAGAAGATCCGGGTGGAGATCTCCTGGGCGAGGCGCATCTCGTGAGTGACGATCAGCATGGTCAGACCGGTTCCCGCCAGCTCGCGCATGACGGAGATAACCTCGGAGACCATCTCCGGATCGAGTGCGCTGGTCGGCTCGTCAAAGAGCATGATCTTCGGGTGCATAGCGAGGGCCCGGGCGATCGCGACACGCTGTTTCTGTCCGCCCGAGAGCTCGTTGGGGTAGCGTCTGCCCTTCGCTTCCAGGCCGACCCGTCTCAATTGTTCCATCGCCTCCTCATAGGCCTCTGCAGGGGAACGGCCGAGGAGCGTTTGCTGCGGCATCATGATATTTTCCACGACCATCTTGTGCGGAAAGAGGTTGAACGCCTGAAAGACCATACCCATCTTCCGGCGCACAGCGGGCAGATCCGCATCCGGATCGCACACATTGACGCCATCCACGATGATGGATCCCGAAGTGGGTGTCTCCAGACGGTTGATACAGCGAAGCAGTGTCGACTTACCGGTTCCCGAAGGACCGATAATGCTCACGATATCGCCTTCTTCGATATTGACCGAGACGTCCTCAAGCGGAGTGATGTCCGGATACTCTTTGCGGAGGTTTTTGATTTCGATCAAACTCATTTCAATCCACCCCCTTGATCAGACGGGCGCGATGCTTCTTATCCAGTCTCTGATTCAGAAGCCTTACCAGGGCCAAAAGGATCCGTGTCAGAACAAAATAGATCAGTGCGACAGACAGCAGCGGGAAGAATGCCTGCATCGTTCTGCTGCGGATCAGATCGCCTGCGCGTGTCAGTTCCAGTACGGTAATAAATCCCGCGACACTGGTCTCCTTCATCAGTGAAACGAACTGCGAGAGCACAATATGCAAGCATCTCGGGTGCACCTGAGGCATGATGATCTCGCGGAACGCTTGCTTTTCACTGTAGCCGAGCGCCAGCGCAGCCTCGCGCTGTCCTGCGTCAATGGCGCCGACCGTGTTCCAGATCACGCCGAAAGCGCGGGCGCCGAAGATCAGTGTGAAGCCGATGATCGCCACGACCACCGCAGGGGCCTGGATTTTGCCAAAGACAATATAATACAGCACCATCAAAATGACGACCGCCGGGATGCCTGAGACCAGACTGGTATAGACCTGGATCGCGCGGTTGATCCCGCGGTGGTTCCTGTACCGCACAAACACCAGGCCCAGGGCCAGAAGAAGCCCCAAGAACCCTGACAGGACGCCGATCAGCAATGTCAGGCCAAGGCCTGAAAGTATCATCTGATACCGGCTGTCTTTGACAAATGTCTTGTAGAAACTTGTCTTTAAATCAGACCAGAACCCTTGGCTGGGCTGATCCTGGGCCGCGCGGACCATCAGCACGTACTGTGCCGGACAGTAGGGCACGAAATCAAATGATTCCTTGCGCTCGTCCGAGATGACGATCGAACCATTGCCCAGCAGCGCTTTGCCGGATGCCACCGATGGCATGACGGATGAGAATTCCATGCCGTCAAAGACCACATGGACATCCAGTTCTTTGGCGATCAGCAGGATCATCTCGATATCGTAACCGATGAGCTCACCCTTATCGCCCCTGTAGCTCATGGGCGGGAGTGAATCGCATGAAGCTACGCGAACCGTGCCGTTTTCACCCGGCCATGATTGTTCGGGGATGGTCTTGATGCTCTCGTCGGTACCGGTCCATTTATCCCACATATCCTGGCGATCAGCCACTGGAATCTTGTCAAAGGCATCCTGCCATTTAGACCTCTCAACGCTGCCTTTATTGAAGGCGAAGCCGAAGTCTGTCTCGCCCAGAGGCTCCGGCATGAGCGCGAGTTCGTGGTAGTTATTGGCCGTGAGAACACCGACCGCATTGTTGAGCAGCATGGCGTCGATCTTGCCGTTTTTGAGTGCCATCTGCATATCGGCTTTGGCGCCGAAATACTGGAATTCCTTTACACCCGGAGCCTGGCTTCTGATCAGATCCTCAAACGGCGCGCCGGTGAGCATGCCAACGGTCTTGCCGTCAAGACCCGAGAACTTGGAGTACTCGGGCTTGGACATTTCCTCGGCGGATACCGCTGCCGGGACCGCCGCCAACAGGCAGAGCATCAGGGCGATCAGGAAGCACAAGACAGAGCGTCTGTGATTTGTTTTGCGGGTAAAAAACCTCATTTGATCCCTCTCTCGATGCGTTGTCTTTCGCATATAGTTATACTATTATACCACATCTGTATGATATAATATGATCACAACCACAAATAACACGTGAAGATCGTAAAGTGAGAGACGAATATGAAACTGATTCAAGTCACAGACCGCATTTGGTATTATCCGCTGGATGACACAAAGGACCGGCCGATACTCGGCTATATCAGGGGAGATCGCTTTTCCGTGGCGGTCGATGCCGGACATTCAGCCGAGCATGTGCAGGAGTTTTACGCGGCGATCGAAGCGGAGGGACTGCCGCTGCCGGCACTCACGGTGATCACCCACTGGCATTGGGACCATACATTCGGCATGCATGCGGTAAACGGTCTGACGCTCGCAAACCGCAGGACCAACGCGCATCTGACCCGGCTTCTGGAAGAACACGGCGAAGACCTGCTCGGCTTTATCACACCGCTCGATCCGTTTACCGGGATCGAGTATGCAAACGGGCAGGAAGTCAAAGTCGTTCTGTCGGACCTGGAGTACAGGAAAAAGCATAAGATCCGTGCGGGCGGGGTCGAGATCGAGATCAGGGAAGCGCCCTCGCCGCACACGGACGACTCGACACTGGTCTATATCCCCGGCGAGAAAAGCCTCTTTTTCGGCGATTCAGTGCTGGGCCATTTTCCGGACGGGCTTGTCGACGAGGAACAGATGGACGCACTGATCGAGATGGTCGAAGAGCTTGAATTTGATTACGCGCTGACCGGGCACTGGGAACTGCGCACAAAGGAACAGGTGCTCGCGGACATGCAGGAACATATTTTTGATTAGGAGAGTTACATGCGTATTTACATCATCAGACACGGAGAGACAGATATGAATGTCAAGGGCGTGCTGCAGGGCGTCCTGGATGAGCCGCTCAATCAGGCCGGGCGGGACCTTGCGGCGATCACCGCACAGGCGATGGGAGAGATTCATTTTGATGAGTGCTTCTCGAGCCCGCTCGTACGCGCGAAGGAGACCGCCGAGATCGTGCTTAAGGAGACCGGCAATGATATCCCGGTTCAGGTCGATGAGAGAATAAAAGAGATGAATTTCGGCGAAGCCGAAGGACATAAGCTTAGGGGAACGGGCGAGAACGCGCGCCTGTTCATGTTTGATTCGTTTAACTTCCCGGGATTTCCGGGGGGAGAGGATTTCCACGAGTTGTGCGCCAGAACACAGGATTTTCTGAAGGAACTGATCGCGCGCGATGACGATCAGACCTATCTGATCGCAACGCATGGGTGCGCCCTGCGGGCGATGCTCAACTTCCTCTACGAGGATCCGTCCAGTTTCTGGCAGAAAAATGTCCCCTACAACTGCTGCGTCAACATCATTGAGGTGAAAGATGGTGCGGCGAAGCTGATCGCAGAGGACAAGATCTACTACCCTGAGGATATGATTGTGGACAGGTACAAATCATGAAAAAGATCATTGTTTTGACATTGACATTGATTCTGGCGCTGTCTTTGCTGACCGCCTGTGAGGAGGGGGATCCCTTAAAGCAATGTGTCGTCAGCAGACGGGTCGAGAAATCAACTGAAAAAAACCGAGAAGAAAACAAAAAGAAAGCTGAAAACGCGCTTCCGGATCTGAATGCATTTACGGCACAGACACTGGACGGAGGAACTTTTTCTGAGAAAGATCTGGCCGGGAAAGATCTGACCGTGATCAATATCTGGCAGACGACCTGCCCGCCCTGCATCGAGGAGATGCCGGAACTGGCGTCGCTGGCCGCCTCACTGCCGGACAATGTATCTCTGATCACCTGGTGTCTCGATGGCATGGATGAGAAGGAGACCGCGGAGGAGATCATAAAGGAATCCGGGTTTGCCAATCCTACGATCATTTCAGGTGACGGTGATCTGACGGAGCTTTACCGGTCGCTGATGTACACGCCGACGACTGTCGCGCTTGATGCTGACGGCAACATGGTCGGGGAGCCGCTCATCGGGTCGCCGAAAGATGCGAAAGAAGCGTACAAAGACTATATCAACCAGGCTCTGAGCGCGATAGGGAAGGAGCCTGTCGAATGAGTGCGGCGCAGGCAAAATGGATCCGCGCCGTTCTTTTATGTGTCGGGATTGCGTTCGTTGTGATCGGTCTGGCAACCGGAGAGGCAGGGATCGTGCTGGATAAGGCGATCCGCATCTGTCTGGAGTGCATTGGGATAGGATGAATGCGAAGAAGCACAACCGTATCAGGCGGATCATTCAGCTTGCTTCAGCGGCGGTGCTCAACGGCTATGCGGCCGGTTTTGCCGGCGGCAGGATCTTTACCGGCGCAGGGAAGGCTTTCTGTGTGCCGGTACTGAACTGTTATGCGTGCCCCGGCGCACTTGGCTCATGCCCGATCGGATCGATGCAGACTGTGCTCGGGGGAGCAAAGCACCGGTTTTCATTTTACGTGCTCGGGCTGCTGATGGTCTTTGGCATCGCCCTCGGGAGACTGTGGTGCGGATTTGTCTGTCCGTTTGGGTTGATCCAGGATCTTCTCGGGATGATTCCCGCGCGCCGTATCAAGGTCGCGCCCAAGGTCGACAAACCGCTCAGATATACCAAATATGCCGTGCTGCTGATCTTTGTCGTACTGCTGCCGCTTGTGGCGAAGAATCAGTACGGTATCGCCGATGCCTGGTTCTGTAAATATATCTGCCCGGCCGGGACATTGGAGGGCGGTATCCCGCTGATGCTGGCAGATCAACAACTCCGCTCGCTTGCCGGAGTGCTCTTTTCGTGGAAGATGCTGATCCTGATCCTGGTTCTGATTGGAGCTGTGTTGATCCCGCGCTGTTTTTGCCGGTATCTGTGTCCGCTCGGGGCGCTGTACGGACTGTTTAACAGATACAGTTTCTATCAGCTAAGTCTCGATCAGACCCGCTGTACCGGATGCAATACCTGTACGCAGGTCTGCCCGATGGCGGTAGAGATCCCGACGGCAGGCGATGAGCTCGTGCAGATATCGAGTAAAGAGTGCATTCGCTGCGGACGGTGCAAGGCGGCATGTCCCGCCGGCGCGATCAGGGTGAAAGGATTGAGAAATGAGGCTCTTTATCGCCATTAATTTCAGACCGGAGTTCAAGGACAGTCTGATCGGTATGCAGTCCGCCTTAAAGGAGGGCGGCATATCCGGCAATTTTACACGGGCTGAGAATCTGCATATGACACTCGCTTTTATCGGGGATTACGGCAATCCGGATGAAGTACTGGACGTGATGGAATCTCTGTGGTTTAAGCCGATCCCGATCAAGCTCGAGGGGCTGCAGTTTTTCCGGGATATGGTCTTTGCGCGGATCGAGGATAACCGTGCCCTTTTCGGCTTTGTCAAACGCCTTCGCCGGGCACTTGCGGAGGCGGATATTCCTTTTGACAGAAAGCGTTTTTCACCGCATATCACACTGGTGCGCCGGGCTGTATGCAGGTGGGATGAGCCGGAGCTGCCCGAAGAGCTGCCATCGGGGGAGATGGTGGCGGACCGGGTATCCCTGATGCTTTCGGAGCGTGGTAAACACGGTATGATCTACACGGATCTTGGAGGAATCGAATGAGTTTATTTGCGATCGGAGATCTGCATCTCCACTTTCAGTCAGAACTCAAAGCCCAGCACCAGATCAACGGAAAGATCTGGAAGAAGCACGATAAAAGGTTTATGAAAAACTGTGCCAAGATGCTGACCGATGAGGATACGCTGGTATTGATCGGCGATCACAGCTGGGGCAAAAATCTCGCGGAGGCGGAGAAGGATCTGGAGTATATCAGTGATCTTCCCGGGCGCAAGATCATGATCCGCGGCAACCACGACATGTTTTGGGAGGCAAATAAGACCAGGGCTTTGAATGAGAAGTATGCAGGGAAACTGCTTTTTCTACAGAACAATTATTACTCTTACAAAGATTATGCGATCGTCGGCACGAAGGGATTCACGTTTGAGGGACCGTTCTATCTGAACATGCAGGGTAAAATCATCGGCTGGAGCGAGGATGCGGAGGATCACGCAAAGAAGATCATCGCCCGCGAGGAGAAACGTTTGCGGGAATCCTTCGAGGCGGCACGTACGGACGGTTATGAGAAATTCATCATGTTCCTGCATTATCCGCCGACCTGTATTCTGGAGTCGGAGAGCGTTTTTACGCGCATGGCCGAAGAGTACGGCGCGGAACATGTCGTTTACGCCCACAGCCACGGACAGCACCGTTTTCACGACAGCCTGCACGGAAAACACCGCGGGGTGAAATACCACCTGGCCTCGGGTGATTATCTGAAATGGGTGCCGGCCAAGATACTGAATTAAAGCCTGCCGGGATACCGGCAATGGATATGAGGATGCATGAATGTGCGGAAGATATTACGTCAATGAAGAGGCATGGGCCCGTATGCGGGAGGACTTCAGTGAACTGCCTGAGGTAAATCCGTTTATGCATTTCGGCGATGTGACCCCGGCGATGCCGGCAGTGTCTTTGACCGCCGCGCAGCCCGGTGCTGATGCGTTTGCCGCCGTGGCGGTGACGCCGCTCACCTGGGGGTTCCCGGCTTTTAACAAAAAACAGTTGATCATCAACGCGCGGGCGGAGGGTATCGAGAAGAAGCCGACATTCGCTGAGAGCGTGCTGACCAGGCGCTGTGTTCTGCCGGCCTCAGGGTTCTATGAGTGGGACAGATCGAAAGAGAAAGTAACTTTCACATTGACCGATGAATCGGTGATTTACCTGGCCGGCATTTACCGGCCCTACGGCGATGAGCAGCGGTTCGTCATCATCACGCGTGAAGCCAATGAATCGATGCTCCCGGTCCACGACCGCATGCCGCTCATGATCCGGCCGCGCGATGTGCGTGACTGGCTGCATGATGCGGACCGCATGCGGGACATTTTACAGGAACCGCTCCCGCAGCTTCTTTCGAAGCGCGATTACGAGCAGTTATCACTATTCTGAGACGATATGAGGAAGAATCAATGGATGCGACATACTACAACACGATCTTTAAGAGGAAATCATTTCACCTTTTCAGGAATGTCGGTAAGGAGCTGATCTCGGAGGAGGAACTGGCCGGGATAAAAGAGGCGTATTCGTCCTTTGAGGCACTGTATCCTGAGATCCGCACGGCGATCAGGATCGTGCCCTCAAAGCAGGTGAAAGTCAAGCGCGATGCTGATTACTGCATCCTGATCTACAGCGAGAAAAAGAGCAATTATCTGATGAACGTCGGGTACCTCGGCGAGCAGCTGGATCTATATCTGGTCGAGCATGACATCGGAACGCTGTGGTACGGGATGGGCAAACCGGATGAGGCTTACTATGACGGGCTCGACTATGTGATCATGATCGCGATCCGAAAGATCAGTGATCAGACAAAGTACCGGAAGGATATGTTTATGGCAAAGAGAAAGCCGCTCGAAGAAACCTGGTCCGGGGAGACGCTCGGGGCGGCGGAGATCGCCCGGTTTGCGCCGAGCGCCTGCAATTCCCAGCCCTGGCTGGTGAAGCATGAAGGGAATAAGCTCACGGTGTCACGGTACAGAAAGCCCGGCAGGGTCGGCATTATGCCGGCGGCGCTTGTCCCGTATTATAACCGGATCGACATGGGGATCTATCTGTGCATTCTGGAGATCTGCATGGCGCATGAGGGCGTGAGCTTCACGCGGGAGCTGTTCGTCGATCCCGGAGAGAAAGACGCGGAGCACACAAAAGTCGCTGTCTACACAATTTAACATTGAGGTTTTGTTGTCAAGAGCGTACAATATATATATATTAATCAGAACTGTGAATTGATTATGAAAGGAGAGAGGTAATGGGCAAGTATGTCATT
>JAEIGA010017217.1_pt1 | contig 11007 bp, 15 predicted proteins | sample 9270691 | NCBI WGS metagenome assembly JAEIGA01 (sample SAMN17057246, study PRJNA624740) | gut metagenome | biome: biome; isolation source: fecal sample | host: Bos grunniens | place: China: Xizang | collected 2019 | reverse complement strand
TAGAAAAGTTCTTTAGCCCATTACATCCAAAACCTAGGGAAGAAAAGGTAAGCCCATTATGGGGGAAAGTATTAGATGGAACACTATGAAAATTAAGCGTTGGTTTATTTTAGCAGGGGGCTCCGCTACGCGATGGCAAAGCTATCTCGGGTATAAAAACAAATGCTACTTAGAGATAGACGGCGAACCTTTAGTGGACCGTACGATTCGCCTACTAGAGGACAACGGTATCCACAATTACGAAGTAGTGTTAGAAGGATACAACAGTAAGCGTGAAGCCTTCGAGGGGATCGCCCGCAAGGCTAAAGAGCCTTTTGGTATTCTGCTCGGCGATTGCTACTATACCGAAGCTATCATTAAGGATGCCGCGAATCGAGATGAGACTGAGTGGAAACATTATTACAACTGTTTACCGAACCAATGGACAGGATGCGCCTGGGAGGAAGGCTACATCCATCTAGCCCCAAATTGGGAGTGGTGGTTAGAAAAAATGACCGAGTTTAACCATAAGTGCGACACGGGTGAGATACAATTTGGGGCGGACTACCAGATTGACCGCTATCTTAGAGGATATTCCACAGATGAGTACCGTGGGGCTACCTTAGATGAGCATGACATATATTGGAACGATGAGACCGACGATTTCGATTATCCGTCCGACTATGACAAGTTTATAGAGCACCATAAGCAAAATAAGAGTGGAGAACGCCCCGACAAATTATCGGTTATCATTACAAACTACAATAACGACGGGCTACTCCGCAACCTACTCGAGAACCTAAAAATCCAACTCCACTCCTACCCCGAGACGGAGATTATAGTTGTGAACGATGGGTCACGCGAGAGATGCGATTGGGTATTAGATTATGGCGCTCAGAATATAGAGAAGCCCAACGGCGGTGCATCATCGGCTCGGAACATTGGCCTGATGGCGGCGCACGGGCGCTATATCTCATTTATTGACTCAGACGACAATGTTCAGACCGACTACCTACACACTATCTATCAACTGATGCGTCAGGGGTATGATTATGTGCTATTCCCATTCATCTCTGTAGCTAACGATGGGGTAGGCTTTATCCGTGATGAGTTGATCGGCAACTGGGCGTGCTGGTCGTGGTGCTTTACATGGAAAATTATTGGGGAGGAACGATTCGATGAAAATCTCAATGTCGCAGAGGATGTTGATTGGCTCCGCCGAGTGATTAAAGAGGATATGAACGGTTTTAGGTCTGATCACCCCATTTATCGTTATGATTGGAACGCAAACCCCGACAGCCTATCTAAACGTTTCAATCGTGGAGACTTGCCGGCCAAAAAATCTGACACCTAGAACCATACATGGTATTGAGACCTTATGATAGGTACTACATTAGTGTTCACAAAACAAGTGGAGGGTACCACAAGAGATTCTTTTGGAAACCTCACCGCTACTGATACCTCTATAACGGTCAGAGATTGCCTTATCGCCCCTATCACTGAGCCGACTAACGCTCGTGAAGAACAGGCGTTGAAACAAGGTCGGATACAGGTGCGTATCCATCTCCCGAAAACTTTTATAGGGGATGTGTCCGACTCAACAGTTGAGTGGGGCGGGAAAACTTTTCACCTAGACTCTGATTCTGTCGTCTTTATGGCCGAGAACTGCCCGACAAGATGGAACAGATACATAAGAGCGGAGGCTATATATGAGTAAGCAAGAAAACATTGAGGCAATCATTATCAAATGGCTGAATGATATTGTGCCTGGTTACCCAGCTAGCTCAGACACGCCAAAAGCGCTCCCGAAGCGCTTTATTTTGGTAGAGCGAACAGGTGGCGGGCGAGAATATCTCGTAGGAGACGATGCCGACATCCTGATTGAAATCTATGACAAAACTTCACGCTTTGATTGTTCAGAGATAGCGAACTTCATTGGCGACCATATCCATGAGCTAGTAGAGGAGTACGACGACATAACTAGAGCCACAATAAACTCTATCAACTCGCTCGACGACACCGTTAAGCAATATTACCGCTACCAAGTCTACGTCGATGTGTTCCATCGTCGTTAGTGTCTGACAACCTATTTTAGGTATGTTATTTTCGCCTCAACAGATAAACGCAAACTGGAGAAATAGCGGAATGACCCAATATTACAAGAAAAACGAAGATGGCGAGTTTGTAGAGGCAGACTTGTCGCAGGAAGACATTAACCAAGCCGTCAAAGAACGGGTAGATCGTGTCAACCGCAAGTACGCCGACTACGAAGACCTCAAGAAACAGATTGAGAACTTCTCAGCGAAACAAAACGAGGACGAAGAACGCATCAACTCACTCCTTACGGAGAAAGCTAATCTGGAGGATGAGATAAAAGCCTCAAAGCTAGAGGCCGAAAAAGTGCGTATTATCAGCGAGTTCAAACTCAATGATGACTTGGCCGAGTTCGTAACTGGCGATACCGTCGAGGAGATGCGTATGCGAGCCGAAAAGCTGGCGCACAATGCAACCCCACAGACGATAGAGGTCGATAAGACTGAAAAGCCAGAAACCACAAAATCTGATTTGTCTATCCTCGCCGACAAATTGTTTGGCTCAAATCAGAAATAGCTTGTAGGGCCACTTAACAATTTAAATAAAGGAATAAAACAAGATGGCAAACCCACTATTGACGAGCGCTCTTGATCTTTCCGCACATACCGCTTCTGGCGTATGGCAGAAGAATATCAAGAGTGGCATCATCGGAAGCCTCGTACCTGATGACCCAGAAATCATGGTCGGTGGTACTGACTTCTTCACCTTCACTGGCACTCCAAAAGCGGAGCTTGTAGGCGAAGGCGCAAACAAATCTAGCATGGACGGCACTCCGGCTAAGGTTACGAGCAAGACCTACAAAGTACAGCTTACCTATCGTTTCAGCGATGAGGTTCGCTATGCGGATGAAGATTATCGTCTCCGCTTGATGGAAGCTCTTGCTGGCCGTATCGCTACTGGCGTTAGCCGTGCGGTTGATTTGGTTGCTATCCATGGTATCAACCCACTAACAGGCGCAAGTGCTATTTCAGTCACTGATTACATTACCAAGGCTGGCAATGGTACGACCATCAACTCCACCTCTGCCACTCCAGAGGTCGATGTTGACGCCGCCGCTGCCGCTCTCCAAGGCCATGGCTATATCGCCACTGGTATCGCTCTTGACCCTGTCTATGCTGGCGTCCTTGCTCGCGCAAGAAAGAGCAATGGCGACCGCATCTGGCCAGAACTCGGTCTCGGCTTCAATGTAGACCGCTTAGCTGGTATCCAAGCCGCTGTCTCCAATACCGTTTCTGGCACCGCCGAAGGCGTTGCTGCTGCCACTGGTGTTGGCGGTATTATGGCTGACTGGAACGCCCTCAAATGGGGTATCGCACGCAACGTGCCTCTACACCTCATCGAATACGGCGATCCAGATGGCGCTGGCGACCTCCAAAGGACCAACGAAATTGCTATCCGTGCCGAAGTTGTGTTCGGATTTGCGATTCTCGACGACAAAGCCTTTGCTATCATCAAGCAAGCTCAGGTTTCCGCCTAGTAGGAACACGAAAGCCACCCATCCCCAAGGGTGGCTTTTTGTCTGACAAAAATTATCTAGCATAGTATCTAGGAAATATATGGCAACGCCTAATCAACGCAGTTACATCAAAGACCTTGCAGTCATAAAGCTAAAAGAGTTTAAAGAGTTTAAAGAGATGCTATACGCCAATGGCATCGTCTCTCGTGATGCTGAAACTGTCAAAAACGCCGTTAGTATTGACGCCATACTCGACGCAACCACTGACCTACAGGCGTCTGATATGATAAATATTCTACAAGCCAAAGAGCGCCCCGTGCGTTCTCGGACCTACTCGGATAAAAGGGCCAAGAGGGTTATTGAGCTCTTGGACAAAGTGAAAACCACCGCTGATAATTGGAGTTATGATGAACTACGGTGAGCTTGCTACTACTATCGATAAAGACCTAATAGAGGCCATTCAGTTGATATTAAACGTGGAAATTGAGCCTGAAGTCCGCCAGCGCAACCTAGAAATCCTCTTTAGGGAGGCAGGCAGTAAAATCTACGACGTGATTTATGCAATGAACGCATGGGACATGGAGATTGAATACACGGTCGGTTTAGGTATCGACAACCTATATTATGGGCTCGCTAAGACACTCTCAGACAGCGTATCAGTTGGGGGAGTGCCAAAGGCGTATGACGCATTTGAACTTTGGCTACAAGATACCATCAACAAGGCCCAATATGACGCATTTAAGACGGCCGCAGAGAGCGGCAAATACCGCATTGTAACACGATGGGAGCCTTCTGACGCATGCTCATGGTGCCGTATGCACGTGGGCACATTCATAGAGCCTGACTCTGAAGTTTTCAGACGCCACGATAGTTGCCGAGGGTCGATACGCACTGAGGGGTGGAAATCTCATAATGGTTTACTGAAGGGGAACGGGAGAGCATGGAAACAAGTATAGAGGTCGTGCGAATAGCGAAGAAGCGCAAAAGGTCAGAATAACCGAAGTGCTATAATCAAATCAAAGAATAACACGCTACAGCGCGGTTAAGTCTGGTAAAAGAGGAATATAAAATGCCAGACGAAATTACCACTTACATCCAGGACATCGCCAGCCAACTGCTAAACAAATTGCAAACGTTGGCATTTAATGCTGGAGAAAAATATAGATATTATGATGCCGATCAGCTCGTCGTTGATTTAGGCATATCTGTGCCTAAAAAGTTCAGATACATGAAACCAGGCGTGGGCTGGGCCTCTAGGGCCGTGAACACGGTGGGAGACCGTTTGAACTTTGACGGGTTCGGCAATGACACCTTTGGCGTCAATGATATGCTAGACCGAGCTCAAGCCTTCACTACCTTTAACAAAGCAAAAACAGACGCCCTCATTGCGGGGTGCTCCTTTATTGCGACGCTGCCGACCTCTGATGGTTTTGTTAAACTTTTGCCTTTTACTGCAACAGAGGCGACTGGCGTTATAGACCAACGCACTAACCTTCTCGAACAAGGCTTAGCCGTCACCCGATGGTACCCGTATGACAAGAACAACCGATATTGGGCGGATTGGGCCAAAGTGGGGCTTATCCCAGCCGATTATCTTGTATTCGCAAGAGATTACACGGCTTATTTTGTAAATCAACAGCTAGTTCAAGTCTTTGAAAACCCAACCAAACGCCCGCTGTTGCATGTTTTGACGCACCGTCAGACTGCAGGGCGCCCATTCGGCAAGAGCCGTATCAGCAACACCGTACGTCGTATCGTAGACGAAGTAGCTAGGCTTAAGGTTCGCTATGAAATTGCCGCAGAGTTCTATTCGGCCCCACAGCGTTACGTGAATGGTTTAGCAGAGGGCTCTATCACCTCAGCAGAGCTTGAATCGGCCATGGGCAAAGTATGGGGCATCGTTAAAGATGAAGACGGTGAGCACCCAGAAATCGGTCAGCTAGCTCAAATGAGTATCAATCAGTTTAGTGACCAGAAGAAAGACCTTGCTCGTGACTTCTGCGCCGAAACGGCCCTTACCCTACGCAACCTTGGCTACGAAACGGCCAACCCGACAAGCGCAGAGAGTCTCTCCGCCATGTCTGACGACCTCCTTTTGGAAGCTCAAGAAAGCCAGCGCGAGCTTGGCCGTGAGTTTAAAGAGATTGCAGTGACTATGAGGCTCGTCTTGAACGGCAACGCCGATGTCCCATCGAGACTCCAAGATATTGAGCCAACCTGGAGACCATTATTCCAAATTGATATTGGATCAGCGGGCGACGCCGCTTACAAACTTATCCAGGCTATGCCTGAGTTATCTGGCACAACCACGTTCTACCGCATGCTTGGCATGAGCGTAAGGGAGGCCGAAGAACTCTCTCGCTCGAAGACTGGCGCAAGGCCATCAAGCTTTATGGCCAGCGAAGCGGAGGGGCAATAATGGACGAAGCTATCATAATTGCTCTCATCTCGGCTGGTGTTCCGACCATCACAACGGCGATTACGGCTTTTATCCAGGCTCGCACAGCTACTCGGAACTCGGCTAAATCAGACATTCTCCAAATGATTATGGAGGACCACATAGCCGTAGCTGAGGGGCATCTCCCGACTAACTATCAGAACATACTCAACGCCTACGAGAGATACCATAATGCAGGCGGCGACGAGTTTATCACAGATAAGAAGGAAGATTATAAGCGATGGTTCCGTACCATCGAGAAAGGAAAGAAGAAATAATGGCAGGAGCAGTTTACGCTAGCGTGCAAGATTTATCTACCTTCTGGCGCCCAATCGAGACTTCCGAAACGGCACGAGCCAATAGCATCCTTGTACTCGCAAGCTCGAAACTTCGGCTCGCCGCAGCCAAGGTCGATATTGACCTAGACCAAGAGATAGCCGATGACGAAGATTATGCCCAAGAAGTTAAATTGGTCGTCATGGAGGCCACAAAGCGAGCCATGAACACGCCAGTGGACGTGCCTCCAGTCGACAGCTACTCGCAGGCGGCTGGCCCATACTCAGAGAACTATCGTTTTGCTAACCCATCTGGCGACCTTTGGTTCAAAAGAGCTGAGCTAAAGGCTCTAGGTATATCGGGTGTCCAAACGGTCAAATCTATAACACCAATCACAAGAAAGGATATTTATGGCGAACAAAGTTTATAACATGGACGGCGGTTTACACTCTAGCGCAGCGCTAGGCGGCCTAGAGGACGCTATGTATGGTTCATCCGTCGCCAACTCCACTAGCTTCGTAGTAACAGCGGGCACAGGCATGAACGTCACAGTCTCTACGGGGAACGGTCTTATATCTACAGGGAGTGGGTTTGCTAGACGCATCGCCACTGACGCCACAAACACGGTCGCCATCACGGCTGCGTCGAGCACCAACCCGCGTATCGATTCAATCGTAGCCTATATAGATAATGGCGTAACCCCAACCCAAACAGTTTTGAACAACACCAACGGCATTCTCAAGTTTGCCGCTGTAGCCGGTTCACCAAATAGCACCCCTGTAGCTCCATCGAGTGCCACAGTCCAAACCGCCGTCGGGGCAGGCAACCCGTACATGGTTCTATACAATGTGACTGTGCCCAAAAATGCAACTAGCCTTACTACGGCTACATTTACGGATATGCGGAACGTGGCCAACATCGTTAGCGCATCAGATTTGGCGAATAGCTCAATAACAACGGCGAAACTAGCTTCTTCAGCCGTAACAAACGCAAAACTAGATTTCACAACGCTGTATAAAAGTGCATCCGTATTGGGTAGCGACTTATCAGTGACAGCCAACACGAAAACTGCAGTACAGACCCTAATCTTGCCTGTAGGCAAATGGCGTATCATTTACTTGGTCCGTGGCTTCTACCAAGGTAACGACCCATTCGTAGATAGCTTCTTGAATAACGGCAGCTCGGACATCGTAGAACTAGCTATCAACGCAGGTATGTCTGGCACTGATGCTAGGTATGAGGTTCTTGGCTCAGCAGAAGTTGATATAAACGCTCAAACTACCTACAAATCCATGATAAAAACGCCAGTAGCGTCTACTGTCTCTAAAACCTCGTTCTTGTTTGCTTTCCGCATCGGGTAGCTCTGACAAAACATAATCTTAGCCATACAATCAAACTAGAATCGAGCTTCGGCTGGATTGTCACTCCTAAACGGAGAATATTTGCATGAACTCATCGAATGTATCATTCGGTAAACCAAAGGCAGTTGGCGGTGTTTGGATTGCCCCAGCTGGCACCACGCCCCCAACAGACGGTACGACCGCCCTGGGTGGCTCTTTTGTGAACATGGGCTATATCTCAGAGGATGGCTATGTTCAATCAACATCAACTGACACGGAAGAAGTGAAAGCTTGGGGAGGCGATGTCGTCTTGACGGCTCAATCAAGCTACTCTGAAACTCATACGGTCAACTTCATCGAAACCAATATTAACACTCTCAAGGCTATTTATGGCGCCGCTAACGTTACTCAGAACGGCAACATGATTACCGTCAAATCTACTGGTAAAGAGCTCCCAGAGTGTGTGGTTGTGATTGAAATCACCCTAACAGGTGGGCGCATCAAACGCATCGTTATCCCACGAGCAAAGATCGCCGATCGCTCTGGAGACATTACCTACTCCGATACTGATGCGATTAGCTATCCAGCAGTCTTCTCAGCCGCTCCAGATACAAATGGCAACTACCACATTGAGTATATCTCTACGGTTGCTATTACGGCCTAATCTCTATTGGCTACACAGAAACCACCCCCCAAGGGTGGTTTTCTGACGTCCTTCATTATCCGTGCTACTTTTTCGGTATGGAAGAAAAGGACACTATTAAGAAAATCAAAGTTGATGGGGTGGAACTCACGGTAGACCTTAAGAATGTCGACGATATGGACTTTCTTGAGCTGTCGGACAGAGTACAAAAGGACATAACGGCCTACCCGGCTTTACTAAAAATGCTTATTGGGGAAGAAACCTACTCTAAGGTGAGAGAGCATTATAAAAAGAAAAATGGCAAGTTCACCACAAATGATGCGAGCAATATCTTTGAGAATATCCTGAAGTTAGTGGACCCAAAAGACTAGCCCTGCTTAGAGTCAGCAGGGATTATGGGGACCAACTAGAGGCAGACTTTCAGCAGTATTACGGCTTAGATATAGCTGAGGTGCCACGCGCGAGAGCCGCTAGGCTCTTAGCCCAACTGCCAAGCAAAAGTCGAGTGATGTGTGCAATAAGGCCAGAACTTAACTGGGGCTGGAATGAAGTTTTGCTGAATAAGGTGTGGTATGATCTTGAACTGCTTGTTTGGTCAAAAACAAAAGACGCAGAGAAAAAGGTGCCTCAGTACAAGCCATTGCCGTACGTGCCAGATTTTATGAAACTTAATAGCAAAGAATCCAAAGAATATGAGTCTCACTCTTTAGAGGATATAAAAGATATTCTGACAAGACCAAGAAAATAAGTCATATATTAGTTAAATGGCAAATACGAAAAACACATTCTGGCTCGAAATCGGTGGGGGTGCCGGTGTCTTGCAAGATATGGCACAAGATGTCGTGCAACTTTCCGCTAGGGCCATCACTGACCGTGCCAACTCTATCTATTCCAAAATTACCGGGCATAGCACAGAAGCTTTTTTGCCTACTCAGGTGTATGTGGGCAAATCTCCAAGTGGCGGTGGCACGCCGCGTGCTTGGGTGGCTGTTCGCACTAATGCCCCTGAATGGCGCGCAGAAGCCGTCAACGAGGCCTTGCGTAAGGCTGTGAACGCAGGGAAGGTGCAGTAGTGTGTTATGATTAAAACAAGAAATACGCAACAGAGCGGTGAATCTGGACAAAAGGAGATTTACCGCAAATGGCTTACAATCTAGGTACCGCTTATATCCGTATCGCACCATCTCTCCAAGGGGTGCAGAAGAAAGTAACTGACGAGCTAAATAAGGCCGCCAACACTGGCGGGACGTCTTTCACTAAGGCTTTCAGCGCTAAAACCGTAGCTGTTGGCACATTTCTTGGCAATATGGCTACAAAAGCCTTTTCTGCCGTAGGAGGTGCGATTAGTAACTCTATGAATGCGGCCATCAACCGTAGTGATGAGCTTAGCTATCGATTCGCGAAGTCTATGGAAAACGTCGGAATAGACTCTAACCAAGCCAAGGACGCAATCAGCCGAGTGTCAGATGCTCTTATTGGCTTGCCGACCACGACTGACGATGCTGCACGTTCTATCAAGAAACTAGCTTCCGCGTCTGGTGATATTGACAAGGCCTCAGACATGTTCTTAGCCTTCAACAATGCCATCATCGCTGGGGCCGCTCCAGCTGAACGCCAATCTGAGGCAATCCTACAGATGGGCGAAGCTTACGCACGTGGCAAACCAGATATGAAAGAATGGCGCATTTGGATGGAGACGATGCCGGGCCAGCTCAACCAAGTAGCTGAAGCAATGGGCTATGGAGCTAATGGGGCGCAGAAACTCGGCGAGGACCTCCGTAAGAGTAACGTTTCCATGGATGACTTCATGGGCACATTCGTCAAGCTAAACAGTGTGGACAAAGAAGGGTTCACGAACTTCGCCGACCAAGCTCAGAACGCCGCAGGTGGTCTTTCTGTATCAATGACTCGCATGAAGACGGCTATTACACGTGGCTTAGCTGGCGCTATCGATGCTCTGCAGGGCGGAGAAAATGACATTGGCAAAGCCTATACCTCAATGGGCGCTCTTTTTGAGGGCTTGCTGAGCGGCAACGTAGACAAGATAAAGCAAGGGTCGGATGGAATCGTCAAAGCTCTCCAAACACTCGGACCGCGCATATCACAAATGATTTCTTCCTTAGCGCCTAAGCTCTCACAATTTCTAGCGACCGAGGCCCCAAAAATACTGAATGAACTTATAAGACAAACGGTGAGTATAGTCTCTAGCCTCGCTCAGGCGCTACCAAGCATTGTTTCAGGGCTATTGGCGGCTCTACCAAGTGTCATAACTACAATCATCGACACATTATTTGAACCAAATACTCTACAATCACTGATTAACGCCTGTATAGATACCGTCTTTGCTTTAGTCGACGCATTGCCAGACATAATCGTCGCCCTTATTGACGCTTTGCCGACCATTATCACAAGCCTTATAGAGGTTCTCACAAGCCCAGACACCATAGCTAGGCTAATGACCGTGGGGCCAAAGCTCATGATTGCGCTCGTCAAAGGGCTATTAGGTTCTGTCGGCTCTTTGCTCGCTGGCGCTGGCGAGATAATGGCTAAGTTTCTCTCAAAACTAGGAGAGTTGAAGAAAAATCTGCTGGAGATAGGCAGAAGATGGATTGAAGGGCTCTGGGAAGGTATTAAAAACGCGAAGGACTGGGTTATCGACAAAATCAAGGGGTTCTGCAATAGCGCAATCGATGCTATTAAGGGTTTCTTTGGCATCCACTCTCCTTCAAGAGTGATGGCTGAACAGGGTAAATACATAGCTATGGGCCTTGGTGAGGGCATC
>JAEIGA010017216.1_pt1 | contig 11007 bp, 7 predicted proteins | sample 9270691 | NCBI WGS metagenome assembly JAEIGA01 (sample SAMN17057246, study PRJNA624740) | gut metagenome | biome: biome; isolation source: fecal sample | host: Bos grunniens | place: China: Xizang | collected 2019 | reverse complement strand
TAAGTTGCTTATTATCAATGTTTGCTTACATTTTTTCTTTAAAAGGAATTTTAAGAATTTAGGGAATTTAGGGAACTTTTAAAATTCCTCAAATTCCTTAAATTCCCTAAGTTCCCTGCTATTATTTATAAGTATACTCAATCTTGGTTATACCTGTCTTCTCTGTTACCATCCCGTTACTATACCGAGGGATATGCATAGGATAAGCAAGGGATATGAATCACATACTAATCACATACTAATCACATAGTAATAGCATAGTGAAGGTAGCATGTGAACCCGTTATGTGCTAGGAGTTAAACTCTGACCTTTATAACTCTAGATATGCAAATAGCCCCTCATAATGAAGGGCTATTTTATAAATAATTATAACTATGTTTGCGTATATCAAAAAAAAACACTACCTTTGTGCCCTAAAATCTGATAATATTAAAATTAAATACAACAATGAAGAACATTAAGTTTCGTTTGACCGTAATGAACTTCCTCGAATTTGCTGTTTGGGGAGCGTATCTAACTTCTATGGGAACCTACCTTGCTACACATGGTATGGCTACCAATATCGGATGGTTCTACTCCATCCAAGGTATCGTAAGTCTTTTTATGCCAGCCCTCATGGGTATCGTGGCTGACCGATGGATACCAGCACAAAAAGCATTGAGCCTCTGCCATGCTCTAGCTGGTACTTTTATGATTGCTACTGGTGCATACGCACTTATGGCAGGTGAGGGTGTGCAATTTGCTACACTATTTACCCTATACACCGCTTCTGTGGCATTCTTTATGCCAACATTGGCACTCAGTAACTCCGTAGCTTACACCGCACTCACACAAGCTAACCTCGATACAGTCAAAGCCTTCCCACCTATCCGCGTACTCGGTACCGTAGGTTTTATCGTAACAATGTGGGTGGTAGACCTCTGCGGCTTCCAAGCTACTCCTAATCAGTTCCTCGTGAGCGGCGGCTTGAGCATCGCATTGGCACTCTACTCATTGACCTTACCTGCTTGCCCAGTCAAAGGCAAAGTGGAGAATAAATCACTCGTAGAAGCATTGGGCCTAGAATCATTTGCCCTATTCAAACAAAAGAAAATGGCGGTGTTCTTTATCTTCTCAATGCTCCTAGGTATGTGCTTGCAAATCACCAATGGCTATGCCAATCCATTCATCACTAGCTTTGGTGCAATTGAGGAGTTTGCAGATACTTTTGGCGTACAACACGCTAATATGCTCATCTCTATTTCACAAATATGCGAGGCATTGTGCATCTTGTTTATCCCATTCTTCCTCAAACGCTTTGGCATCAAGTCTGTAATGCTGATGGCGATGTTTGCGTGGGTATTGCGCTTCGGATTATTCGGCGCAGGTAACCCAGGCGCAGGTGTGATATTGTTTGTATTGAGCTGCATCGTTTATGGCTTTGCATTTGACTTCTTCAATATCTCTGGTTCGCTCTATGTTGATCAAGAGACCGACCCAAGTCAACGATCTAGTGCACAAGGACTATTCGTAATGATGACCAACGGTTTTGGTGCTACCATCGGTACACTAGCAGCACAAGCAATTGTTAACCACTTTGTAAATGCCAAGGCAGTACAAGCAGCAGGCCCTATTGCGGTATGGCAAGGCTGGCAAACTAGCTGGTACATCTTCGCCGCTTTTGCTTTGGTAGTGGCAATTGGCTTCTGGCTCATCTTCCCTAAAACTCCAGTGAAGCGCTAATGCGCGTAGATGGCAGCAAAGCTGCGAAATAGGCTAAAGCGTAGATGGTTACACGCGAAGCCATTTTCGTGACTGAAACGAACTAAGCATATGTTCAAAAAAGAACTCTCATATTATTTTTCAACGCCGATTGCGTATATCGTGATTGGATTGTTCCTATTGGCAGTTAGCCTGTTCCTCTGGGTCATACCTGGACAATGGAATGTAATAGAATCGGGCTACGCCCAAGTAGATGGCCTCTTTCAGATAGCCCCTTGGCTACTGATGCTAGTATGCCCCGCACTGACAATGCGCCTCTTTGCCGAAGAGAAGCAAACAGGCACCTGGCTACTACTGCGTGCTCAACCTATATCACTAGGAAAAATTGTCCTAGGCAAATATATGGCAGCATTCGTACTTACCGTTATGGCGCTACTACCCTGCATCGTGCACTACTTTATCGTATATTATATGGCGGAACCTGTGGGCAATATCGATGGCGGACAGTTCATCGGCTCAATGTTGGGACTCGTGTTCTTGAGTGCTTCCTTTACTGCAATAGGTATGCTATGCAGCACCCTCACAAGTAGCCAACTCGTGGCATTTATCCTAGGCGCAGTAGCCAACTTCGTACTCTATTGGGTACTCCTACAAAACCATTACAGCAGCATCTCGCGCGGTGTGGTTGATCTCAAAGATGTGATACTCTTTGTTACCGTAGCCGTAGTAGCCATACTTGTAAGTATACTTATCGCCAACAGAATAGGTAGACGATGACACGCATAGGACTATTGAGCGATACACACGGGTATCTAGATAAGCGCGTATTAGAACATTTTGCCGATGTAGACGAAATATGGCATGCTGGCGATATCGGTAGCACAGAAGTACTACAAAAACTACGCGAATTTAAACCCACACGCGCTGTCTATGGCAATATGGATAGCGGCGATGTGCGATACTCGTTGAGCGAGTTCTACCGCTTTCGCGTAGAAGAGGTAGATGTACTGATGACACATATAGGCGGCTATCCTGGTAAATACAACCCCTGGTTGTTGCCTATGTTCAAGAAAGAAAAACCCCTGCTCTTCGTTTGCGGGCATAGTCATATACTGAAAGTACAATACGATAGCACTTGGCAGATGCTGACAATGAACCCAGGTGCCGCTGGCAAACAAGGATGGCAAGTGGTACAAACACTATTACGATTTGTCATCGATGGCAACCAAATTAAAGATCTAGAGGTCATTGAACTGGAAAAAAGATAGTTTTTGGGTGCAAAATTGTATGTTTTACAGCATATTTCGGGCAAAAATGGCAAAAAGGTGTTATATAACATACATTTTGCTATTGCGGGATTGCTAAAAAAGCAGTACCTTTGCAGCGGATTTAAAAATCGACACAATCTTTTTTGTACCTTAAAAATCAAACAGACTAATACTATGGAAAAATAGCCGTCGCGAGGACGGCTTTTTTCTTTGTATTACGCAGCGTAGCGCAGCAATACAATCCCAAGCCGCGAGGACGGCTTTTTTCTTTGTATTACGCAGCGCAGCGTAGCAATACAATCCCAAGCCGCGAGGACGGCTTTTTTCTTTGTATTACGCAGCGTAGCGCAGCAATACAATCCCAAGCCGCGAGGACGGCTTTTTTCTTTGTATGTGGTGGCGAGTTTGAGCAAGTGCTGAATATCAGATTAGATAGATGAAATCTATCTTTTTGCAAAATAATTTTTCGCTTTACTTGCGTATGTGCATTATTTGTTGTACCTTTGTAGGCAAATTAGGAATTACTATCGTATGCACGGTTTTAGTAGATATATAGCCTTGGTTTTGGGACTGCTAGTCAGTGCCTTCGCACTCGCGCATAATGTGCGTATGTACGGCTATGTGCTCGATACCGATAATCGCGGTATTGAGCTAGCTAATGTCTATGTAGAAGGCACTACAATAGGTACTAGCACCAACCAAAACGGCTATTACGAACTGACCGCTAACATTAACGATACCATCGTGCTAGTCTATTCAATGATAGGCTACGAGACTATTCGTCAGCAAATATACACCACCAACCAAGTTCTAGGCATCAATGTGGTTCTGCCTACCAACGAGGAGATGCTAGGCGAGATAACCGTCAGCGCTTTTCAACGACAAACAGGTAGTATGGAGCGCGGTGATATGAGCGTAGCACGATTGATGCCAGATGCCGCTGGTGGCGGTATCGAAAGCCTATTGGTGACCTTCGCTGGCGTTCGTCAAAACAACGAGTTGAGTAGTCAATACAATGTCAGAGGCGGTAGCTTTGATGAGAACTCGGTATATGTGAACGGACTAGAAGTGCACCGCCCACTATTAATCAGAAGCGGACAACAAGAAGGATTGAGCTTCGTGAATACAGATATGGTAGAGCGCGTAGATTTTTCAGCTGGAGGATTCGATGCACAATATGGCGATAAGATGTCATCGGTTCTAGATATACACTACAAGCGTCCTATGGCATTGGAGTCACGATTGAGCTTGAGCGTCCTAGGCGCTAGCGCATATGTGGGCTGGGGCGATAGCACCCAAAGTCAAATGCACGGTATACGCTACAAGACATCCAAGTATATGCTAGGCGCTCTAGACACCAAGGGTAACTATCAACCCAACTTTGTGGACTACCAAACACAGATGACCTGGAAAGTAGGCAGCAATCAACGCACAAACAACGATAAACCTTGGGAGATAAGATTGTTGGGTAACTTCTCGCAAAACAGCTACCTATTTGTTCCTGACTCATCAGAAACAGCCGAAGGTACAATGGAAACCACCATCAAAAAGAATATTTACTACGAAGGTCAAGAGAAAGATGTCTTCCGTACCGCTTTTGCCGCATTGAGTGCACACGGCAATGTGGCACCTAATGTAAAAATCGGCTTTGATTTGAGCGGTTTCTACACCCACGAGCGCGAAACCTATGATATACACAGCGAACTCATTCTTACGGAACAAGAGCAAGGCGGAACAGGCAACTCTAACAACCAAGTCAACGAAGAGATAACAGCGGGCGGCGGCGCACAAGAAGTATTGGGTACAGCCTTCTTCCACGAACACGCACGCAATAAACTGCAAGCAAGTATGATCACCCTAGCACATACAGGCGAGTGGAAAAAAGGAACCAACACCTTGACTTGGGGCCTGAGTGGACAAGTAGAGATAATAGATGACCAGATCAACGAATGGGAATGGCGCGACTCCTTGGGATATAGTCTGCCTAATACCGACAAGGAAATAGAACTCTACTACTCCCTAAAAGGTACAACATCCATGTTAAGTGGACGCCTACAAGCATTTGCACAAAATACACACCACTGGAATACTGCACACGGCAAAGTGTATCTGACCGCTGGTATGCGTATGAACTGGTGGAGTTTTACCAACGAAGTATTACCTAGCCCACGGGTAAGCGTGGTTTGGATGCCAGGATGGAAAAGAGATTTTACCTTCCGCGTAGCAACAGGTATATACTACCAAGCACCTTTCTACAAAGAACTCCGTCAGATGCTGCAAGATGAGAGTGGAGTATACCGTATTCAACTCAACAACTCCCTCAAAGCACAGCGCTCATACCAATTAGTACTCGGAACCGATTACTACTTCCGTGCTTGGGGACGCCCATTCAAGTTTACAGCAGAAGCCTATGGCAAACTCATAGACCGTATGGAGAGCTACACCATAGACAATGTGCGCGTGCGCTACTCAGGTATCAACGATAGCGAAGGATATACCATCGGCCTAGATTTGAAACTGATGGGCGAACTTGCTCCTGGTGTAGATTCTTGGTTGAGTTTCTCTACTATGCGTAGCCGTATGCGCTTTATAGATGATAAGCATAATCTAGGATGGATTCCTAATCCGCAAGAACAACGCTACAACCTGACCTTGTACTTCCAAGACTACCTTCCACAGTTTCCACAATACAAACTGCACTTGAAGTTTATATGGAGCGAAGGTCTGCCTTATGGCTATCCACAAAGCGAAAAATTGCGCTATCTAGGACATATGAAAGCCTATAACCGAGTTGATATAGGCGCTAGTCGTACCTTCTCTGCTAAAACAGATGCTTGGATGAAAAAGAGCAAACATGTCGATAGCTGGAGCTTAGTATTTGAAGTATTCAATTTGGTCGGATACAAGAATGTCAATAGCTACTACTGGGTAACTGCAGCCGATGGACAACAATGGCGCACATCTAACTACCTGACAGGGCGTATGTTTAATTTCAAGGTGGATGTGAGAATTAAGTAGTTTAGAGTTTAGTGTTTTAAGATTATGGCAAAGATTGATGTACAAGAAACACCAATGATGCGACAGTTTCGCGAGATAAAGAATCAATATCCAGATGCGATATTGCTCTTCCGCTGTGGTGACTTCTATGAGACCTATGCAGAAGATGCTGTGCGTGCAAGTAAGATACTGAATATCACCCTTACCCATCGCAGCAATGGCGCAAGCAAAGAGGCCAAAGCACTAGAAATGGCGGGCTTCCCATTTCACGCACTAGACACCTATCTGCCTAAACTAGTGCGAGCAGGTATGCGCGTGGCAATCTGTGACCAACTAGAAGACCCTAAACTAACCAAGAAACTTGTAAAACGCGGAGTAACCGAACTAGTAACACCTGGCGTCAGCTATTCGGATACTACCTTGCAACAGAAAGAGAATAACTGGCTAGCCTGCGTACATTTTGGCAAGAAAACCGTAGGCGTTGCCTTTCTAGATATATCTACTGGTGAATACCTCGTAGCAGAAGGAACAACCGACTACATAGACAAACTGCTGGTAAACTTCGCACCCAAAGAGGTACTCTATCTACGCGGCAAAAAAAACAATGTAGAAGCTGCTTTCGGAACCAAATATTTTACCTTCGAACTAGACGATTGGATGATGACACACGACGCCGCTATGGATCGCCTTACTAAGCAGTTCCAAGTACAAAACCTCAAAGGATTTGGCGTGGATAGTTTAGCCGAAGGCATCATAGCCGCAGGTGCTATTTTGCACTATCTAGATGTAACACAGCACCTACAAACAGGTCATATACAACACCTAGGACGCATAGAAGAAGATAAATATGTGTGGATGGACCGCTTTACTATCCGTAACTTGGAACTATTAGGCGGTCAACGAGAAGATAGCGTAACACTCTACCAAATCATCGATCGTACCACAACCCCTATGGGTGGACGATTGTTGCATAGATGGTTAGCATTCCCACTCAAAGATGTGCGTGCTATACGCAATCGCCAGACCGTGGTGGAGTATCTATTCAAACACCCACAAGAGCGAGCCATTATTCGTGAGAGCCTAGAGCGTATCATGGATATGGAGCGTATTGTGAGCAAGATTTCTACGGGCAGAATCTCTCCTCGCGAGATGATTCAACTAGGTGTGGCTTTGGATGCGATTGCTCCTATCAAAGCTATCTGTGAGAGTGCAACAGATAACAACTACCTACAACTATTGGGCGAGCAACTGAGCCTGTGCACAGAGATTCGTGAACGCATTAAGCGCGAGATTACACCTGATCCTCCTGCTGTACAAGGACGACCAAACACGATAGCTAGAGGTATCAATGCTGAACTAGACGATTTGAGAGATATCCAAGCACACGGCAAGGAGAGGCTCTTGCAAATCCAACAGCGTGAGATAGAAACTACCGGTATATCCAGCCTTAAGATAGGATATAACAATGTCTTTGGCTATTATCTAGAGGTAAGAAATACTTACAAAGATCAAGTGCCCGAAGAGTGGATAAGAAAACAGACACTTGTCAATGCCGAACGCTATATCACCCAAGAACTCAAGGAGTATGAGGACAAAATCCTCAATGCCGAGAGCCAAATCCAAATCATTGAAACTCGTCTCTATACCGAACTTATGCTGGCCTTGACGGATTATGTTCACCAAATGCAGACAGACGCCAATGTGATTGCACAACTAGACTGCCTTATGGGTTTTGCAGCAGTAGCGGTAGAGAACAAATATGTTTGTCCTGATATCAACGATAGTCTAGTGATAGATATTCGCCAAGGTCGTCACCCTGTAATCGAAAAACAGTTGCCACTAGACGAGGAATATGTGCCTAATGATGTTCTACTAGACAATAATGGTCAACAAATCATCATCATTACAGGTCCTAATATGGCCGGTAAATCTGCCTTGTTGCGCCAAACTGCACTTATCGTGCTTATGGCCCAAATGGGTAGTTTTGTGCCTGCAGAGAGCGCTAGCATTGGAGTGGTTGACAAAATCTTTACCCGTGTAGGTGCGAGCGACAATATCTCCTTGGGCGAGAGTACCTTTATGGTTGAGATGAACGAGGCGGCAAGCATCTTGAATAACTTAAGTGAGCGCAGTCTAGTGCTCTTTGATGAGTTAGGACGAGGAACGAGTACCTATGACGGTATCTCTATTGCTTGGGCCATCGTTGAGTATATCCACGAGAATAGAGGACACGCCAAGACCCTCTTTGCTACGCACTACCACGAACTCAATGAGATGGAAAATAGTTTCCAACGCATTCGTAACTACAATGTATCCGTCCGTGAAGCAAATGGTAAAGTCATCTTTATGCGAAAACTAGTACGAGGAGGCTCGGAACATAGTTTTGGTATCCATGTGGCCAAACTGGCAGGTATGCCTTCCTCTATTATTCAACGAGCCAACCAAATACTCAAAGACCTTGAAACCGACCATAGCCAATCGCCTATAGCCAATACGCAAGAGACCATAGGCAGTGGCAAGGCTACTGTCAGCGCCCCCAATGGTATGCAATTGAGTTTCTTCCAACTTGATGATCCTGTGCTAGAGCAAATACGAGATGAAGTGAAGACCCTAGATATCAATAATCTCACTCCATTAGAGGCTCTCAACAAATTAAGCGAAATCAAAAAACTCGTAGGAGGGAAGTGAGACCGCTAACGCTGAGGGACAGCCTATGGCTGAGAGATAAATAATAGAAACCATGAAAATCGCTTTTACAACCCCATTACCCCAAGAAGGATTCCTTCGTCTAGAAGGACATACACTCTATGCTCCTTTAGAGGAAGCAGAGGTATTGGTCAGCACTTTTGACTACCGCGTTACGCGCGAGATGATTGAGAGTGCGCCATTTCTACGCTTGATTACCAATTTTGGAGTAGGGTTCAACAATATTGACCTCCAAGCCTGCCAAGAACATAATATCCGCGTAACCAATACCCCACAACCTGTCATCGAACCAACGGCAGAACTCGCTTTTGCGCTGATGCACGATGTGGCACGCCGTACTGCTGAATTTGACCGAAAACTCCGTGCTGGCACAGCAGAAGCTTTTGGCGTGATGAACAACCTCAGTCACTCTCTCTATGGCAAAACCCTCGGTATCATCGGTATGGGACGCATAGGGCAAGCGCTCGCTCGAAGGGCTGTGGCATCTGGTATGAGCATTATTTACCACAATCGCAAGCCACTAGCCGAAGAGACAATTAAGCAATTAGGCTATGAGGTGAAGTATCTTACCAAAGAGCAACTACTACAAGATGCTGATTTCGTGAGTCTGAATCTCCCATTTACCCCAGAGGTGAAGCATTTGATAGGGGAGAAGGAACTGAAAATGATGAAACCTACAGCCTATCTCATCAACACAGCACGAGGTGCACACTTGGATGAGCAAGCACTCGTAGAGGCACTCAAAAAGGGCGAGATTGCTGGGGCGGCAATGGATGTATATGAGCACGAACCACAGATAACTCCCGAACTATTGCTACTAGACAATGTAGTCCTATCACCCCACACAGGCACCGGCACTTGGGAAGGTAGAATAGCTATGTGTGAGAATGTCTGCGACAATATACTCGCATGGGAAAAACAAGATTTTAACAAAATGAATATAGTACTATGAACATTACAGAAAGATTTTTGAAGTATGTAAGTTTTTGCACAACTTCAGACGATGAAACTAACATGACTCCGTCCACTCCAGGACAGATGGAGTTTGCTAAGTATCTTGCTGCTGAACTCAAGGAGATCGGTATGCAAGAGGTAACACTTGATGACAATGGTTATGTGATGGCTACTCTTCCTGCTAACATCGAGGGTAAACCAACCATTGGATTCATCGCCCATATGGACACTGCACCTGATGCGAGTGGCAAGAATGTCAAAGCACATATCGTCAAAAATTATGACGGCAATGATATTGTTCTCAACCAAGAGAAGAATATCGTGTTTGAGGTTGCTAAATACCCAGAAATCTTGGATTACAAGGGTCAAGATATCATTATGACAGATGGTACCACACTCCTTGGGGCTGACGACAAAGCTGGCTTGGCAGAGATCGTTACCGCTTGCGAGTATCTGCTTCAACATCCTGAAATCAAGCACGGCAAGATTCGTGTCGGCTTTACGCCTGACGAGGAGATTGGTCAAGGTGCAGACCACTTTGATGTGGAGAAGTTCGGTTGTGACTTTGCTTATACCATGGATGGTGGTGCGATTGGCGAATTGGAGTATGAGAACTTCAATGCTGCGGGGTGCAAGATTAAGGTAAACGGCGTCAATGTGCACCCAGGTTATGGTTACCACAAGATGATTAACTCAATGCGTATTGCCAATCACCTAGCAATGATGCTTCCACGCTGGGAAACACCAGAGCATACTCAAGGCTACGAAGGATTCTATCACCTGATTGCTATGAATGGTAGCGTGGAAGAAACCACCTTACAATACATCATTCGTGACCACGATCGTGCGCGTTTTGAGAGTCGAAAACGAGAAATGGAGCACCTAGTGCGCAAAGTAAATCAAGAATATGGCGAGGGTACCGTAGAGATTGAAATTCGTGACCAATACTATAATATGCGTGAGAAGGTAGAACCTGTGATGCATATCGTTACCCTCGTAGAGGAAGCAATGAAAGAGGTGGGCGTTACCCCTAAGGTGCAACCTATTCGTGGTGGTACTGATGGTGCACGCCTATCATTCGAAGGACTACCTTGCCCTAATATCTTTGCAGGTGGCGTTAACTTCCACAGCCGCTATGAATATCTGCCAATACCTTCAATGGAAAAGGCAATGGAAGTAATCTTGAAGATTGTTACACTAGCGTTATAGTGTAAAGTTTAGAGTTTAAAGTTTAAAGACTAGAATATATGAAAACAACTCCATTTACAGACATCCACATCGCTCTGGGAGCGAAGATGGCAGATTTTGCAGGCTTTAATATGCCTATTCAGTATTCTACTGGTATCAACCAAGAACATATGATCGTGCGTGAGGGCGTAGG
>JAEIGA010017215.1_pt1 | contig 11007 bp, 7 predicted proteins | sample 9270691 | NCBI WGS metagenome assembly JAEIGA01 (sample SAMN17057246, study PRJNA624740) | gut metagenome | biome: biome; isolation source: fecal sample | host: Bos grunniens | place: China: Xizang | collected 2019 | reverse complement strand
TCCAACTGAAACAAGAGTTTGTCGGTATGTTCAACAGGAATGTCAGAGTCGGCAGAGGGAGGAAGGGCATTTACAAAGACGCGGATACTGTCGCCCGAACGGACCTCAAAATCAGATGCAACTCCATTGGTCAAAGCCGTACCATCCACATTAACTCGAAACACACTGTTTGCACCCTTTTGCAACGAAATAGAAGGAATGCGCAGTGAAGACTTGCTGTTGTTGTAAACCTGGAATGTGCGTGTATGCGCCAGATCTCCCGAAATAAGGGTATCAAAGTCTACAGAGTCAACAGAAAAAGTCAACGTGTCATGGGGCGATATGGAATAATCCTCATCGACCAAGCAAGAGGCGAGTGTGAATATTAGGAATATGTAGAGGAAAAATAAACGCATATTTGATAGGAAGAGAAAAATAGGCAGGAACTAATCAGACCAAGTTAATAGTTCGCTGCCTAATAATAAAATTCTTTATAAATGCTGTAACGGCGCATGTCGACGTACCGTACTCTTCAACTCAGTACCTTTACGCTTGGGGCGCCAATTAAACACATCATCCTTATGAAGCGGACGCACATAATCAAACCAAGTAAAGTTTTCTAACTCCGTATGTTCAGGAGGCGCCATGCCAATTCCGTAAAATTGTCCTGATGCTGAAGGGGTAATGATGCGTTGCAACTTGCGTTCTTCCAAATTCATCTTTAGTTTTGCGGTCTCCATATACAATTGATAGAGCACCACACTATCCTTCTCCAGTGGGAACTGAATGACGCGCACATTACCATCCACGTAGTTCTCATGCATATCGCCATTCTTAAAATAGGCGCGCATCAAGTGTCCGCTGACCTGATTGAAATGAAGACTATCAACTTGTTCTACGATTAACGCCTGACGACTCACATAAATACTGTCAATAGTTTGTTCGTTAAAGTTCACATCAATCTGTTCCCCCAGGATCTGACGATTTTCACTCCACACGATAGGGTCGCGGTACATTGTGAGACGACGCAACTTACTGTCAAAAGTCAAACTGTCGCAAACGGCTTGTATATCCTTGCGGTAAGCACGAACATGGAAATATGCATCTACTTGACGCTGAACAGAATCGGTGTTGAGGTAAAACGTTGTCATTCGAATAGTATCAGCATGCAGATAAAGGGTATCAGGACCAGAAGAATAATCCATCGTCAACGCCTTATCGTAGCACAATGCTTCCCCCGACAACTCATTATACCACACATAATTGCCACGGAGTATGTTCTTGTTCAAGCGGTCGTTGTAATCAATATTGCTATAAGCGAATAGATCTCCCGTCAACTTATTGTAAAACAAACTATCTCCCGTCATCACTCTATCATTCCCCGTAAGAACGGAACGCTGATAAAGTTTGGCATGCTCAAGGTCGGTGTTATAATATCCCAACGTTGTATAAATGTGATTCGCACCATTATATATATTTGAGGGACCATTCAACTTCGCCCATTTGGTAAGCGTATTGTACTTTAAGGTATCACTTTTGATGGTAAAAGTGGGACCTTGGAGTTCTACATCGTAGTAGAAATGTGCATCCTTTGTCTCTGTAAAATATTCCCCGAAATCGGAAGTTAAATTATTGGTCGAATCAACCAATGTTCCTCCTTCAAAGAAGTAACCCACACTTAAGACTCGGTCGTAGTTCAAACTATCGGTGTATAGTTTCTGCTGGTTATGTGTGAGCACAACGTTGTAGCGCATCTGAGCCAACAGACTTTCTCCATCATAATACAAGGAGTCTCCAACAAGTGTAAGCGTGTCGCCTTGATTTATACTCACATTTCCTACCGCTTCAAACGAATTAGAATTTGTGTAATAAATAGCACTGTCACAATACATATCAAACGTACCATGACGAAACTTCACGTTTCCACTTAATCGATGCGCGCCAGGAAAGAGATAATCGTTAAATTCCATATTATCGGCATGCTCTATATGCACACGATTATTATCCTTCTTGGGCAACTCATCAGCAACTCTGTGAGATGAAAACGCAGAAGTTTGGACAAGACTCAACACGACAATGAGGAGTCCTATCCAAACCATAGGTATTCTTTTATTATCTAAATGACTCAAAACAATATCTTATTTGCTACAACTACACTACTTACCCCAATTGGGATATTCAAACGTACAATTTCGCCATTCAGGATTGATACGCACAAACGTTGTCTTCTGCTTTTCTTCAATCCATTTTTTACGCATATCCAAAGCACGCTTTGACTGCACCACATCCTTCAATACTTGGAAGTCTTCAGTCATGTTGGCACGATGTGCATCAATCCTACTCTTCAACTTCACAATGGCACAAACATCTTGACCTTGGAGATTCTTATAAGTGAATGCCTTTGAGATTTCTCCAACCTTCAAAGTTTCTACCACACGTGCAATCTCTGTGGGTAGATCCTTCATGGCAAAACGTGAAGTAATCTTACGTGTCATCATGTCGGAGTTAACCATTATACCATGATTGTTCTTCGTATCTTTATCATCTGAAAGTTGAGCAGCGGCAACCTCAAACGTAAAGAGTGAACGATTGATATCGGCAGCGATAGAATCCAGGCGCACCAATTCATTGGTGTAAACGCTATCAGCAATTTCAGGTTTCAGAAGGATGTGGCGGAAGTTTGCTTTATCCCCCTTCTTATCAATGAGCTGAATGATGTGATAACCAAATTCTGTGCGAACAATTTTTGACACCTTCTTGGGGTCATTAAGCGAGAATGCAACGTTAGAAAACTCGGGTACAAACTGGTTTCTACCACTATATCCTAACTCACCGCCCAAACGAGCAGAACCTGGATCTTGAGAATAAATTTTTGCCAAAGTGGAGAATTCTGCTTCACCTGCATTCACACGGCGCGCAAACTCTCGGAGTCTTTCTTCTACACGTTCCACCTCTTCACGTGTTGGACGGGGATGAGTAGTAATGATCTGTACTTCTACTTGAGTAGGAATAAGGGGAAGACTATCCTCGGGGACATTATTAAAATGCGCACGCACCTCAGCCGGAGTTACCTTAATATCGCCAAAGAGTTTATGCTCAATTTGCTGAATCATTGCCCTTTGACGCATCGTCTTCTTTAACTTCTCACGTAATTGAGGAATCGTGAGGTGAAAATGCTTTTCAACATTCTCTCTTGAACCCAAATTCTGTATAAAGAAATTGATACGCTCATTTGCTTCTTTTAAAGCATTCACTTCAGAAACTTCAATGGAGTCCAATTCAGCTTGGTGAAGGAACAATTTTTGAATCGCCAATTGTTCTGGAATTGTACAATACGGATTTTCAATCGGAGCACCTTCCATTTCAGCCTGGATTCGGGTTTCTTCAACGTCAGACAAGAGTATGGGATCGTCACCAACGACCCACACTACTTCATCGACCACATTAAGTTGCGCCTGTATGTAGGAAGTAAACACCGAAAATAGTGCTACTAAATAATATCTCATATCAACTTTTCTATTTTAGGGTTTCAAGCACATCCTTATGGATGATTACTTGATACTTCTTACGCAAAGTTTCAACCCACTGCTTCTCCATATTCTGTGTATGATCATTCACAACTTGTGCTTTCACATCATTGTATGTAGTAGGTTGCTTTTTCATTTTACCTACGACATCATACATAGAATATTTACGAAGAGGTTTCGTCTCTTTACCTTTAAACTTGACAGCATCGATAAACTTATTCTCACCCTTCTTACAGAGATAAGGACCTTGAACCAAGCATACGACACTATCCTTATTCAACTCTTGCTGAATAGCCGTTCTCCAATCCGCATTAGCATGTTTCTTTACAATTTTCTTTGCCTTCTTGAGAACGGATTTGTCATTCGCATGAATAACAAAACCATCAAAACGCGGTTCTTCCCACTTATAAGTCTTCTTATTGGCTTTGAAGTGATTTTCTAATCCCACTACGTCATTCGCTGCCTTATCCCAAACATTCGTCTTGGCAACTTCATAAAGTAAGAGACCATCGTAATATTCATTGACTAAATACTGCAACTCAGGATTTTCAGCGATGCCTTTGCTCAAAAGTTGCTGCATCACATCTTCACGAGTCAGTTTGCCATTTGACTCATCAAGAACCTTCTTAATTGCATATTCTGCAGAAGCCTCTTCAATACCTCTCTGCTTGAGAGAAGCAATGATTTCATTCTTCAAGTCGTCATACGCTTCCAACGCCTTGCGCTCTTTCATCAAAATCACGTGGTAACCCACTGGCGAAAGGACAGGAGCGCAAATTTCACCAACCTGTAAGGAATAAGCTGCGGTCTCAAACTCTTTAAGCGTATTACCAGGTCCAATCCATGGCAATAATCCACCATTGCGAGCCGTTCCTTTGTCGTCACTATGCTTTTGTGCCAATTCCGCAAAATCAGCACCTGCAAGTAACGCTTTATAAATTGAGTCTGCCTTATTGCTGGCTACGATTCTTTCTGCTTCAGTAGCATTTTGCTTTAACAGCACCAAGATATGTGCAGGACGTATTAAGTCAGCACCATTTAATTGCTTGGCAATATACGAATAATTTTCGCGGGCAATTGAATCAATAAAGACCGTGTCAATCATCAACGGTGTCAACTGCATATCACGATACTGTCGAAACTCATTTTTAAATGTTGTGAGTGTATCAAATTTCAACGTCTCAGCTTCAGCGACTTTCAATTTGTAATCCACATACATCTGCACATATTCGTCAACAGACTTCTGTTCAACAGCACCTTCTACGCCATTATTCTTATTGTATGAATATTCAAATTCAGCTTTAGTTATCTTCTTTCCATTAACCTCCAGCAACACTGGATTGTGCACTTGTGAATTTACGCCAAGTGCCAACCAGAGGAGAGATACAAAAAGTGTTATTTTCTTCATAGAATTGTTAACAGGTTTCTTTATTAAGCAGAAATGTGTAACTATGAAAATCATAAAGCAAGTTCAAAGAATCCCTACCCTAAAATTTTCACACTTACACATTACGCGCTTTAATTACAATTTGCTAGTTATCGCTACGAGAATAGTTAGGAGCCTCACTCGTTATAGTAATGTCGTGGGGGTGACTTTCAAGCACACCAGCATTGGTGATGCGAGTGAAACGTGCATTCCACAAATCCTTTATAGTAGCAGCACCACAATAACCCATACCCGAGCGCAAACCACCAACGAGCTGATAGATCACTTCCTGAACTGTCCCCTTGTAAGGAACACGACCGGCAATACCTTCGGGTACGAGTTTCTTTGCTTCTGTAACACCACCCTGGAAGTAACGGTCCTTTGAACCATTTTCCATTGCTTCCAAAGAACCCATACCGCGGTATGACTTAAACTTACGTCCGTTGAAAATGATGGTATCACCAGGAGATTCTTCACAACCTGCAACCAATGAACCAATCATTACGCAATAACCGCCAGCTGCGATTGCTTTAACGATATCACCAGAGTAGCGCAATCCACCGTCAGCAATAAGGGGCACTCCTGTTCCTTCAAGTGCTTTAGCTACATCATAAACAGCAGAGAGTTGAGGTACACCGACGCCTGCCACAACACGAGTTGTACAAATAGAACCAGGACCGATACCCACCTTAACACCATCAGCACCTGCTTCTACAAGTGCCTTTGCAGCTTCACCTGTAGCAACATTACCCACAACGATGTCTACATTCTTAAAACGTTCCTTCGCAAGTTTCAAGCGATCAATAACACCCTTTGAGTGACCATGAGCGGTATCGATGATAATAGCATCTACCCCTGCATTCACAAGTGCTTCCATGCGATCAAGGGTATCCGCAGTCACGCCAACACCAGCAGCCACACGCAAGCGTCCCTTCTCATCCTTACAAGCCATAGGCTTATCCTTTGCCTTCTGGATATCCTTATAAGTAATGAGACCGATGAGGCGATTTTCCTTGTCTACGACAGGAAGTTTTTCAATCTTATTTTCCTGAAGGATCTGACTTGCTGCAGAAAGGTCTGTTTGCTGTGTTGTTGTAACCAAGTTTTCTGTAGTCATCACTTCGTCAATCAACTTCGTAGCATCCCATTCGAAACGCAAGTCACGATTGGTAACAATACCCACGAGGTGCATTTCATCATCAACCACAGGAATACCACCGATGTGATACTCGCTCATCAACGCCAGCGCGTCACCTACGGTAGAACCACGCTTAATCGTTACGGGATCATAAATCATACCGTTTTCAGCACGCTTCACAATAGCGACTTGACGCGCCTGATCTTCGATAGACATATTTTTATGGATCACACCAATACCACCTTCACGAGCAATTGCAATAGCCATCTTAGCCTCCGTTACGGTATCCATTGCCGCAGTTACAAATGGAATCTTAAGTTCAATATTACGAGAGAACTTTGTACCCAAGTTTACCATATAAGGCAATACTTCCGAGTAAGAGGGAACGAGAAGTACATCATCAAATGTAAGACCGTCCATCACAATACGATCAGCAATAAAATTAGAAGCCATAACAATTGTATTTTAACTATAACAGCCGTAGCACTGTGCTATAGACTGTGACGAATGAAAAATAATATTTCCGCAAAAGTACAAAATTATCCCGAACCTCAAAACACTACCCCCTCTTTTTTAATCCTACGCATCGCTTTTTTCTCTGCACGACGACCGAACCTCTTCCGTAAGAACATTCCCTCAATTATTAAGCGTCGAACAGCAATAATAATACATACTTTTTTAGTACTTTTGCATTTAAAACACAATAAAGAACTTATTCCTATGCAAAGAAGAAACAATTCATTAAGTCAATTCACACGTTTTACGGTAAAGGACGCTTGCGACCTTCTAACCTTTATTCAAAAAGCACTTGACGGTGTAAGTCGTAATCGTGCGAAAGCAATATTGACTGGTGGAGGCATTCGTGTAGACAAAAAGATTGTGAAGCAATTCGACCTTCAACTTCAACCGGGCAGCATCGTAGAAATATCAAAGAAGAAACCTAAAGAGGAGTTGCGCAATAAGTTCGTTAAGATTGTTTATGAAGACCACGCCATTGTTGTCATTGAAAAGAACATAGGCATTCTTTCGATGGCAAGTTCACACCATGCGTTCAGCGTAAAAACAGTATTGGACGAATACTTCAGACGCACTCACCAAAAGTGCACTGCTCATGTTGTACACCGTTTGGACAGAGACACGTCGGGACTTATGGTATACGCCAAAACCATTGAAGCGGAACAAATACTTGAGCACAATTGGCACAACATCGTTACCGACCGACGCTACGTTGCCCTATGCTCGGGTTGCCCCGAACAACCACAAGGACGCGTTGAAAGTTGGTTGAAGGACAACAAAGCGTTCTTCACATTCTCTTCGCCCACAGACAATGGCGGAAAATACGCTTTAACTAACTATAAAGTATTGAAGAACAACGATAAATACTCTCTTGTAGAATTTAAACTTGAAACAGGAAGAAAGAATCAAATACGCGTACACACCCAAGATTTAGGTTGCCCAATATGTGGTGACATCAAGTACGGGAATGGCGACAACCCCATTGGTCGACTTGCGCTTCACGCGTTCCGCTTAAACTTCTACCATCCCATAACAGGAGAACAACTCCACTTTGAAACATCTGCCCCCAAACTCTTTATGAAAGTGTTTGAGTAATACAATTCTCTACCCAAAATATCATTCATAGAGGTCCCCAATATTCCCTCTTATGCGCTTACTCATTCTATTAACCTGCTTATTTATGATTGGATGCTCTTCTCAACGCGTACTTGAGAAGGACGAACTTTTGCTATCTACGGTCAAAGTAGAGAGCACCGACAAGCACATATCGACCCACAGCATCAAGTCAATCATACTTCAAAAACCGAACAATAAATGGTTTGGGCTTGCCAAGGTTCCTCTTGGCATGTATTCCCTTGCAGGCAAGAATGACAGTAATGCCGTGTGCAACTTATTGCGAAGAATAGGCGAACCACCAGTCGTGTATGATAACTTCTCGACACAACAAACCATCAAATCTCTCAACAACTACCTTGTCAACAAAGGTTTCAGACACGGTTACGCTACCTATGACACCACTCGCACCAAGCACAAACTGCATATCAAGTATAAGTTACACTGCGGACCTCGCACCTATGTGCGCAATATTTCAAGCGTGATTCAGAATAAGGACGTTGCCGAAATCCTTAGAAGCAAGCGTTCCGAATCTGTACTTAAAGGCGGGATGCCATTGGAGATTAACAAATTACTCGAAGAAAGAAGTCGCATTGTAAACACACTACAAAATGCTGGTTACTATCGCATTAACAAAGATTATGTAACTTTTACTATAGATACCATACAAGGAGATTTAGGCGTAAACATCACACTTAATGTCATCGCTCCTGCAGGCACAGACACCGCTCTCGTATACACACCTTACCGCATCAGCAACATCAATATCTACGAGGATTGCACGCCTGATAACTACAAATCATCATCAACACTGGATGACATCAAGTTTCATCACGCAGGCAGAAAGTCAAGAATCTCAAAACGAGTATACAGAAGTCTCATTGCCTTGCACCGCGACAGCCTCTTCTCCCCCCGAAAAGTGACTTCTACTAATAATGCATTAAATCATCTTAGCGCCGTAAGTTTCAGCACACTAAGCGAAAAAGACGAATATCCTGATTTGACTTACGACATCTATGTAAGAAAAGCGAAACCACATAGTATTTCGTTTGAAGTGGAGGGCACAAACACTGCGGGCGACCTCGGAGCAGCGGCGGCTATTGTGTATACGAACCGTAACCTTTTCAGGGGTTCTGAACTTTTCAAGTTTAAGGTAAGAGGTGCCTATGAGGCCATCACTGGATTAGAGGGATACTCCAATCAGAACTATATGGAGTACATGACAGAAGCCAGCATCTCCGTGCCTCGACTCATCGTTCCGTTCTACAAAAAGTTGCAGTTTGAGCAAATAGGTTCTACCGAATTCGGGATTATCTACAACATGCAGGAGCGCCCAGAATTTCACCGTAGAATGCTCACCGGAAGTTTTTCATACAAGTGGAACGACAAACAGAACGATAACATTCAACACAAGTTGGACGTTGTAAGCATAAATTACATATTTATGCCATGGATTTCAAACACATTCCGCCAGAATTATCTTGAGGGCGACGACCCCCGATATGGCATACTTCGCTACAGCTACGAGAATCTGTTTATCATGAATTCTGGATACAGTTTTATCATGAAATCCAAGAGATACAACAGCAATAAAGTCATTACCTCCAACAACAGTTGGCAATTCAAGTTCAACCTTGAATCAGCCGGCAGCCTGCTCCAATTGATTAAAAAGGCAAGCAACGCTCCACGCAACTCAAATAACAAATACGAACTCTTCAACATTGAATTTGCCCAGTATGCAAAGATGGATGTTGACTTTGTCAAGAGTTACCCCATCACCGATAGGAGTTCCGTAGCCTTCCACACAGCGCTGGGCATCGCCATTCCCTACGGCAATTCTTCGATCATCCCCTATGAAAAACGCTATTTTTCAGGGGGCGCCAACAGCGTCAGAGGATGGAGCGTACGCGAGTTGGGACCAGGTTCGTATAAAGGAGTCGATGGCAAAATCGACTTCATCAACCAGACGGGTAACCTTAAGTTTGACATCAGCGTTGAATATCGCACCTTCCTATTTTGGAAATTCCACGGAGCGGCATTCATTGATGCCGGTAATATTTGGAACATCCGCAATTACGCCCAAACGGAAGGGTTATTCACCTTCAAGTCCTTACACAAGGAAATTGCCGTTGCCTACGGACTTGGGTTGCGCCTCAACCTCGACTACTTCATATTAAGATTCGACGGGGGTATGAAAGCCATCAACCCCACCTACCCCACAGGCAAACAACATTATCCCATACTGAATCCCAGATTCTCAAGAGACTTCACATTCCACTTTGCCGTGGGGATGCCTTTCTAAAAAAACAGATTTAACATTGAAACCAAGTAATACATCCATATTACCAAACACCCCACAACCCCGATGAAATTCATATCTTTCGCAAGCGGTAGCAGTGGTAATTGCTATTACCTTAATGCCGAGGATTGCAGCATACTTATAGACTTAGGGATTGGAATCCGAACATTCAAGAAGGCATACAAGGACTATGGATGTTCATTCGGAAACATCAAGGGCATCCTTGTCACGCACAATCACACGGACCACACCAAGGCGGTGGGTTACCTCTCTAACGAATTTCACATCCCCGTCTACACCACCCGCGCCGTCCACGAAGGCATGCTCAACAACCCCTTTCTCAACAAAAAGGTGCGCCCCGAGCAACAGATGACAGTCACCCACGACGAAGCGTTTCACATTGGTCCCTTTACTATACAAGCGATTCCCGTACCTCACGATAGTTACGGCAACAACGGTTTCCTGATAAGTTATAAGGACGTACAATTCTGCGTCATCACTGACATAGGCCACGTCACTCCAGAGATACAACAACTCATCGGTCGTGCCACCCACCTTGTCATCGAGTCCAACTACGACCACCAAATGCTGATGAACGGCAAATACCCTCAGCGATTAAAGAATCGCATCAAGGGTCCCTACGGTCACCTCTCTAATGACGAGACAGCGCAGTTGCTCGCCACATCGCTCTCCCCCGAACGCATCCAGCAAGTGTGGCTCTGCCACCTCTCGGAAGAAAACAACACCCCGAGCATCGCAGCACTCACCTGCACACAAAGCGTGCAATCCGTCCCTGCGCTTCAGCACATCACTCCCCAGCCCCTACCACGGCGAACACCTACAGGTCCACACACACTTCTCTGAAGTCCGGAAATGAGGTAGTTCTGAAGTTAAGAAGTTCAGATGTTCAGAAGCGCTATCAAGTCCGCAAGGACCTCTTAACGGAAGTTATGAGGTTAAGAAGTTCAGACGTTCAGAAGCGCTATCAAGTCCGCAAGGACCTCAGAAC
>JAEIGA010017214.1_pt1 | contig 11007 bp, 8 predicted proteins | sample 9270691 | NCBI WGS metagenome assembly JAEIGA01 (sample SAMN17057246, study PRJNA624740) | gut metagenome | biome: biome; isolation source: fecal sample | host: Bos grunniens | place: China: Xizang | collected 2019 | reverse complement strand
GCAGCGGTAGAGCAGAAGACCGTGACATATTTCGAGGAAGGAATTTGTGCCGAAATGCTGCATTTTGACGCAAAATAAATATTGAAAAAGTGCCTTACAGATAGTTGTAAGGCACTTTTTGTGTTTATTGGTATACTTTTTCCTTACACCGATAATCATCCGGAACTTTGCCTCACGAACATTAACCATTTAAGACTATGAGAGGTAAAGTTAAAATTGTGCTGTTGGCATTGATGTTAATGTCGTGCAGCAAGGAGGATTATCTATCGGAGAGAGGACTTGACTATTCTTATGGACAGGAACTCTCTCATGATAAGATAGTCCTAGGTGATCGCCTGGAAAATCCGTATAAGACGGAAAATATCACCAAGGCTCTTCAGTCACTGTATCCGACCAAGGCGGATAGGGTAGATGTGAGGACTACTAATCTTTATGTGCGGTTTCTTCCTGCAGATGATGCGCAGTACCGTGAGCTTGAGGATATGGGCCTTATCCTTGTCGATCATCCATTGGATTATGATATAGTCGTAGATGGCGACTGGTATCATGATCCGACCGTTCCCGAAGATGAAGTGACATGGCAGTATGCTGTCGTTCCTCATGATTTTGTCTTTCCTGACATCAGGTACGAAATCATAGACGAGTGTCATATCTCGGAAAATGATCCAGGTACAAGAGCAGATGGCATAGATTGGAGTGAGGTAGAAAGAGAGGCATACAGAATTACCGGTAATGCTTCGATGCTTCCGGATCCGATGACAAAGGCATCTGCTAAAACGACTCCTTCCGGAAGAATCACTATAGTTGACGAAGATGCTAATGGAGGAGAGCCTTTCGGCGTGGCAGGAGTACGAGTGTCATGTAATTCGTTCGTGAAATTTGATCATTCCTATACAGACCGCGATGGCTATTATACGATGAATAAGAAATACTCGGCAAGACTTCGCTATCGTTTAGTCTTTCAGAATGAAAAAGGATTTTCCCTGGGCTTTAATCTTATATTGCTTCCGGCTTCTGTTTCTACTCTTGGAAAGGCTGGGCCAGAAGGAGTCAACATGACTGTGACCAAGAACTCTGATGCTAAACTGTTCAGGAGGTGTGTAGTCAATAATGCCGCTTATGATTATATCGCACGATGTACAGCAGACGACCTTAACATATCTCCTCCTCCTGCTGACCTCAGAATCTGGATATTCAACGGAATGGATGCAAGCAGTGCAGCGATGCTTCATCATGGAGCAGTGTTGAGCTCTAGCATGATATCGTCTTTTCTTGGAACGTTTGCTTCTTTGCTCAGGTTCTTTCTACCTGATATCACGATAGGTACAAGATCGCTTGATGATTACAAAGGAATATATTCTACAGTATGTCATGAGATGGCTCATGCCTCTCATTTTAAGAATGTCGGTACAGCATACTGGAATGAGTATATATATTATATAATTGAATCATACCTGAAGACAGGTGGGATGACTTATGGTGTAGGAGAAGGTGCCAGGGCCGGTTATTGCGAAATCGGAGAGATGTGGGCTTATTATATGGAGAGTCTTATGTATAAGGATCGTTATGGCGGCGATTTTCCAACCTTCGGAACCTCATATTGGTTCTATCCTCAGATCTTCAGATACCTTGACGAACGAGGCGTTTCCTGTTCAGAAATCTTTGATGTTCTGAATGATAATGTAAAATCGAGATCAGAGCTTAAAGCTTCTCTTCTTGCTGCTTATCCTTTGGACAGGATCGCTATCGAACAGGTTTTCAGCAGATATGGAAGGTGATGAAAAGAAAGGTCGTGCTGTTTCTGACGGGGCTGCTCCTTGCTGGTATCCCGTCTTTCGCCCAGAAATTCAGTCTGTCTACTGATCTGCTTGGTTATGCTTGTCTGGGCACATTGAATGCCGATGTGTCTTATGCCGTCTCCCAGAAATGGAGTTTGACAGCGGGAGTCAGATACAATCCTTTTGTATTCAATGCCGATAGCCCGGGAAAGCGGTTCCAGCTCAAGCAACGCTCATGTTCTTTTGGAGCAAGGCTGTGGCCATGGCATACCGCTTCGGGCTGGTGGATGGCGTCAAAGATCCGCTGGCAGGAATATAATATGGGAGGCGTCTTAAGAAGAGAATCGCAGGATGGAAATCGATGTGGAGCCGGATTATATGCTGGATATACTCATATGCTCACACCGCATCTGAATATCGAGTTCGGTTTGGGTTTGTGGGCTGGAATGGATGTGTATCGTAAATTTTCATGCCCTCCATGCGGGTATCTTGTACAATCCGGTAAGGCATTCTTCCTTCTGCCTGACGATGTAAGCTTGTCTGTTGCCTATGTTTTCTGATCTTAAGTATATTCTGATCGTATCTTTTATGATGCTTTCAGCTTGCGGCCCTTATGCGAAATTGGATGGTATCAGGGCGGGTAAGGTGTCCTTAGGTCTTTCTGTAGCCGATGATGTTGAGGAATCTCCGGCCGACAAGGATATCGTCATTGACAGCATCATGGGCACATTGTCTGAAGGTCCTCTTCTGATGAAGGCGGTAAAGGATACCGAGACTGGTGAAATGGTAGCGACAGATGTGATCCGGGCCTCGAGGGTTGTCGCACGTTTCAGGAATGTAGCGGAAAGGGATGGCCGTGTGTCCATATGCTTCGACATAACTATGCCGGAGGAGATGACTCGTTCCAGCTGGCAATTGAGAGTCTTGCCTTACATGAAGATTCAGTCGGATACCATAGGGCTGGAACCTATCTATATAACAGGTCAGCAGTATCGTGGGAGGCAGCTTCGAGGGTATGAAAGGTATCATAAGTTCCTGTCCACGATACTGACTGATCCTGAGGACTTTCTTAGACTCGGTCAGCTGGAGATATTCCTGCAGCGTCACTTTCCGGAGACATACTCCATGAAGACCGATTCCTCGTTCGTTTCGGAGCCGGATGCTCAGAATCTTTTTGGTGTCACCCAGCAGGATGCCTTGGAACATTATCGACGTGAACTCAGATGGAAGAGGAACGAGAGACGTAAGAGCTTGAAGAATAGAAAATTCGAGGAATTTGTAAAGGACCCGATCCCGTCTTGTGGAGTCCGTCTGGATACTGTGTTCGTTTCTCCGCAAGGAGAATTCACCTATCGTTATACTCATACATTCGTAAGTCGTCCGGGATTGAGAAAAGTGAATGTCTTTCTGCGGCAGCAGCTTTATGAAGATGGTGAGTGCATGGTAGATATGCCTTTCCCGGAGGAACTCACGTTCTATATAAGCTCCCTGTCCTCTCTTCTAGAGGATAAGGTGATGTATCAGATGGTCATCAGCAGCAGGAGAGTGTGTGATCATACTCGTGCCTTTATCGATTTCGAGCATGGCAGCGCGGTGGTAGATACTTCGCTAAGTGAGAATGCGGCGGAACTTTTCAGGGTTCGGCAATGTCTTGATGATGTCTTGTCCAGAAATAGTCTTGCCTTGGACTCGATCGTCGTTACTGCATCATGTTCTCCTGAAGGCAGATATGCTTTTAACAGGAAGTTGTCAGACGCCAGGTCGCGTTCTGTCTGTGACTATATCTCCGGTTTCGTTCCGCAGCAGTGGAGGGACAGCTTGAAGACATCGTATGTTCCGGAGAATTGGGACCAGTTTATCCGCATCGTTGAGAATGACACGGTATTGTCCAAAGAGACGCGTAGAAAGATGGTTGTCCTTGCAAGGAATATGGAAGGTGGGCCTGACCGTGTTGAGGAAATGTTGTCCGAGATGCCGGAATATCGCTATCTCAGGGAACGGATATATCCTAAACTTAGAAATGTAAGGTTTGATTTCCATATGCATAGGAAGGGAGTCATTCAGGATACCGTGATGACTGCTGTGCCGGATACGGTGTATAAAGCTGGTATTGAGGCTCTGAGAGACTTGGATTATAAGAAGGCTGTGACTTTGCTTCGCCCGTATGGGGATTATAATGCTGCACTGGCATTGACTTGCGCGGATTATAATCATTCGGCATTGGAGGTTCTGGATCATCTGGATGTGGCTTCTCCAAAGGTATGTTATATCAAAGCAATGGTTCTGTCACGTCTTGAACTGTACGAAGAGGCGTTGAAATATTTTAAACTGGCGGTTATGAACGATCCGTCAATGATACATAGGGCCAATCTTGACCCGGAAATGAGTGAGTTGGTGAAACGGAGACAAAATATAGAATAGAAATGAATACAGGAAAAGAAGTTATTTTGCTATGCGTCAGTGCTTTGCTTGTCCTTGCGGGGTGCTCTGTCAAGGAGGATAGAAGTCTTTGCCCATGTCGCCTGAATCTCGATTTTACACAGGTTGATACACTGGGAATAAGTGCAGTCCGGGTATGTGTGTCGGAATCCGGCAGGCTTCTGGAAGACCTGTCTCTGAATGCTGATGAATTCTATCCTTCGTGCTTTCTTGAGGTGAAACGCTCTGACCTCGACTTGAATATCTGTTCCGGGGACAGAGGTCTTTGGCAAGGCTCTACAGGATTGTATATCCCATATGGTGAAGACTGCCCTCCGTTATATCTGCATTCTTCCGCAATCGATACACAGGGTGAGGTGGCGGATGAATTTGTGCTCCTCAGAAAGAATCACTGTGTCATGACTATGGTTCTGGAGACATTCGATTGCCGGAACTGTCAGCTGAAGATAACAGGCAACGTGAACGGCTATGATATGCATGGGAATCCGTCAGAAGGGCCTTTTGAATATGTTCCTGTCGTGCAGGATGGAGTAGGCCGTGTCGTTCTTCCGCGCCAGATCGATTCGTCTTTGATGCTGGAGGTAGACGATGGGACAGATGTACTGAGGAGATTTGCATTAGGCGAGTATATGGCTGCCGGAGGGTATGACTGGAAGGCTGCAGACTTGTCTGATGTGACGGTCAATGTGAACTGGGCTGTCACAGAGGTCACTATAGCCCTTCAAGGCTGGGATTGGATTTACGAATATGAAATAGTTCTGTAGAATGCTTAAATTTTGCTTCTTAATTTAAAAACATTTTATATCTTTGCATTCTCTTTAAAAGAGCCCGAGTGGTGAAATGGTAGACACGCTCGTTTCAGGTGCGAGTGCTTCACGGCGTGTAGGTTCGACTCCTATCTCGGGCACAAATTGAACAGATGTTTGTAATACATCACAAGGTCGGTATCTGTTTTTACAGGTACCGATTTTTGCCATAAAAACATTTGCAACACATAATTGATATGAAAAGGAACTATTTGCTTTTTTTGTTATGCGCCCTCTTCTGCGCATGTACTTCGCAGCCAGATGTCGCTGTAGAAAAGCCTGAAATCCGCTTTAAGGACGGAAAGCTTAGAATCGCTCAGTTTACTGATATCCATTGGGATACAGGAGAGTCGGAGAGAGGAAGTGATGCCCATCTTCCGAAAACCATCAGGAATATCGTCGAGTCGGAGAATCCTGATATCCTTGTGTTTACCGGTGATGTGGTAACAGGGTATCCTCTTGTTGAGGGATGGCGTGTTTTCATCGATTTTATGCATGAGATCGGTATTCCGTATGCAGTTGTGATGGGTAATCATGACCCTGAAACTGTAGCGGAGAAGGATGCTGAGGGCAAATCTATACATTGGGAACCGCAGGCAGTACGTGATTCGATCTTCACTTATCTCGAGCAGTCTCCTCTGTTCCTTGGCGAGAGAGGACCGGCAGAGCTTAAGGGTATGGGTCATTATACCGTGCCTGTACTTGCTTCAGACGGCTCTGATAAGGTGATGTCAGTGCTCTATTGCATGGACTCATATGACTACTCTACAGATCCGAGAGTTGATGGATACGGCTGGTTCTCACATGAGCAGATCGGATGGTTCCGCGACCAGAGCAAGGCCTATACTGCGGCAAATGCTGGTACAGCTGTGCCGTCTCTGGCATTTTTCCATATTCCTCTTCCTGAGTATCATCTGGTCAAGGATTTCTATGACACAGTCGGAAAATGCCTTGAGACACCATGCAGCCCTGAAATCAATACAGGTATGTTTGCTGCGATGTTCGAGATGCAGGATATTTTCGGAATCTTTGTAGGACACGACCATGACAATGATTTCATCGGCCAGTATCGTGGTATCGCTCTTGCTTACGGAAGGGCAGCAGGTGTGGATACATACGGTGCACTGCCAAAGGGAGGAAGAATCATAGATCTTTACGAAGGCCAGAAATGCTTTGATACATGGATCATCGACGAGGAGTGCAATAAGACGGATGTGTATTATTATCCATCAGCGATTTCTGACAATGACCTCGATGCGAAAAAACTGTTTCCTGCATCAGATGTGAATCCTCAGCTGAAGGGTGCTTCTTATAAATATTATGAAGGTCCGTTCAAAAATGTGAGAGCTATGGTAAAGGAAGGAAAGCTTCTCGATAAGGGTGTCCTCGATTCGTTCGATATCACAGGAGCGAAGGCAAACAACCACTTCGGCTATGAATTCTCAAGCTGGGTGAATGTTCCTGAAACTGCAGTATATAAGTTTGTAGTCGGTTCTGATGACGGAGCTGCTCTTTGGATTGATGGCGAACTTGTTGTGGATAACGATGGTTCTCACAGCTTCAGCGAGAAGACCGGAAAGGTTTATCTCGAGAAGGGATTCCATAAGGTTGACCTGAAATATTTTGACAGTACTCATGGTCAGAAACTCTATGTTTATGCGGTAGACAAGAGGAACAATAGATATGATGACATATTCTATGTGAGATAAATGACCTGACATGATATGACCGGCATCCGAGGGGGATGCCGGTTTTTTTGTGCTCAGAATGAGAGTTCTTTCAAAGTAAACTTCTGTGAACATTTGCAAATCCGATGTTTTTTGTAACTTTGTAGGTCGGTATGAAAGATAGAGTTCTCAGATTCAGCGCATTGCTGCTTGTGATATGGTACTGTTTCAGTGTCATCGGCTTCGGCATTCATACCTGTAGGGCAAGCGAAAGGAGTTTTGTCGCTACCTTCATCAGTGGACTGACATGTGCGGATATCCATCCCGAGCATGAATGTGACAGGGACCATTGCTGTTCACATGCGTCACATGACTGTTGTGGGGACCATGCTGATGACGGCGGATGCTGCAGCCATTCAGAAGATGACGATATGTCGTTGCATTCTGCATCATGCTGTTCGAATGACTACGTTGCGCTTGTAATTACAGGATGTGAGACTGATAATGAGGATCGTACCGGTGTCATGTCTGATGCGCTTGCATTCCAAGTCGGAAATGTCGTTTCTGATGATTTTCATTCGAAGATAACTTCATACAAATATCGTCATAAGCCCGATTCCGGGCCAAGGCTGAATGCTGACATTCAGTCGCTTCTTGCTATCTGGAGAATCTGATTGGTTCTGTGATGTAGTGGTCCGAACGTTCAGGAGACCACAGGCAGCCATGGTTTTATAAACCACTGATGCGCCTTATCAGACAACTAATCAGACAATAATCCGAATATGAAAAAGATAATTATACTTATTGCTGCAACCCTCCTTGCCGCTATGCCGGCAATGGCTCAGGTTGTGGACACAACAGGAATCTACGGCGAACGTGCGGACAGTCTCGATGCAGCTGTCTTTGTGTCACGCCAGGCTGGAAACTACCTTTCTAAGGGAAAAGAAATCCGTACCGAAGTCATTTCTGCCGCAGGTCTTTGCAAGATGGCATGCTGTAATCTGGCAGAGAGTTTTGAGAATTCAGCAAGTGTTACTGTAGGATATTCCGATGCGGTTACCGGAGCCCGTCAGATCAGGCTTCTCGGACTCAGCGGAGTCTATACTCAGATGCTGGACGAGAACCGTCCCGTGATGCGCGGACTTTCAGCTCCGTTCGGACTGTCGTATGTGCCTGGCCAATGGCTGGAGAGCATACAGATTGCAAAAGGAGCCTCGTCTGTCATAAATGGAGTCGAGTCCATGACAGGCCAGATCAATATGGAGCATCGTAAGCCTACCGATGAGAAGCCGCTCTTCATAAATGTCGCTCTGATGAGTGATACGAAGGCGGATTTCAATATCGCTTCATCGCTTCAGATGGGTTACAAGTGGAGCACCGTTATCCTTGGTCACGTGTCAGGAAATTTTGCTTCACATGATATGAATGGTGACAGCTTCCTTGATGACCCAAGAATGATCCAGTTCAACCTGGCCAACCGTTGGTTGTACCAAGGTGATAACGGAGTTCAGCTGCGCTTCGGAGTAAGAGCGATTCAGGATAGCCGTCTCGGTGGTCAGATGCTTAGGGACCATGACGGAAAACATGTATATTATGATAAGGATAATTATATATGGAATCCATTTGATCTCAAGGCAATGCAGGTTAATCCTTGGGGGTCTGAAATCCTTAACCGCTCGTTGAACGGATACCTGAAGCTTGGAATCCCACTGGTTGAAGATAACTCACAGAATATCGCGATGGTCCTTGATTATAACTATCAGGATATGGATTCTTATTTCGGTGCAACTGAGTATCTTGCAGGCCAGCATTCTGCGTTTGCAAACCTTCTTTATCAGAATGAGGTTGACGAATCCAACAAGTTCACTCTGGGAATGAGTGCGACTCATGACAGGTATTCAGAGCATTTTGCACGCGAGATATGGCGCAATGCTCTTCCGAATGTTACAGAGATTAATCGTCCGCTTACCAGCTTTACCATCGGAGGCGTCTTTGGCGAATATACATACCATAAGGGTGAAGAGTTCTCTGCCATCATCGGTCTGCGCGGAGATGTATACAAGCAGTCAGACAAGCCTTTCGTTGCAAAGATATCTCCTCGAGTGACACTCAAGTATATGCCTATAGAGGAGATTGTCATCAGGGCCAACGGAGGTCGTGGTGTCAGGTATTCTACTCCATTGATTGACAATATCGGAGTGTTCTCGACAGGAAAGCTCTTCACAGGATCCTATCCGGACCATATTCTTGAAGATGCGTGGACCTTCGGTGGAAATCTCACTTATTACATGCCTTTCGGAGCATCATCAAATACATACCTCAGCTTCGATTACTTCAGGACACAGTTCACGCAGCAGATGGTAGTCGATTATGAGTATGATGATACCGCGATACATTTCTATGCTCTTGATGGAAATCGTTCATATACAGATAATTATCAGGTAGACTTCTCTGTCGATCCTATTGAACGCTTCAATATCACTGCAACTTTCAGATATACCGACGCGAGAATAGAACTAGCAGGAAAGGGACTTGTCGAGAAACCGATGACAAGCCGTTTCAAGGGTGTGCTGAATCTTCAGTATGCGACTAACATGAATAAGTGGGTCTTTGACTTTACGGCTTCTATCAACGGGTCATGCAGGGTATATGATTTCATGAAATTAGTAAATGAGGATGGAACAATCACAAAGGATCAGAAAGATGGCGTGGCGAGAGCGTATGCTAATGGCCGCACACCTGTATACCCGCTTCTCTATGCTCAGGTTACTAGAAAGCTCAGAGGCGTGGACCTTTATATCGGAGCAGAGAATCTGACCAATTTCAAGCAGAAACCGGCAATCATTGGATCAGAGGGTGCTGATGGTTATATCGATCCTCGAAATGCTACATTCGATGCCAGCGCAATCTGGGGACCTCTTATGGGAATCAAGGCTCATATCGGCCTTAGATTCACTCTTTGGAAGAAAGCATAAAAACACTAACTTTGTATATTATGAAAAAGACAATCGTACTTATTCTTGCAGCCATGATGACTGTATCTATGTCATCGGCTGTCGCATATGCCGCAGACGCAGCTGACTCAAAGGAAGTTGTAAAGGCAAAAGATTCAAAGAAGGCTAAGAAACAGAAAGCTGAAGTGAAAGAAGTCACTTTCCTTGTACATCTCCACTGTGAGAATTGTGTAGCAAAGGTTTTTGACAACCTCAGCCGTGCAAAGGGTGTGAAGGACCTGAATATTTCACTTGAAAAGCAGACTGTTGAGATTAAATATGACTCAGCGAAAACGTCAGAGGATGTGCTCAAGACAACCATCGAGAAGCTTGGTTATCCTGTAAGCGGCAAGCTTGAGCCAGGTCATGATCATCATGATCATCATCATCATGGTCACGATCATGGCCATGATCACGGACATAATCATTAATATCCGATCCCTCGCTTTGCGGGGGATTTCCACAATCTAACAATATGTATACAATAGTATCTAAAGAAATGCTTACGCCTACGATCTGCCGCATGAAAGTGCGTGCTCCTCGTCTGGCAGCATCAGCTCTTCCCGGACAGTTCCTTATAGTCAGGGCATCTGAAAATGGTGAGCGTATTCCATTGACTATCAGTGACTATAATAAGGAAGAGGGAACGGTTACAATCGTGACACAGCAGATAGGAGCTTCAACATCAGTAATTTGCTCTTATGAGGAAGGCGAGGCGTTCGCTGATGTAGTGGGACCTCTTGGAGTGCCATCTGACTTTACTGAAATGTCGGCAGAGGAACTTGCCGGAAAAAGATATATCTTCATTGCTGGCGGTGTGGGTACAGCTCCTGTATATCCTCAGGTGAAGTGGCTCCATGAAAAGGGAGTGGCTGTGGATGTCATCGTAGGCGCCAAGACCTCAGATCTTGTCATCTATAAGGAAGAGATGGAGGCTGTCTGTGACAACCTTTATCTTTGTACTGATGACGGTTCGGTCGGCTTCAAGGGACTTGTAACCGCAATGCTTGAGAAGCTCGTAAACGAGGATGGAAAGGTCTATGATCAGGCTGTAGCCATCGGACCTATGATCATGATGAAATTTGCGACATTGACAGCAAAGAAACTTCAGCTTCCGATCATCGTGAGCCTTAACACCCTTATGGTCGACGGTACGGGAATGTGCGGAGCATGTCGTGTGACAGTCGCAGGCAAGACCAGATTCGCATGCGTTGAAGGTCCTGAGTTCAATGGTTATGATGTTGATTTCGATGAGGCTATGCGCCGTCAGACAATGTATAAGTCTGAGGAGCAGGAGGCCGATCATAAATGTAAGATAGGGAGG
>JAEIGA010017213.1_pt1 | contig 11008 bp, 12 predicted proteins | sample 9270691 | NCBI WGS metagenome assembly JAEIGA01 (sample SAMN17057246, study PRJNA624740) | gut metagenome | biome: biome; isolation source: fecal sample | host: Bos grunniens | place: China: Xizang | collected 2019 | reverse complement strand
TATGCTTCAGGGCGGAATTATCCGCCCCTACAAAATATAGCTATTGTATGGTGTGTTATAATATAGGAAATCAAATTATCTGATAAATAAGAAGTTGAAGGAGGAAAACGCAATGGATAACAGGTTTGAATTTATTGAAAAGAACGGTCTTATGGAAGGAACTCGTATCATTGTTGACAAAGAGACAGGGGTTCAGTATTTATTAGCTCATTGGACCAATATAGGCGGGCTCACAGTGTTGGTCGATAAGGATGGAAAACCTTTGCTTGACCCAAGATATGCTAAGTAACAAATTTCAGTTTGTTGGAGCAACAAATCCCAATTTATCGAACTGAATATAAAACAAAATCCAGAGAATAATTCTTCTCTGGATTTTTTCTTTTACAGCAACGGTGCAAAAATATTGAGAATGCCGCCTGCGATTTTCTGACGCAGTGGTTGTTTTTTGCAGTCATCCATGGTTATCTGCTGAGAAATTTTCATAGTTTCGGTAAAATCATTCTTAATATCGAAAACTGCGGAATTATTATAAAGCAGACAGGCACATTCATAGTGCAGATAGAAGCTTCTGTAATCGAGATTTATTGTTCCAATAACAGCAGTTGTATCATCTGAAACAAAGCTTTTGGAGTGTATAAAGCCTGGGGTGTATTCGTAGATTTTAACTCCTGCCTCAATCAGTTTCGGATAATATCTCCATGCAATCATATATACATACCATTTATCAGGAATGTGTGGAGTGATAATTCTTACATCAACGCCTTTTTTTGCGGCAAACTGGAGTGCAGTTAAGAACTCGTTATCAAGGATAAGATACGGAGTAGTGATATATACATATTTTTCCGCATTGTTTATAATATCCATATAAATAAGCTCGCCGACGTTTTCATTGTCCATAGGAGTATCGGAATATGGCTGTACAAAGCCGTCTGCGATATAATCACCTGTTACATGATACTGAGGGATGAAATCTTCGTAATTGCTTACTTTTGTTTCATTAAGCTCCCAGAGCTGCAAGAACATAACAGTGTAATTCCATACAGCTTCGCCACGAAGCATAATACCTGTATCTTTCCAGTGACCGAAACGTTCTTTCAGATTTATATATTCATCAGCAATATTGATGCCTCCAGTAAAGGCTACATTTCCATCAATAACGACGATTTTTCGGTGGTCACGATTATTCTGTACAGTTGAGAGAAACGGAGTAAATGCATTGAAGCATTTAAGCTTTATTCCGCTTTCACTTAGCTTTTTAAAGGTTTTATTCGGAATAGGCTCATTTATCTGAGCGCCTATTCCGTCATACATAAAACGCACTTCAACTCCGCTTTTGGCTTTTTCTACAAGTATTTCAGTCAGAGTATCAAACATATATCCCTGTGCAATGATGAAAAATTCAAGGAAGATGAATTGCTTTGCCTTTTTAAGTTCTGAAATAAGTGCTTCAAACTGTAATTCACCGAGAGAAAAATATTCAACAGTAGTTTTGCTGTATATCGGGTAAGGACCGTATTTATTGATATAATTTGCAAGATTTGCTGTTCTTGGACTTATTGATTCGATTGCGTTCATAACCTCGCTGTTCTGGTAAAGGAAATTTTTTGAATATTCAAGACTTCTGTTCTGAAGCTTTACAACGAGTTTTTTTGAAAAGTTTGTTTGTATAAAAAGATATGCAAGTCCTGCAAAAAGCGGCATAATATCTATTGCAATAATCCACGCTATACGATATGCGGGATTTTCGCTTTTATTAATGATATAAACAATCAGAGCTATGTTAAGGAATGAAATGCTTGCTGCAACAAGAAAATAGTTTTCTCTCAGCTTCCATATACTGAAAGCCATAAATGCAATCTGAAAAATCAATAATAAAGCAATAATAAAATTTCGGCTGAAAATAGTTGTAAGTAACTTTTTCATCATTTCACCTCTTTTGATATATAAGTCTTGTCATAAGCCATTGGTTTATGTTATAATTATAGAAAAAAAGAAAGGAATTATTTATGCTTAAAGAAATATACGCCTATAAAAGAAGAGTTTTTTATTACGAAACAGATAAAATGGGAATCGTTCATCATTCAAACTATATCAGAATGTTTGAGGAATCAAGAGTTTCTCTGCTTCAGCAGGCTGGAATGCCATTTGAAAGAATTGAAGAAGCAGGAGTGATGGTGCCTGTTTTATCAGCTGAATGTTCATATAAAACCCCATTGAGATTTGATGAGGAATTTGCGGTAATTCCGAAAATCGAAAGCTTCAACGGATTAAGACTCGAGGTTACATACAATATAATACGAACAAGTGATAATGCACTTTGTGCACAGGGACGTACAACACATTGCTTTGTAGATATGAATATGAAGCCTATAAGAACAAAAAAGAATTATCCAGAAATATATGATGTTTTCAATAAATATTCAGGATATGAAGTGTTATTATAAAATAACTTAAAGGGTGCTTGTGCACCCTTTATTTGTTTACATTCATTCTGATTACTGATTCTGCAGGAAATTCTTTTTCGCATCTGAAAGAGAATTTCATCATAGCATGGTTTGCAGTTTCAATACTGTTTCCGTTTTCGTCAAAAATCTCATCAATTGTGATTGTTTCAGGCTTTGCCTTAGGCGACATAATTTCAACCGTATCACCAGCGAAAAATTTATTTCTCTGTGTACAGTATACAATGCCGTTTTCGCATTTTTCAACAACAGCAACTACATCATAATTTCTGATATAACCGCCTGTTTCGTAATACTGGCAATCGTTAGGATGTCCGAAGAAAAATCCTGTGCAGTATTTTCTGTGACTTACCTTGAATACTTCATCGTGAATCCAGTCACTCAGTTTAAAGTTTTCAGGATTAAGATTATATTCATCAACAGCCATTCTGTATGCGTTTGTAACAACTGCAACGTAATAAGCGGATTTTGCTCTGCCCTCAATTTTAAGACTTGATACACCTGCCTTTGCAAGCTTGTCAATATGGTCTATCATGCATAAATCCTTGGCATTGAGGATATATGTTCCTTTTTCATCTTCAAAAATAGGGAAGAACTGGTCTGTACGTTTTTCCTCCATAAGATGATATCCCCATCTGCATGGCTGTGCACATTCGCCGCGGTTAGCGTCACGATTTACAAGATACTGTGAAAGCAGACATCTTCCAGAGAATGAAACACACATTGCACCGTGTACAAATACCTCTATTTCCATATCGGCAGGACATTTTGCACGGATTTCAGCAATTTCATCAAGTGAAAGCTCACGGGCGAGAACAACTCTCTTTGCGCCCATATTATAAAGCTCTCGTGCTGTAACGTAATTTACGATACCTGTCTGTGTAGACATATGGATTTCCATATCGGGAGCATATTTTTTTACAAGCGACATAAGTCCTATATCAGCAACGATAAGGGCGTCAACCTTTGCAGCAACAGCTTCTTCGATAAACTGCTGAAATTCAGGGATTTCATTGTTTCTAGGAAGTGTATTGCAGGTAAGATATACTTTTACTCCCTTTGAATGAGCCTCGTTTACGGCAGCAGTAAGCTGCTCGTAATCGAAATTCATAGGTGAAGAACGCATACCAAAGGTTTTACGTCCGAGATAAACAGCGTCAGCACCGTATCTGATAGCAGAGTTGAAGCGTTCCGCATCGCCGGCGGGAGCAAGAACTTCAAGAAGCTTATTATCCATTAATTTGCCCCTTTCTTTTTCTCGGCTTCGGCTTTCTTTGCTGCTTCTTCGGCATCCTTATACTGCTGTTTTACCATAGCTTCATTTTCTAAGTGTTCTTCGTATGTTTTTGCAAAGTAAGTTATTCTTGTGTCGATATTAGCATAGAAGTAGAAGTTTTCACTCGGTATAGCTGCAAGTACAGCGTCGATAGCGTCAATACCGGGGTTACAGATAGGTCCCGGAGTAAGTCCACGACGTCCTTTATATGTATCGTAAGCTTCGATTGTAGCCGCATCATAAATTGGCATATTTGGCTTTATTACATTGTTAGCGTATTTTGCTGTAGGGTCAGATTGGAGATAAGGGTATACATCTGAATTATTGAGTCTGTTCCAGAAAACAGAAGCAACCATCTGCATATCCTCAAAACGCGGAGCTTCTGCCTGAACAATTGAAGCAAATGTAATAAGCTCATCAAGGCTTAAATTAAGTGCTTCCATTTTAGCATAGCGTTCATCAGTCATTTTATTATCAAAGTTGAGATAAATCTTCTGGCATACTTCTTCAGGAGCCATATCTTTGTAGAAAAAGTAAGTATCCGGGAAGAAGAAGCCCTCCATATAATAGAGTTTGAAGTCATTTGTATTAGAAAGCTTTTCTTCGAATTCAAAGTTGAAGCCGCCTGCGTTGAAGTAGAACATAAAGTCCTCTGCTTTACAAACGCCCTCTTCTTCAAGCTTTAGTGAGAAATCAACGAGAGTCTGACCTTCAGGGAATGTAATTTCAACAACTTCCTTGTTTGTATTTGAATTTGTTGTCAGATTCTGAATAATTGTTTCATAAGCCATATTTGGTCTGAGGAAGTGTTCACCTGCAATATATACGTTTGTTTTCTTGCCGAGCTTTGAAAACAGCTCGAAGCATTTAGGTGACTTGATAATTCCCTCATTTTCAAGAATAGCTGCGATATCGTGTGTTGTTGCACCCTCAGGAATAATAACAAGCTGAGTTGTTTCGCTCTTTCCTATACCAAGTACATCCTTTCCGAATGCTATGATTACAAGTGAAAGAGAAATTGAAATAGCAAAAATAAGAGTTGTCAGAATAAGAACTCCAGGGAGTCTGTTTCTCTTCTTTTTCTTTTTCTTCTTTTTGTGCGGTCTGTTCACAGGAGGCTGATTATACTGATTTTCTGATACATAGCCTGCGTTGTTTTCTTCATCGTCTGTATCTTCATCAATGAAGTAATCATTTTTCTCTGCTTCTTCATTTGATTCCTCAAGAGCGTTTTCGATGAAAAGCTCTTCCTCGTCCTTTACAGGCTCATAGTGAGCAAAATCATCTGAAAGCTCGTCCCTCACAGGAATATCATTTTCAATAATCTGCTGCTCTTCAGGCTGAGGAGCAGTTTCATTTACGGGAGTGTCCTGCGATTTATTGGCAAGTTCATTCAAAATATCATTTATGAGTGAATCATTATCCTTTGGCAAGATTGCACACCGTCCTTTCTTCAGTTACTACAATATCAGTATTTATATCATATTCAGAGCATGGCAATGTATCCGAGATAAGCTCGTAATAGCATATACCTATTGCAAAAAGCTGTTTGTTTTCAGCAAGAAATCTGTCATAGTATCCTCCGCCGTAGCCAAGACGATAACCCTCGGCAGTAAAGCTTAAAGCAGGAACGATACACACTGTATTTTCCGTTATGACAGGCTTTTCACAGCCGACAGGCTCTTTTATACCATATTTTCCGACTGCAAGGTCATTGACGGAACGGATGCGGTAAAAATCCATTTTTCCGTTTTCAAAGCATTTCGGAACATAAACAGGTTTGCCATGGCTGAGAAGATAATCTATAAGAGCCGAAGTATCGGCTTCGTTATTATAAGAAACGTATGTGAGAATACAGTCTGCGTTAATAATGTATGGGTTGTTTATAAGTCTTGCCCATATTTTATAATCCTTTGAACTGCGGTCTGTTATTTTACTGCGTTTTTCAAGAAAATATTTTCGCAAAGCCTTTTTCTCACCGTTTTTATGATTATTCACAGAGAATAGACGCTTTAAGCACGTCACTGCGTTCCTTTGAGGTTACTGCTTCTGCAAGCCTGAGAGCAAACTGAATTGCAACTCCTGCACCTCTTGCTGTAATGATATTTCCGTCAACAGCAACGGGAGCGTCAAGAATATTTGCGTTGCCAAGCTGACTTTCAAAACCTTCAAAGCAAACCGCATCCTTACCGTCAAGAAGCCCCTTATGACCAAGAATTGACGGTGCGGCACATATTGCACCGATATACTTATTATTCTTCATACAGTAGTCAATTGCCTGCTGTACGACAGGATTGTTTTCAAGATTGATTGTTCCGGGCATACCACCTGGGAGGACTATCATTTCAAGTTCATCGCTGAGAACAACTTCCTGAGTAACAGTATCTGTAACAACAGGAATATTATGTGAGCCTACGATGATATTATCATTTACACCGACAGTAATAACCTCTTTTTCGCATCTTCTTAAAAGGTCAATCGGTGCAAGAGCTTCAACTTCCTCAAAGCCCTGAGCAAGAAAAACGTAAATCATATATTTCTCCATTCTTGCCGAAATCGGCAGATTTATTTAAAAATTACTTCGTGCTTTTCAAGAATAAATTCTGGATAGTAAGAGAGCTTTGAACGTCTGAGCCCTTCTATTCCGAGATCCTCTTCACGATTTATATATTCACAGCCATAAGCGGCAGATTTGGCAAATTCATTGCATATAGCGACATAAATCCCCTGATATGAGCTGTCGGCTTTTTCTATATGTGTACAGAAAGTATTGCTGTTTAGCTTTTCACCGATTGTAAGAGCTTTTATTTCTCCGTTTATGCGGATAATTCCGCCTTCAAGTCCAAGCTCCGAAAAATGATTGAAATATGTGTTTATAGCGAATTGCTCTGCAATACCCGAATGAGTTTCCGCAGCATTTTTTTCATTATATGTGTGAGTGCAGAAGAAAATGCAGTTGTCAAAATCCTTTTCGGTAATTGGGGAATATTCCCATTCATACTCGTTGAATCTTGCAAGATGATTTCTTTTTTTGTGATATTTTTTACCTTTCAGTTCAATAAGCTTTTCCGTACTGTAAATATAGTCGGAGCCGTCTCTGTCAAGCTGAAATGAAAACTGATTTTCAAAATGCTCATTAAGAATATCTATTCCCTTATGAGTAACACCCCATAATCTTAAGGGTTTGCCGATACTTTCCGAAAATTCACGAAGCTGATTGATTACATCTTTATAATCTCCCGAGCCTGCAGGAAAAGTAAATGACGGTATATCGTCCTCTGTTTTGAATGAGCAGGAGATATAGAAATCCTTGTATCTTGTGATTTTTGATTCGTAAAGACGTCGCCATGCCATATTGTTGGCAAAGCTGTATTCACATCCCATAAAGTCAGATTTTCTGAGCAGTTCATTAATCCAGTCTTTATCGGAAATATCAATATCACGGAATTTAAGCATTAAAACTCTCCTTAATCGGCAGATTTTTTGAGATTATCAAACTTCTGTCTTACCTCTGCTATTTTGCCACAGGTCATTTTGCCCTCAGGACAGCTTCCTTTACAGCATGAAGGCCCTGCATTTTTGAAAAGAACAGGAGCTTTATCATAGCAAAGCTTAAGCATCTGTGTTGCAAGCTCACGGATTTCCCATTGTGCTCTGTTACAGCATCTCATTCTGAAAAAGTTCATAAGGCTTCTTGCGTTCATAGTCATAACCATTTTTGTTTCGCAAGCGTTAGGAAGTACAAATCTCGCATCCTCAATAGCCATTTTTTCTGCACGGGTCTGAGCTGCTTTCTCGTCACATCCGTTTGCTATAAGATCATCAAAGTGCTTCTTTTTGAGTATATCCGTAAGAGTGTTATAATATTCAAAGCTTTCAGACATAGCCTTGTTGAATATTTCAAGAGCTTTTTCGTCTTTTTCGATTTCAGGCGGAGTAATATAAATGAAATTTGATTTTTTCACATATCTCTGGCTCTGAACTGAAAATGAAGCTATTCTATGGCGTGTTATCTGAGCAAGAAGAGTTCTTGAAACACCCTCTATTCCGAAAGTGAAGCTGACATGCTCGATAGGGCTTTCGTGACCGATATTTGCAAGCATTTCAACGAAAGAAGCAGTTTTTTCATCAGTAAGACCGTTCATAAGGTCAACAGCCGATGAATCTGAATAGCAAAGCTTCGCAGATGCGGCAATAAGCTTTTCAGGCTCAGGACTGCATGCGATAAGAGTAACCTTCAGGCTCATAATATAACCTCCACAAAAATATTTACACATTATATATTATAGCATTTCAGCGTTGTTTAGTCAAGCAGTTTTATTAAGCGTTCAATATATACTCTGTTTCAGAGTTTTAGTATAAAAAATCACACTATACAGAGTGAACTGTATAGTGTGATTTGTGTTATTTATAAATGATATTTTTAAGTCAGGTCTGTATAGTCAGGTATAAAATCGGTTGAGAATCCCGCGGTGCGTATGTCAATTTTTTCATTTGTTTCCGCATTTACAAGGTAAACATAAATCGGCTTTTCGTCTGAACCGTCATGACCGACAAGAAGATACAAGCCATCTCTATTCAGAATTTCGTATTTTAATATATATATGCCTGAGCCGATATCCACGCCATAATATGGTTCAAAATCAGTAAGAGTCAGTTCCATTCCTTTTCTTGAAAGTTCGATAATATCATCTACTGTAATAAGTCTTGTTATGCTTTCTCTGATTAATGCATTTCTCATTTCAACATAATCAAATATATCGACTTCGCCGTCATAATTCAAGTCTGCGTTATACCATTCGTAATCTGTAAATTTATCATCTGTATTCAGCAGTTTTCTTCTCAACATAACAGCGTCAGCAATATCAAAGTTATAGTCGCCATTAATATCACCATCAGGAGGAGCAACGTCTCCCATAAGCGGTGGGAGTTCCTCTTCAGGTGTTGTAGTTGTCATTCCTACTGAAGTACCCATAAGAGGCGGAATAGTAGTTGTTGAAGTTTCTCTTGTTACAGTACCTGCAAGCGGTGGGATAGTGGTTGTAGTAGTCGTGGTTGTTGTTCTGATTTCAGTACCGACAAGACGTGTTGTAGTAGTTGGTGTTGCTGTATAATCATCAGGAGGCAGCATACCACCCATAATTGGCGGCATGGTTGTTGTCATAGTTGTTACGCTTCCTGTTTGCGTGCCTATGGTACGAGTTGTGGTAGTTGTAGTTGTTGTCGTATATTCGATATAATCATCAGGAGGAGTATCCTTGCCCATAAGCGGTGGCATTGTTGTTGTCGGGTATTCGATGTAATCATCAGGCAGAGCGACTTCTCCTATAGTTGCCACAGATCCTTCGATATAGTCGTCAGGCGGCAAAGGAACGCCTGCTGTTCTTACAATTTCTTCTGCTGATGCAACAGGTGCAGTAGCAGTAGCGCTTATCATAGCAGAAGTTAAAAGAGCTGTTATTTCTTTTGTAAACTTTCTCATTGCTTTTTACCTCCGTTTTTTTTAGCGATTATTTCAAGTGCAGTAAGTATAAGCACCTGTTCTTCCATACAAGCGGCTTCTGAAATATCTCTTACAGTACCTGTTGTAGCCATTTTTCTGCAAGCACATGAATTATGGCAATACTGAGCAATTTCACAGCCTTCACATCTTTCTGAAAGCATTGAATAATCGGGATGTGCCTTTCTTGCTTTTTCGGCTTCAATGCCGACAGAAACATTACCGCAGTGATATTCGGGGATGTTCTGAAACTGAACACAGGGATAAAAGCTTCCGTCCCAGTTGATAAAAATCTTCTTTTTACAGATTTCACAGGTGCTCTGTATGTTTTCTGTGATGTTTTTCTTTTTTACGGCAAGCTCATACACGAATAAATCAGGTATCTGAGCGATTTTCTGCCATTGCTCTCTTAAAATATCACCAAAACTGTCGATGTTATCGGGGACAGTAAAAGCATTCATAACCGCAGAAACCTTTTTTACTCCAAGATTTTTCAGATATATGATATTGTCATACAGATTCGGGAGCGTCTGCTCTGTATAAACGAGTTGAACAAGCGTTTCAGGCTGATATTTCAGCAATATTTTCAGATTTGCGTCAAGAAGCGCTGTGTCAACGCCACGTTCAGTGCATTTAATACCGTCGTGCGACATATTTATGATAACTTTTCTGTCTATACACCATTTTATAAAATCTTCATCGAGAAGAGTTCCGTTTGTCGTGATGACAAATTCCTTTGCTTTAAGATTTTCGCAGTAGAATTTTACGATTTCCTTGTAAAGCAGAGGCTCGCCGCCGAAAAGATAAACTGTTCCTGCGTTGTTCTGATTATTTATGAAATCGGCGATTTTTCGCATTGTTTCATCATTAATATGACCATATTCGGTGTTAAGGTGTCTTTCATAACAATAACTGCATTTAAGGTTGCATTTATTTGTTATGCTGATAGTATAATCCAAAAAATCACCTCACTCATGATATTATTTTATATGTTTTAATCAGTATAGCATATATTGAGAAAAAATTCAATAGAAATGTGCAAAATATTTTATTAATAAAGCGTGATTATAATTCATTAAGCAATTATTTTGTTGACATTTGTAAATTTATTTGATATAATGTTGATATTCAGCATTATTTGCAACAGGGGGGATGATTATGGTTAATCCAAAAAATATGGATATAGTTACAAAAATTGAAATAACAGTATTGTTAATAATAAAGTTTTTTATAAGAATGTTTGTAATATTTATTTTAATGTTTGTAATATTTATTTTTGTCATACCTACGGTTCAGTATCATTGGTATGACGTAGATGAATTGCGACAATTTGTAAGCGATGAAAATAAAAAATGTGATCAATTTGTTTCTCTTAGATTGCATACGGTTGGTCCTTTTGACGCAATAGCAATTTATGGCAGAGTAGAGAATAAAGAACTTGAGGAAGCAGTAGATGATGAAGAACTTGAGGAATTAAAAGAAGATGTAATGATGTTAAAAGAAGATGTAGAAAATTATGTTATGGATCATTATCATAAATTATCTGATAAACCTATTCGTATATATATAGGGGGAGAAGGGATTTCTATAGAAATGGAAAATGACGTAAATGCCAATCCTCCTTATGCACTTAAATTTACAAAGTTTAGGGTTAATGGCGAAGATATATCAGAAAGCATGAATGAGGATAATTATGTTTACGGAAGAAACAAAAAATACTGTTAAAAAAACAAAAAGCACAATTATGTTATTGATTATGATTACAATAGG
>JAEIGA010017212.1_pt1 | contig 11009 bp, 11 predicted proteins | sample 9270691 | NCBI WGS metagenome assembly JAEIGA01 (sample SAMN17057246, study PRJNA624740) | gut metagenome | biome: biome; isolation source: fecal sample | host: Bos grunniens | place: China: Xizang | collected 2019 | reverse complement strand
TAAAGAGGAGCCGGTATTAGGAGGACTATCAATCGATTACTCTGATTTGTTTGATATCCAACAAGATGCAGAGTCTATTCTTTATGAAATGAGACATAAGAAATGGAACTTCTTTGATATACATGAATCTGCAGTGGAGTTCTCTGATTCAGTTGCAAAACTGTGGAAAGTTCATCCGTTTAGAGAAGGAAATACAAGGACTACTATTACATTTTGTTGTCAATATGCGGATGAGATTGGTTTATTCCCTGATCGGAATCTGTTTGCAGATAATGCTGAGTATCTAAGGACAGCTTTAGTTGCTTACAATGCTGTTTTTGATGATCTGGGAGATTTGTCAAAACCGGGGTATTTGATTCGCATTGTCGAGGATGCTATTATCAAAGGACAATCATAATAAATCAAACATTAGAAAAAATAGGTATAAGATATGTTTGTACCCTGTTTGTACAACTATTCAGAGATTCTGAAACCCACTTCCTTTCTACATATTTTGATCAAAGATTCGTTCAAGTCTTGTTATCCGCATGAGAAATCCCAGGTTTTTCGGAACCTGGGATCTTTTTTTATCAGATTAAATTAATGTTCTTCCTTAGTGCATTTTCCATATGTGACACTTTCGTGACACAGTTTATACTATACTAAAGCCAGAAAAAAGAAATTCAGCAAAAACGGAGAGAAAAACAAATGACAGAAAGAATGAATATTAATATGGAACAGTTGGAAGCAGTCTCCGGTGGGGTTTTACCATTTGGCCCGGATGATATGGATGGTTGTGAGCACCCGGACTATACCTTTTCAGATTCAACAAAGGAAGAGGGCGGCGTTTTGTATCAATGGGGCCACTGTATAGTATGCAACTGGAACGGGTGGGTTCAAGTCTTCTCCAAAGCCAAAGACACCAAAAATGATCTTTTTGCCCCGGCGGCAAAAAAATAAGAGAGACTAATTTTCATCTGGATAATGTTTACAGATCTCTTTGTCTGCAGCGCTGAGCTTCTGCCCAGAGCAGAGAAAGCCGGCACAGCCGTTGGTCTTAATAACATGGTTGCCATAAAGGAAGTGCAGGACAAACTGGCGGAAGCATTCGCATTTGCTTTTAAGATTTAAAACAGATATAATGAATTTAAGATTCTCATGTATGTGTAATGGGGTCGGATACCATTATTTATCAGTTTATAAGGAGAAAAAGAATGCTTATCAGAAGATTATCGAAATGGCGGGTAAGCTGTATGTTTGTTGTCCTGTGCAGTATCAGTATCGCCGGGTGCGGAACAGGCGGTGCCGCTTCGGGAAGCAGTGTTGCTAAGGAGAATACAGCAAAGGCTGAAAGTTCATCTATAAAGGAAAATACGGAAGAGACAGACAACGAATCTGCGGAAGAAAAGGGTGAAAAGGAATCTGACGTAGTAAAGGAGGAGAACAACAGTCTCTCTTCATATCCAGATGAACTATCTGATTCCGAAAAGGCGGAAATGGACCTGGCAAGCAAATTTCTGGATTTTGACGCGTATGACTGGCACCTGTCTTACTTTGTGAACTATGAAAACAGGACTGACAAAGATCTTTCTGCGATGGCAGTGGACGGCGGTACTTTTAAGATCGGAATGACCTATGATGAAGTCAAATCGTTAGGATTTCTCCCCATAGAAGATGATTTTAAGGATAAAAAGATCGGGATGGTTACCACCGGTTACTTTATAAATAACAGCCAGGCGCAGGTCCCTGTCGGATTCATAGCCTCTGTTGCCGATGCGACAATAGAGGATGGCGGCGTTCTTTATTGTGCGAAAGCCCGTCAGGGGGAAAATACATTTTCGATTGACGGAATTACTGAGGAAAGTGCTATTCAGGAAGTTCTGGATACCTTTGGAGAACTATCTCATATCAGCTTTGGAGTCTTTTCTGATTTCCCGGACATGCAGATGCGGTTTGATAATGAGGAACATTCCCAGTATCTCAATGTGTGGGTAAATCTGGAAACAGAGAAGATCGCCGTGATCGAGATTGAGGGATATGATGATTAAGCCTGCAGTGGGTGTTTTTGTTCTGGTATTGTTATCTGTTTCGTGCCATGTAAAGCTTATTACAGTGTGACACTTCTGTGACACCGCTTATAGTATATTAAAGCCAGAAAAAAGAAATTCAGAAAAAACGGAGGAAAAAACAATGACAGAAAAAATCAATCTTAACATGGCAGATCTTGAAACAGTAGCTGGTGGCGCAATTAAAAACCCGGATGAAAGGTATTGCTGGGAGCATAATTATGTTCAGATTGGTGAAGACTGGATTTCTCCTCCAGGAGGGGTATATGTCAGCTATCATCTTCGGTGTACAGAGTGCGGGCATGATTACTGGACAGAATACGAAAATATGCTTAAGTGAAATAAATATCATTATCAGCAAGAGAAAATCCCAGGTTACGGCAAACCTGGGATTTTTTCTTGTTAAATCTCTGATGAAACGTATATAGTACCAATTTTACCGGTCAGTTGATCCTGAAGGTTATAAACTGTATTTGTCAGACAATACTTGCCGTCATCCACATATATTTCGATGATATTTGGTTCCACAATGATCGAAAGCCTATATTCATTGTTATATGCGGGCAATGTGAAACTGTTTGGAAGTTTGGCACCCTTCACAAACACCTGGTCACGATTTGTGTGAATGGTATCTTCTTCCATCCAGATTTTGAAGCCGCCGAGATCGATGGAATCCCCATTGGTAATTTTTGTCTCCATAAACCAGGGCTTTTCCTGGCTGGCCTTAAAGGATTTCATTTGCTTATCGGTAAGTTTCTTATCAAAATATTTCAACACGTTAGGATGGATCCTGAAATAGAAAGAGCCATCCACATAATCAATTACACGTGGTACACACATCATTCCATTCCATGGTTTTTTATCCGACGGCATTTTCGCTTCCTTAGGCATGCGAAGCCATACCACCATGACACGTCGTCCTTCTTCGTCGATGCAGGATTGTGTCGCATAGAGATCTCTTCCATGGTCAATAAACTCAAAATTTCCAAGATTGCTCAGCTGACAGGTCTCCGGATCAAAATCCACGGTACCGATCATGGATTGAGACGTATATCCCTCGGATTTTGGAACGATATACATCGGAGAAATCAGGAATATATGCTGATCACCTATTTTAAAGATATCCGGGCATTCCAGAATACGGCCAAATTTCTTATCTGTCAGGACCGTTTTAATCTCCCATTTCTTTGCATCATTGCTTTCCAGAATTATCACACGTCCCTTTTTCATTTTGTATGTACTGCCGAGAGCCATGAAATATCTGCCGTTTTCTTCCCATACCTTCGGATCTCTGGTATGGTTGAAATAGGCCACATCATCATCGTAAATAACAGGAAGTATCACTTTCTTGCCGTCATAGTTGTCAAAAGTCATGCCATCCGGAGATGTCATCATAACCTGTGTACATTCGTAAACATCATTAAGGGAAACGTGACTGTTGTCATATTCATGTGCATAATAACAAACACCGGTATAATAAACGAGCATCTCACCATTCAGTTCAAATGTACTTCCGGAGAAGATGCCATTCGCATCAAAATGCTTTGACGGGAAGATAGCTACTCCAAGATGTTCCCAATGAACTAAATCCTTGCTGACCGCTGTCCCCAGTGCATGGTTCCCCAGCGTGTGGAGAATGGAAAATGCTGATAGAACAAATGATACTGCCCTTTATAATATATAAATCCGTTTGGATCATTCAGCCAGCTCCCGGGGGCTTTTAAATGTAAGGTATCCATTTCTTCCCCTTTTCATTCTGCGCAAGGTTATCGGATAAATCTGATCGGTATATCCTGTTTCAAAGAGTGGTTATTTAAATAAACTGCAAATATATCATATCAGATAAAGGATATATTTTTAAGTATTATGTTAATTTATGGAAAGTATGTTTTTGCCTGAAGTCCCTTTTTGAAAACAGTCCATAAAATCTTCAATCACACTCCATTTATAAGAACTTTCCTTATATCCGAACCGGATTGGGAATCTTGACTTCTCACCCAGAGAAAACATCAATAGAGATTCTTTTTGCTTTTGTGTCAGAGCTGCCTCAACAATGTAATCCGGACAGAAGCATCCACCAACACCTTGGATGGCAAGTTTTAGAAGAATGACAGAATTATTAGATCTTGCCGGAATAATCGGTTCATCAATTCCGTACTGTTTCATCACTTCCAGACCGAGGCGTCCGTCTATCGTCTCTCTGCCCCCAAGAACAAGGGGGCAGTCTTTAAGTGCGGAAAAATCCCCCCTGGCAAACTGCTGCCTGCATTTTTCACTGTTTTTTCCAAAAGTCAGAGCGAAAAACTTTTTCTCCATTAGAAGTACGATTTCTTCATAGTAAAAATCCTGCAACACGATTCCTGACAGAGATTTCGGAAAATCCGCTATGGCAATGTCAATGGTTCCTTTAAGCAGCTCCTGCTGTAGTTTATCGTTGGATGCTTCCATCATGTCTACCTGTATATTGGGGTGTTTTTTCCGGAATGAGATGATTGTTTCAGGCAGCAGGATCTGGCCTCGTGTTGTTGATGTGCCAACACGAAGAATTCCTTTCTGATTCTGTGAGATATCACTAAATTCACGCAGTAGATTTTCATGATCTTTCTGAAAGTCTGCGGCATAACGTAGCATCACTTCTCCTGCATAAGTAAGTTCCAGTGGAATATGCCTGACAAATAACTGACAGCCCAGCTCTTTCTCCATACCGGCTATATGGGCACTAAGGGATTGCTGAGTTATGTGAAGCCGCTCTGCAGCTCTCGTAAAATTACGCTCCTGAGCAAGAATAATGAAATACTCCATGGATGAAAAGTTCATATTATTCCTCCGATTACAATTAATACTTGTATTATATAAAAATATTAACAGTTTTACAATGTAATTTATAAATGGTATGATAAGATAAACGGGAGGAAAAAACATGTATTTGTGGTTTATCGCAGCGTTTATCGCTTACTTAATTAAAGGCATATGTGGTTTTGCCAACACGCTGATATTTACATCTGTTTTGAGTTTTGGGGAATCAAATGCTGATATTTCACCTGTTGACCTGTTGCTGGGATATCCCATGAATCTGATCCTTGTCTGGAAAAATCGAAAAAATCTTGATCTGAAAATATATGGACCTTTAGCAGCTCTGGTGCTCGTAGGAAGCATCCCTGGTGCCCTTTTGCTGAAAAATATGGATGTGAAAGTCATAAAACTGATATTTGGCCTTATCGTGATCTTTATGGGTACAGAGATACTTTTACAGGAGTATAAGAGGAAAGTTGTTCATTCCTCTAAAACTATACTGGCAATTATCGGTTTGTTTGCGGGAGTGGCGTGTGGACTATTCGGTGTTGGGGCATTACTTGCGGTTTATGTCAGCCGTGTGACAGAGAACAGTGATTCCTTCAAAGCTAATATCAGCGCGGTATTTATCGTAGAAAACAGCTTTCGTATTATCTTTTACTTTGTGCTTGGCCTTCTTACATTAAATACATTGAAATCTGCCCTTTTGCTTACTCCTTTTGCCCTGTTGGGATTATTTACGGGTATGAAGTTCATCAATTACCTGGACGAAAAACTTGTCCGTAAGTTTACCTCGGTGATGCTGGTATTGTCAGGGATCGCTTTAATCCTGAAGAACCTGTAAAGATGTGGATTGTTGCCGGGACTATTACAAATATCATATTGAAAGGATGATTGGGGATGGAATACATTCATCATTATGAGTCACCACTTGGGGGCATCACGATTGCCAGCGACGGTAATGCTCTGACGGGATTATGGTTCGATGGACAGAAATATTTTGCCGATGGCCTGGATAAAGATTGGCAAGAAAAAGCATTACCTATATTTGAACAGACTGAAAAATGGCTGAATATCTATTTCAGCGGCAAGGAACCGGATTTCACTCCTCTGCTTAAAATGAAGACTACGCCATTTCGTAAGGCTGTCTGGGAAATCATGCTGACAATTCCTTTTGGACAGACGATATCTTATGGAGAAATCGCAGACAGAATTGCAAAGAAAAACGGTTTATCCCGAATGTCAGCCCAGGCAGTCGGCGGAGCTGTTGGACATAACGCCATTTCACTTATTATTCCATGTCATCGTGTTGTCGGCACAAACGGGAGCCTTACCGGATATGCCGGAGGAATCGATAAAAAAGCCAAACTTTTATCCTTGGAGAAGGTAAACATTAATGAATAACTCTCAGACAGAGAGTTATTCATCAATTCCATAGGCAATTGCTTCATCTCCTTCAAGGATGCACATGCCTGCAATAAAGTAGATGATTGTTCCATCGTATTCTGCATAATACTTTTTGATCTCATTTCCAAAGAAATCTGTGATCGTTCCCAGAAGATCACCTTTTTTCACTTTTTGGTTTACTTTGATTACCGGATTCCAGACACCTCTCCTGTCAAAGGTGACATAAGCGGAGCGTGGATAAATTGTCTGCTCACATTTTTCGATCTTTTTCTCAAGAGGATACATTCCAAAATGATCCATTAAAAGGCGGACAGAATCCATATGGCCCTGGATCCATTCATCCCTCTGAATGCATCCATAGCCTCTCTCAATGATCATTCCGGGTATATCCATATGAGTGGCAGCATACCCGTATAATCCCTTAGCATTAGAGGAAGCGATCAGGTACCTTGTATTCAGGCATTTTGCTGCTGCCAGAGCAACGTCCGTTACCTTCTCTGCTCTGGGATAGAATACACAGGGTTCCAGGATATCGTTATCCTTTCCGTTATGCAGATCAGCGATAAAATCCACATGTGGAAATATTTCTTTAACAAACCATGCAGCAAGCTTATCACCAGGTGTTCCGTTTTCATTTCCCGGGAAATTCGCATTGAGATTTGCCATATCTTCCGGAACAAATCTTCTTTTTCTCTGCCAGAAACCGGTTACATTCACGCAGTGGAAAAAGATAAGATTACCATTAAGTTTCTCCGGATTAATTTCCTTTGCTAGTCTCATCAATGCAGCGGATCCATTATATTCTCCTGAATGCATTTGCGCTGAAACCATAAATGTCATTCCGGGATTCTTTCCACAGATCACAGTTGCCGGCAGATCTACAGGCATTCCATAAGGGTGAAATAAAACCTGCTTTCTTTCGTTCCTGTTAAAAGCTAATCCGTCAATCATTATCTTTGCATTCATTTTATTCCTCCATAAAACATCTGTTATTTCTTTACAATCATCATACATCAATGAATATCCTTTTAAAAGGTAAATAATGTGATAATGGGTTTCAAAATGTAATATTCAAATGGTATGATAAGATTATCGGGGATCCAGATCATCATTTGATTGTGAATGAGATTGAAGGTCAGATCGTTTCTTCCTGTGTATGTGTGATCATACCGAATCTGACAAGGAAGGTGAGACCCTATGCTTTTGTTGAAAATGTGGTAACACATGTAGATTACAGAGGTAAGGGTTATGCCGGAGAGTGTCTGGACTTTCCAAAGAAGAGCTTCGATGTGATCATGGCTTGTCAGTGTTTTTGGTACTTTGATCATGAAAAAGTGATGCCAAAACTTGCGGAACTGTTAAAGAGGGATGGCAGACTGCTGATCCTCTGTATGGCGTGGCTGCCCTATGAGGATGAGATAGCAGGAAAAAGTGAGGAGCTTGTGCTCAAATACAGCCCCAAATGGTCAGGAGCCGGGGAGACCAGGCATGGAAGAATGAAAGCCTGCAGGGGTGTAGGCGCTTCACTCTCTGATGATGAATTAGTAAGATGGGATAGGGAACACCGGGCTCTGCTTGACGAGATTGCTCCGGAACAGTTTAGTGTACTGCATTATGCGGCATTGGCGGTATTAAAGAAAAAACCTGAATGATAAAATTTGGTGCCCTGATAATCAGTGATCAGCCTTTTCGCGATGCATATTTTTCTGTATTATACTATTATAGACAATTCAGCAGAAGAAAAATAGAAAAATGCCAGATACAAGTTAAGGACCGGGGCAAAGTTAAAGGAGATGGATTCATGAAAAAATCTATTTTAGTGTGGCTATCAGTTGTTTTTTTATTTGTTATTACCGCATGTGGAAGTGGAGCCGGAACACATGAGAACACGGATTCTGTACAGGAGGAAACTACGGAAGAGGCCGCCGAAACAGGATATATTGAGCAGCCCGGGGTTACGTTTTATTTGCCTGAGGGGTGGCAATTGGAGACGGTTGATGAGAATGGAGTGTATTCATATACATCTTCCGATATCAACTGTGTTCTACGTGCAGAGTATATTGAAACGGACTCACAAATTGACCTTACTGTAACAGATTCAGCTGTAAGGGATATGGTTAAGGATGGATGGGACGAGATATCGGATTCGGTTGAAGAGGAGAAGATATCAGATACTTCATACTTATATAAGGGTACTGATCATGAAGATAATTCTTATCATCAAGAGTATGTGATGGATGCTTATAACGGAGTATTCGACTTTTATTTTATTTCAGATTTAGATACTCTTGATAAGTCCGATTATGAAAATTATTTTCTTGCTTTAATAAAAACAATAGAGTTGACCGGAACGTCTCCAAAATAGAGATGGTAATTAATTCTGTGTAATCAGAATAAGATATTTACTGAAAGGTAAGAAAATGAAGAAAAACACAGCGAGAAGAACCATATATTATTACGGCAGGACTGTCCTGAAACATTGGCCCTTCTTTTTTCTGGGCATTCTTACTTCCTTTGGATATACCTACTGCCTGACTTTTCTCAACGCTCAGGCAGTGTCGAAGATCATCGATCAGGTCAGTGAAGGAAATGTGGCGAAGGAAAAGGTGTTGATTACCTTCCTGCCTGCCATTATCCTTCTGGTGCTGGCAAATGTTGTGGGGCAGATCTGTTCGAAACTGCAGGATTATGCCGTATGGAAACTGGAGATTCTTGGTTACTATGATCTGTCAACACTGGTTTTCGATTCACTTTCCAACCAGAGCATGACCTTTCATAACAGCCGGTTTGGAGGGACCCTGGTCAGTCAGACCAGCAAATTTACCAATGCTTTCTCCTCCCTGGTGGAGTTGTTTAACTATTCGCTGGTACCTCTGATCTCAGCCACTGTACTGACCCTTGTCCTGCTTGCCCCTTTGGTACCTCTTTATGTCATTATTCTGGCAATTATTCTTGTGATCTACGTGGTTGTGGTCTGGTTATTGTTCCGGCGCACACTTCCGCTGAATACCATCGCCGCAGGTGCCCAGAACCGATTATCGGGGGAGCTTTCAGACAGTATTACCAATATCCTGGCGGTGAAGACTTCCGGCAGAGAGAATTATGAGAAGGAACTCTTTACCTCAGCCAACAAGGAGGTCAGGCTTGCGGACTCCAGGCGTATGCATGCCACACTTTTAAGCGCTTCGGTGGCGGCAGGGATCATTGTTGTGATCATGATCATACAGACTGTTTTTGTTGCGGGAGGCAACGCCTGGTATGGTATCAGTGCAGGGACATTGATTCTGATTTTCTCCTATACCCATAATCTGACTCTGCGGTTCAATATGATCAATCAGACTATGACCGTCATCAACCGGGCTTTCGGGGATGCCGGCGCGATGACCCAGAACCTGGATGAGCCGAGGCTGGTGGCAGATGATGAGGATGCGGTGGACCTCAAGGTTACCGAGGGAAGGATAACCTTCGAACATCTGAGTTTTCAATATGCTGACGGACGTTCTGAGGATATCCCTTTTGATGAGGAACCGGTTGCTGCCGGAAGCAGGGAAAATATTTTTACTGATTTTTCCATGTCCATCGAGCCTGGGGAAAGGATCGGGCTTGTGGGACGGTCCGGGTCCGGCAAAACCACATTGACCAAGCTGCTTCTCCGTCTGGAGGATATACAGGAGGGAAGGATCCGTATCGACGGACAGGATGTCTCAAAGGTTACCCAGGTATCTCTGCGGAGACAGATTGCCTATGTGCCTCAGGAACCGCTTCTTTTCCACAGGACCATTGCGGAGAATATCGCTTACGGCCGGCCGGAGGCCAGCTTTGAAGAGATTCGTGATGCAGCCGGAAAAGCCAATGCACTTGAGTTCATTGAGAAGCTTGCAGACGGCTTTGATACCATTACCGGTGAAAGGGGAGTGATGCTCTCCGGCGGACAGCGGCAGCGCATTGTTATTGCCAGAGCGATCCTGACCAATGCCCCCATCCTTGTTCTGGATGAGGCCACCAGTGCCCTGGATTCGGAAAGTGAAAAGATGATTCAGGATGCGCTTGCCAATCTGATGCAGGGACGAACCTCCATAGTGATTGCCCACAGGCTCTCCACCGTATCCAGCCTGGACCGCATAATCGTACTGAAGGATGGGGTGATCACTGAAGACGGCAGCCATGAAGAGCTGGTGAAAAAAGGAGGAGAGTATGCAACTCTGTGGGAACGTCAGACCGGGGCTTTTTAAGGATTGCGGTGCCTGGCCTCTAATGTTATCATAGTGATGAGGGATCACTCGTTTGTTTTTTCTTCTTTGAATAGATATAAACAGTTGTTCGCGGGAAGGTGGGGAAGCTATGTCAGATGATCAATTATACCGGCTATATCTGGCAGGGGATCCGTCAGCAGGCGATGAATTGATGCTGCGCTACGGTGATACCCTCACATCTTATCTCGATGCCTTTCTCCATAATGCACAGGATGCGGAAGACCTGATGCTGGACTGCTTCACCGTTATCCTGGTGGACAAACCGAAGATCGCGGAAGGATCTTTTCGGGCTTACCTTTTCAAAATGGCCCGGAACAAAGTAAACCGTATGTGGAAGATCAGGTTCAGACGACAGGAATTCAGTCTGGACGAGACACTTCCTGATCAGGGAGATTCCCCGGAAGATCTTGTCTGGAAAGGGGAACGCAGTATGATCCTCCAGCATTGTCTGAATGATATAGCACCGCAATACCGGGAAGCACTCTGGTTGTTTTATTATATGAATTTAAGT
>JAEIGA010017211.1_pt1 | contig 11009 bp, 11 predicted proteins | sample 9270691 | NCBI WGS metagenome assembly JAEIGA01 (sample SAMN17057246, study PRJNA624740) | gut metagenome | biome: biome; isolation source: fecal sample | host: Bos grunniens | place: China: Xizang | collected 2019 | reverse complement strand
TTCGCAGTTTTGAAAGAGCAGATTTTTGTCACGGCAAGGCAAAAATCTGCAGAAATACGAGGCTATTTCAAAGATTTTTAACGCAGATGTGGCGGAAAGATGCCTTTCAAAACCATATTAGGTTCGAATGCATTAACCTTATCCGTTCCGATAAATTTCGGAACGGATTTTTTATTTGAAAAAAATTTGAAATTTATGCAACAGTTTTCATTTTTTCTCACACTAATATAGTGTAAGGCAAAAAGAATGAATTTTTAGGGGACAAAAGATAATCAGAAAGAAATCAGGGGGACATAATGATGGTTAGTTTTATGGCATCAGCTTTTGCAGCATCCGCAGCCGGCATTCTGATTTTTGCCGGCGCGTGCACTCTTGCAATAATCTGCAAAACATGGTGAAAACAGCGTTTGAATAACGCTAAGGGGACAAAGACACAAAGAGCTTGGTATAAAACCGAGCTCTTTGTCTTTTTTTATTCTTCCATCTGTTTGCCGAGAAATGATGCGGCAATCTGAGCAAGCTTTGTTTCGGTCTGCGTAGGGCAAGAGCCGTTTTCGTTAAGAAGCATAACAAGCGCACCCGAAATATCGCCGCCGCCGATAATCGGAAAAACAACCGCCGCCTCTTTGTCAAGACCTTCAACGGGGCGGATTCTGTCGTTGTCAGCGCAGCAAACGTAGTTTTCGCGTCTTTCCATAATACCCTCGAGGCTGTGACTCACTCTGCGGTCAAGCACCTCTTTTTTGGAAATGCCGGCGCAAGCAATAACGCTGTCACGGTCTGTGATAAGCACGGCAAGCCCCGTGCCTCGCGCAAGAACGTCCGCATACTGTGCCGTCATCGACGAAAGCTCGCCAATGGGCGAATACTTTTTGAATATAACTTCACCGTCCGCATCCGTATAAATCTCCAACGGGTCGCCTTCGCGGATACGCATGGTGCGGCGGATTTCTTTGGGGATGACGACTCTGCCGAGGTCATCAATTCTTCTGACAATACCTGTGGCTTTCATTTTATATCTTTCTCCTTTTTCAGACAAATCTTGATGTTATTGTCTGCAAAAGGATAGGATTTATACTGCAGAGATTTACTTTTCAACTGATTATAGTATTAATAAATAGCGGATTTTAGACCTTGGTGGATAATATTCAGTATAAAATGCAGTTTCCTCAAAATCATTTCGTCCGCAAAATTCTTGTGTTTCCATCGTTCTATCGTGTGCAAGTGACGCCCCAAAACGAATTTCTTCCTCGAAAAAGATCTTGTTTGTTTCATCATTAACAGTGTTCCATGATTCTTCGAATTCTTTAAACGTTTGCAAATATTTACCTTTAAGCCGTACGTTCAAGTACGTTTCAAGTTTACAAAAATAAAATTCATATATAAAAAGTCCGGAAAGTATTTTCTGATAAACAGAAAATCTTCCGGATTTTTGCCATTTATTCACGCAAAAACTACTGCGAACGCAATATTTTTGCTGAACTCTGTTGAAAATTTTTTTGTTTGTGATACAATTATTTTATTATATTAAATTGCAATATTACAGTTTTATATGAGGTGTATTATGGCTGCAAGTTATAAAAAATTATTCAAACTTTTGATTGATCGTGACATGAAGAAAAAAGAACTCGCCGAGAAAGCCGGCATCAGTATCGCCACTATTACTAAAATGGGAAAAGATGGTGCTGTTGTTTCGAGTGATGTTCTTGTGAAGATATGTACGGCGCTTAACTGTACTATGGACGATATAGTTGAGATAGTAGATAAAACGAATTTGAGGTAACCATATGAAAAAATACACGTGCATAGATTTGTTTTCAGGTGCTGGCGGCTTGTCAAAAGGCTTTTTGGATGCTGGTTTTGATGTGATAATAGGTGTTGATTTTGATGATGCTGCATTAAAAACTTTTGAATGCAATCACGGAACTGCTAAAGCGATGAAGTTAGATTTATTTAATCATGATAATATCGATGTTATCGTATCATATCTTAAACAACGCAATATTGAACTGGATGTTTTGGTGGGTGGTCCACCTTGTCAAGGTTTTTCAATTGCCGGACCAAGAGATATGAACGATAAGAGAAATTCATTATATATGGCTATGGTTAAGCTTGCAGAAAGACTTAAACCTAAAGCTGTTGTTTTGGAAAATGTTCCTGGAATGTTACAGACAAATGATGGCATTGGAGCAAAAAGAATTATAGAAGATTTCTCTCGTTTAGGATACAATATGATAGCAAAGATACTTTATGCACCTGATTATGGCATACCACAAATAAGAAAAAGAGTTTTTTTCGTTGGTCTATTAAACTCTGATACTGTATATGAGTATCCGATCCCAACTTGTAACTCAGACTCTTATGTTACTTGTGAAGATGCAATTGGAGATTTACCAGCACTTATAAATATCTATGGAGAAGACGTTCAAGATTATGAATGTCCTCCATTAACTCCATATCAAGAGTTAATGAGAAAGAATTCAACTAAAATATATAATCATATTGGAAGTATTCATGAACCAAAGACAGTAGAAATGTTAAAAATGATCCCAGAAGGTAAAAATTATAAAGCATTACCTCCTGAACTTTCATCTAAGTTTAAATATCATGAAGCTCTTACTCGTTACCACAGTAAGCGTCCGTCGTTAACTATAAATACTGGACATCGTTCTCATTTTCATTATAAATGGAACAGAATACCTACCGTAAGAGAAAGTGCACGTTTACAGAGTTTCCCTGATGATTTTATTTTTTATGGTAATAAATCTGAACAGTATAGACAGGTTGGCAATGCAGTTCCCCCGATGTTGGGTTATGTAGTTGCAAAACAGTTGAAAAAGTATTTAGGAGACTAATAAAAAATGATTAAAATGATCGATTTGTTTGCGGGCTGCGGTGGTTTAACCGAAGGCTTTTTGCAAACAGGTTTTTATGAGGAAATTGCTGCAGTTGAATGGTTAAAACCACAAGTAGATACACTGCGCTATAGACTCAAAAACTACTGGAATCATAAAAACGCAAGCAATAGCGTTATGAGATTTGATATTCAAAGAGAGAAAGAGCTGTTTTCAGGCTGGGATAACGAAGAATATGGCGTTGGATTAGGCTTGGATTACTATGTGGACAAAGCCAATGGTATTGATATCATCATTGGCGGACCACCTTGTCAGGCATATTCAATTGCAGGAAGAGTACGCGATGAAAATAGCATGAAGGATGATTATCGTAATTATCTGTTTGAGCATTATTTGAATGTAGTTAATAGATACAAACCAAAGCTTTTTGTTTTTGAAAATGTTCCTGGGATTTTAAGTGCCGCGCCTGATGGAACGCCTATTACAAAGCATATCAAAGACGGTTTCAAAAAAATTGGTTATGATATTATAGACGACCTTAAAACAGCTTTAGTTAATGCAAGCGATTTTGGGGTTCCTCAAAACAGAAATAGAGTTGTTATTGTTGGAATTGATACAAGCATTTGTAGTAATTCGCAAGAAGTACTTCGTCGTTTTTACACAACATATTTACCGGCACAAAAGGTAGAAAAAAGAGTTACAGTCAAAGAGGCTATTGATGATTTGCCAGCATGTGAACCGGTGTATGATGAATTTAACCACAAGAAACGAATATCACATTTAACTCCAGTTTGCAATGTTAGTTGGCATATTCCTCGTTACAGTAATTTGCGCGATATGGATACCTTTAAACTTCTTGCTGAAGATATTGCCAGTGGAAAAAGAGAATATGACAGCAAAAAAATCAGCGAATTATACGAAAAGAAAATTGGTTCCAAGTCGCCTATACACAGATATCATGTGCTTGAACCTGATGAACCAAGTACAACTATAATTGCACATTTATATAAAGATGGTAATCGATTTATTCACTACGATCCAAAACAGCAAAGAACCATAACCGTGCGCGAGGCCGCAAGATTGCAGTCTTTTCCTGATGATTATGAGTTTGTTGGTAGTAGAGGAAACGCCTATCAAATGATAGGCAATGCAGTACCACCATTATTGGCAAAAGCGATCGCAAAAGCGATACACGAATTGTTAAAGGAGATTTAATATGTATCATTATTTGTTTACAAATGATTTGCGTATATCAACATTAAGCGAATCCTTAAGACGAGCTGGATATTGTTTTATGACAGACACAGTTCCTTCGGCACAAGAAAATAAAAACGAGAATAACAACATGAAAACCTTGGGTTTTTATTTTAACCTTACAGAAACAAGTAATTGTGCTGCGGAGTGTGCTAAAGGAAACATAAGAAGAGTTGTATTAAACTTCATCAAAAAATTCCAATTTCCAAACCCCAGAACATCAGAGTCTTTGACTTGTGCAACAGAGGACGGTATTACAGTTGCTCCCATGAGAGTTGTGGTGCAAGTTTTATATAATATGAATATGTTGTATCCGGGAGCTGCTTATTTAACACGAGAAGAGATAATAGACTTTATCTTTTATAACTCAAGCGTAGCCAAAAACAAAAATATCAATATTATAGAATTGATTAACCAAATTATAAGTTACAGAAAAACATCAAATTTGCCCGATAGTGTAGATACTTCTGTGGACAATAGGCAGTGGAAACACGAGGATAGACAAATTAGAGAGATGACGAAAATTCTCACTTGGTCTGGCTGTGTTTCAGAAGATGAAAACCAAAGACTGTTTATTCAGCATGATAACCTTACATTAGAAAACAAAGCTGCTCTTTTTGATATATTGACATACAACAAATTTTGGCAACCACAAACAAATGCCGATTATAATGTTAACCGTCAAAGCTATGAAAATTATATGGATATTCAAGTTGTTTCGGAAGAGTATGCAGATTCAGATGCAGAAAATGTTTCTGCAGTTGAGGATATCTTTAGTCACAATGTATACGGCATTCACATCAAAGAAGAAAATACCGCTTTATCTGAAGAAAATCCTCATATTTGTATTGGTTGGTCCGATATGGGAGATTTGTCTGACATCACAACTAAAGACGAACTTAGAAAGAGATATGATGACACATGGCCTAACTCAAACGCTAAATCAAAAGGACAAAATGTAGGACAAGTTTGGCGATTCGTTAATGAAACACAAATAGGCGACTTCGTAATTTTTGCCGATGAAAATGTATGCCATATAGGTAGAATTACATCAGATTATTATTTTGATAGCACTTTATATGATGATCAAAGCCCTGATTATGCAAGCACTCGTAAAGTTGAGTGGTTAAAAAAAGATATTCTTAGAAGTGATTTGTCTCAATCAATTCATAGTTCTTTATCAACAGGAATGTCTTATTGGGGAATGAACGATTACAAATCTGCTATTTATGATTTGCTTAACGGTACATATATGAAAGATGAAATTATCACGGAAGAAGATATAGCTGTTATTGTTGAAGATACAAAAACAAATTATACAATCGATGAATTAGGTGCTATTTTAACAAAGATGTACAATGGTTCAGGTAATAAAACAACTGCTATTCATATGTTTGGTTTTAAATATGGTGAAGTAATTGAAAAGAACGGTTATGCTGCAACCAAAATTATAAGTGCTACTGAGGTGCCAGATTCATACCATGTTGAAGTCAACAAGGGAACCGCTATGTATAGGTCTGTTAAAGAAAATGAGTATGGAGTCACCTTCGCTAAAAAACAAGATTTAAACACAGAAGTTTTTAATTATTTCTCAACTAAAGGAGAAGCTATCAACAAAATATTCTACGGTACTCCGGGATGCGGCAAATCTTTTCACATTGAACATAATATTTTAGGCAAATCAAAAGAATCAAAGCAGTATGATGGTGACTACAAAAAAGAAAATATTATTCGTACCACCTTCTATCAAGATTATTCAAACACTGATTTTGTAGGCCAAATTTTACCCAAAGTAGTAAAAGGAGAAAACGGAGAAAAAGATACAGTAGAGTATATCTTTAATCCTGGTCCATTTACCCTTACTTTGATTCGTGCTATTAGCAATCCGGGCAAAAAGGTAGCTCTTGTTGTAGAAGAAATCAACAGAGGTAATGCACCCGCTATATTCGGAGATGTTTTCCAACTTCTTGACAGAGATTCCGACGGAATAAGTGAATACGGAATAAAAAATGTTGGTGTATTGGATTACCTTAACGATTATACTTTTGAGGTTGACGGAGAAAAGAAAAAATATATCTTCGATGAAATCAAAATTCCCGGCAACATGTACATTTATGCAACAATGAACACAAGTGACCAAAATGTTTATACTCTCGACACTGCTTTTGTTCGTCGTTGGGATAAAGAAAAAATCAAAAACTCATTCAATGGTTGTTCTTTTGCCGCTACCAAGGTTCCGGGCATAGAATATACTTGGCAAGAATTTGTTGATTCAATTAACAAACACATTGCAAAGCATTTAGAAGATTTACAAGTTAACGAAGACAAGCAGATCGGTGCATTCTTTGTTAAAGAAAGCTTGTTAAAGGCTAATGATCCCGAAAAGTTTGCATATAAAGTTTTCGATTATCTTTGGAGCGACGTTGCCAAACTTGATCATGGCATATTCTTTAACCATTTTGATACCCTTGAGGCTTTAATTGAAGCATATGCAAAAACCGGTGTTTCTGTCTTCAAGACAGGAATATTCGACAAAAAAGAAACTCCTCAAATAGTAGAGGATGATGAAAACAATGAGTAATGAAAAAAAGATAATTCTTCATTCTGTCACGAATGAGGAGCACAATTCTTTTGTTGGGCTTCGCATAAGAAACGATGAAATTCATTTTCATTATCCCGAATCATATGATTTGGCCGATATTTCCGATAAAAAAACTTTCAGGAATGATATCATAAATATCGTCAGAACAATCTCATTAGCTAAAAGCAAAGCATCCACTAATACTCAAAGCGAAAATGGACTCGCTTCGAGTGAGCAGTTTGCTATAATGTCATATCTGTGGATAATAAGGGACTATATTTCAAATGGTTATTACCGTAATAGCGAAAAGATATTTCGTACCAACGGAAAGGGTAAAATCAATTGGAAGAAAACCTTGGAAACAGAGCCAATCGTTTCTAACGGAAATATTATTTACAACAATGTTATTGTAGAAGTTCGAAACGATTGTGATGACGTTATTACAGAAGCTCACAGATGGTGTGTGTTCGATTCAGTGCGCAAAATCGGTTGGCTATTTGGGCTTAATGAAAAGAGTGTTTTTGCACCTCGTACGCCTGAGTCTGTTATGAAAAAATATATTCGTGCGATAAAAACAGAACTTATGCGTACTTTTGATGATGTGAAAAAAATGAGATTAAGTCACATGTTAAAAGTGTTAACCGGTGTAGACGATTCGGACAGAACGAAGGAAATTGTGTACGGTGTAGATAAGTATCATTATGTTTTTGAGCGTATGGTGGATTATGTTTTCAGTAATGTTCCTGACATTACTAAATATAATCCCAATGCCAATTGGTATTTGAAGAAAAATGACTATAAACCAACCGAAGCCTCTTCTTTAAGACCGGACACCATACGCCTTGAACCCATAAAAGAAAGTACAAACGGCGAAAAAGTTGCTTATGTTTTAGATGCTAAGTTCTATCGCTTCGGAACCACAGGCAAAGTGAGCGACTTGCCGACAACTACATCCATTCAAAAGCAAATAACATATGGCGATAATATCATTTGCAATTTGCAGCAAGCAGAAAATATCCAACATGTTTATAATGCATTTATATTGCCATATAACAAAAACTGCAATAAATTTGGCTACAATGAAGACCTTGAATACATTGGATTCTCTGAGGCAAATTGGAGAAAAGACGAATTATCACACACAAAGATATGTGCTTTTCTGATTGATACAAAGCATTTAATCTCAACATGGTCTCGAGGTAATTGTGCGGAAGATATTTCAAAACTTGTTGAAGAGATTGGAAAAGCAACAATAAAATGAGAGTTTGTAGTTTGTTTAGCGGTATAGGCGGTATTGATCTCGGCTTTAAACAAGCCGGGTTTGATATCGTATGGGCAAATGAGTTTGACAAGGATGCCGCTGCGACATATCGCCATAATTTTGGATCTGAACATTTAGTTGAAAAAGACATTCGTAAAGTAGATGCTTCAGAAATTCCTGATTTTGATGTTTTGGTAGCTGGCTTTCCATGTCAACCATTTTCGATAATGGGCTTTAGAAAAGGTTTTAACGACCCTCGTGGAAATCTTTTCTTTGAAATTGCACGTATCGCTGAAGCAAAAAAACCGAAAGTTATACTTCTCGAAAATGTCGCTAATCTTTTGGAGCATGACGATGGCAAATCTTTTTTGACAGTTTACAATGCGTTGGCTCCTCAAGGCTACAAATTACGATATCAGTTGATGGATTCAATCGAATATGGAAATGTTCCCCAACATAGAACAAGAATCTTTATCGTCGCATTTCAAGATGAGATTGCTTGTGAAAGATTCAAGTTTCCTGAAAAAGTTAAACTCACAGTTAAGCTAAATGATATTTTAATTCGTGAATTAAAACACGATGACTGTTATTACTACAATAACAGCAACTTTTATTACTACGATTTAAAAAGGATTGTAACCGACAAACGAGCGTTGTATAAAATATACGATTCCGGTGTTTCACCAAAAGCTCACTATATTTGTCCAACACTTACAGCTAATATGGGAACTTTTCCTGATAGAGTTCCAATTATACTTGATGATTACGGTATAAGAAAAATCACACCATACGAATGTCTTGCACTGCAAGGATTTCCGGAGGATTTTAGGTTCCCCAAGATTCCAATGGCAAGTGCCTATAAGCAGTGCGGAAATAGTGTGGTTGTGCCGGTAATCAAAAGAATTGCAGAAAACATAAAAATTGTTTTTGTAGAAGGATGTGAGAATCTTGCCAACGTTACTTGAGTTAGCGACAGATGAACAAATTCGTGAAGAATATCAGAAATCTTTTATGTTAAATTTGTTTAGAAAAATCTGTGTAAAAATGCGAAACGATTCTACATATAAATCTAAAATACAAAATCTGTTTCGGGAATCTTTCAACAAAATTATGACAGTACAAATTATTGTTAAAAGAGAATTTGATTATGATTTAACAAATGAAGAAGCCGAGATTATGTATAAATGGTTTGATGCTCATCTAAAAAAATCAAACAGAAGAAAAGCAATTCCGTTATCTGTTAAGTTGGAGCTTTATAAAAAGCAAAATGGTAAGTGTGCTGTTTGTGGAGAAAATTTAGGTAAGGATAATAGCAAGATTCATGTAGACCACATAATTCCTTGGACTTTAGTTGGAGACGAACTGGAGAATAATTATCAAGATTTATGTGATATATGCAACGAATGCAAGAGTGCAAGCACGGATTATATTTTTAAGAATCTTATTAAGTTAATATAGAGGTGTAAAATAATGAAAAGAGTATATTTACAAAAGATAACACAATACGGTTCTGTTTCTTATATTGGAAAAATAGATCCTCGAATATTAATAAAGGTTGCAAAAAAAGTGGAGATGAGTGCAACTCAGGACGCACAGCGACCATTGAACGAGAAAAGAGTAAAATCTATTGCAAAATATGTTAGTGAAGAAAGCGGTATTTTGCCAAACACTCTTACTTTAGCTACAGCAGACTCTCGTTTTTCAATAAAAAAATGTGCAGATAATGACAGCTTATATTATATGGATTTCCCTTCTGAATCAGATGAATTTGAAATGTATGCAGATGCCATTGATGTTATGGATGGACAACATCGTTTGTATTCATTTGCCGATGACATACGTTTGCTTTCGGATAATACTGATTATGAAATAGGCTTTACGATTTACGAAAAACCTACATTGGTTGAAAAAAGAAAAATATTTATTAGTTGTAATGAAAAACAAGAAAAAGTTAGTGGTAATTTATTGATGTGGTTTAGAGCTCAACTTAATATGCTCACCACAGACGAGAAAGAATTCTATAATTTAGTTAGCATTTTAAGTAATGAATATCCTTTAAAAGGCCACATTATAATGAGCGCCGAAAAAATCAAGAATGGCGTTAAGTCCAAAGAGGTTATTGCTGCTATCAAGCAAGCGGGAATACAAGATTTATCGGTAGGATCTAATTGTTTATCCGATGACGACAAAGTGAAAGTTATTTGCACTTATTTATCAGCATGGGAAAAAGTAGTCGATTTTAGTTTTACTCAATCAAATGCTAAAACAGCTGGTGCAGCCATCAAAATGGCCGGCCTTAAATATATGTTGTTGCTGTTGCCTGCGTTTTGGGAGCGCGCAATTGCTTCAAAATCAAAATTTAATTCTTCATACATAGAAGATACTCTTAAAAACTTCATATCTTCTCTTGGTGTTGAAAGAGAACAGTTTTTTGTTGGCGAAGAATTCAAGATGTGTTTTAGAGATCGAACCGCAATAGATGCATTTGCAAAACAGAGTATTCAAAAAATCAAATCATTGGACACAGATGATTTTAACCCATTAGGATTTTAATTATGATCAAAGAACTCATACACGATCCGATTTTGCTTGCGAGGAAATCGGAGGTCGCAACAAAAGAAGATTTGCAGGTCGCACAGGATTTGCTGGATACTCTCACCGCCCACAAAGACGGATGTGTGGGTATGGCGGCAAATATGATTGGTGTGCACAAGCGCATTATCGCCTTTGATAACGACGGCACGTATATGGTTATGTTTAACCCTGAAATAATCAAAAAATCGGGACCCTACGATACAGAAGAAGGTTGTCTTTCTTTGCTCGGAGGTCCCCGAGAGTGTAAACGTTATCAGACTATAAAAGTGCAATGGCAGACGGCTGAATTTCAGAGTCGCATCAAGACATTCACTGGTTTCCCTGCACAGATTATCCAACATGAAGTTGACCATTGCAATGGTGTTTTAATTTAAATTTAGATTGGTTAAATAAATTTCGTTTGGACAAGATAAGCTATTTTTTAAAAACAAATTTTTATATGTTTATTATTTCAAATCCTATA
>JAEIGA010017210.1_pt1 | contig 11010 bp, 9 predicted proteins | sample 9270691 | NCBI WGS metagenome assembly JAEIGA01 (sample SAMN17057246, study PRJNA624740) | gut metagenome | biome: biome; isolation source: fecal sample | host: Bos grunniens | place: China: Xizang | collected 2019 | reverse complement strand
CGTATGGAGTTGAAGAAGTACAACCCCATCCTCAAGCGTATGACAATTCACAAAGAAATCAAGTAAGAAATAAGCCATGGCAAAGAAAGTAGTCGCAACTCTTAAGACTGGCCAGAACGACGGCCGTTCTTACACAAAGGTTATCAAGATGGTGAAGAGCCCCAAGACTGGCGCTTACATCTTTGATGAGCAAATGGTTCCCAACGAAGCTGTTAAGGACTTCTTTAAGGACTAATTGCAAACATAGTATTTGTCTTTGAACAAATCATATAAACTCCTCACATCAGTGGGGAGTTTTTGTGTATATAACCCTCAAAGTATCAAAACTTTTTCATAATTTTGCACTACAAAAACAGAGACTCAAATTATGGGATTATTTGATTTTTTTAACAAGAAGGAGAAGAAAGAAGTTCTCGATGCAGGATTGGAAAAGACAAAGAAAAGCGTCTTTGAAAAACTCACTCATGCTATCGCGGGTAAATCTACGGTAGACGATGAAGTATTAGATAATCTTGAAGAAGTGCTTGCCACTTCTGATGTAGGCGTTGAAACAACCCTTGAAATCATTAAGCGCATTGAGGAGCGCGTAGCAAGAGATAAATATGTGAGCACTAAAGGACTCCACACCATCCTCAAAGAAGAAATTGCCGCACTTCTCGTAAAAAGCGGAAACGAAGACGACACCGACTTTAAACTCCCCCAAGATAAAAAACCTTATGTAATAATGGTCGTTGGGGTCAACGGTGTAGGTAAAACGACAACCATCGGGAAGTTGGCTTACCAATTCAAGCAAGCCGGCAAGAAGGTGTACCTCGGCGCCGCAGATACGTTCCGCGCAGCCGCCGTTGAGCAATTAGTCATTTGGGGCGAACGCGTGGGAGTGCCCGTAATAAAGCAACAGATGGGAAGCGATCCCGCAAGCGTAGCGTTTGACACCATTAAGTCAGCCGTTGCGAATGACGCCGATGTAGTCATCATCGACACAGCAGGACGCTTGCACAATAAGGTGGGACTCATGAACGAACTCACCAAGATTAAGAATGTTATGAAAAAGGTGGTAGATTATGCCCCCAACGAAGTGCTTTTGGTATTGGATGGTTCTACAGGGCAAAACGCCTATGAACAAGCCAAGCAATTTACAAAAGCCACTGACATCACTTCGCTTGCAATCACAAAACTTGACGGCACAGCAAAAGGCGGCGTAGTCATCGGCATTTCTCACCAACTTAAGGTACCCGTTAAGTACATTGGTCTTGGAGAAAAGATGACCGACCTCCAACCCTTCAACAGAACTGAATTTGTTGAATCTCTCTTTGAAGGAGCAACCCTTTAAAAAGGAGTGACACCATATAATATTTAAGAAATACAGTAGCAATCGCAAATGCCTATCGTAGACATCATAACCATGGGATGCTCAAAGAATCTTGTTGATTCAGAGCACCTAATGAAGCAATTTGAAGCCCTCGGCTACACCCTTTACCACAATCCCGATGTAATCCACGGCGACATTGCTGTGGTAAATACTTGTGGATTTATTGGAGATGCAAAAGAAGAATCCATCAACATGATTCTCGAACTTTGCAACCTCAAAGAAGAGGGCGAACTCAACTGCGTCTATGTCATGGGATGTTTGAGCGAACGCTACTTGGAAGAGCTCGGGCAGGAAATTCCGCAAGTTGACAAGTTCTACGGCAAGTTTAACTGGACAGAACTCCTCAATGACTTGGGTGAAACTTACAACGAAAATCTGCGTAATCACCGTGTAATCACTACCCCGCCCCACCACGCTTACATTAAAATCAGCGAAGGTTGCAACCGCAAGTGTGCCTACTGCGCCATCCCCATCATCACGGGGGCGCATGTCAGTCGCCCCATGGAGGAAATTCTTGACGAAGTAACGCTTTTAGTGAAGCAAGGAGTAAAGGAATTTAACATTATCGCGCAAGAGTTAACCTTCTACGGCATAGACCTTTACAAGAAGCAAATGCTTCCTGAATTGGTAGAGAAAATGGCAAAAATTCCTGGAGTAGAATGGATACGCCTACACTACGGCTACCCCACCCACTTCCCCATAGATTTGCTCCGCGTGATGCGCGAAAACGCCAATGTGTGCAACTACATCGACATTGCGCTGCAACACATCTCCGACAACATGCTCACGCGCATGCACCGCAACACGACGAAGCAAGAAACGCTTGACCTCATTGCCGCACTACGCCGAGAAGTGCCGGGCATCTGCATCCGCACTACGCTCATGGTGGGTTTCCCAGGCGAAACGGAGGAAGATTTCAACGAACTCATGGAATTCACGCGCCAAGTGCGCTTTGACCGTATGGGAGCCTTCGCCTATTGCGAAGAAGAAGGCACTTTTGCTGCCAACAACTATACCGATGACATCCCCGAAGAGGTAAAACAAGAACGCCTTGACCGCCTCATGCTCCTCCAAGAGCGCATCTCTGCCGAACTCTGTACGGAGAAGGTGGGCAAAAATTTCAAGGTAATCATTGACCGCCGAGAGTGTGACTATTTCGTCGGACGCACTGAACACGACTCCCCCGAGGTTGACTGCGAAGTGCTCATCCATAAGAATGAAGGCGAACTCCAAATCGGAAGTTTCTATAATGTAACTATTACTGCTGCTGAGGAATACGACCTCTACGGCGTTCTTATCCAGTAAGAAATCACCCCTCTGAGGTGCAAACGAAACTATTCCCCATTTAGTCGAAACTAAGTGCCGATTATTTTGAAATAAGTCGGACATCAGTTTCAGCACCTCCAACCTCAAATTTGCTATTAGCCGTAACATCATGAACAGCAAAGAATTTTTCACCGAGGTTGCCGCTCGAGCTGAACTTACACCTAAGGAAGCTCAAACAATGGCAAACACGCTCGCCCTCACTATTGCGGATAATCTTAACGAGGGAGACACTTTCAGCGTTCAAGGTTTTGGAAACTTTGAAGTGAAAAAGAAGATGGAGCGCATCATGGTCAATCCTACCACAAAACAGCGCCACCTCGTACCACCTAAACTTGCAATCTCATTCAAAACGAGCAATGTGCTCAAAGATAAACTACAACAACCATGAGCAGGAAACTTCTCCCCGCTGAACTTGTTGAAATAATCGCTCGTAACGAAGGCATCACTAAGAAGAAAAGTGAGGCCTTTATGCGTGCGTTCTTTGAGGTCATAGAGGAAGGATTACGCACAGATAGTTTCGTAAAAATCAAGGGATTTGGTACTTTCAAACTTGTCAATGTGAGCGAGCGTGAAAGCGTAAACATCAACACGGGCGAGCGCTTCCAAATCAGCGGACACACAAAGGTATCTTTCCTCCCCGATGCAGCGCTTAAAGACCTCGTTAACCGTCCTTTCAGTCACTTTGAAACGATTCTAATCCCCGACTCTGCGACTCAAGAAGAATTAGACGCTATCAGCGAAGCGCCAACTGAAGAACCAGATGAAACAACAGAACTTGTAGAGGTTCTTGAAGTTGTTAAGGAAACATCCACACCGACTGAATCAGAAATCACACTTGAAGGCGAAACAGAGTCACAGGAAGCACCCCTCACGGTTGAAACCAAAGAGGAGCACACCGCAGAAGAAACACCCGTTCATCTTGAAGTAGAAGAAATACCTTCCACTGAAGAGTCACCCATTGAAGAAGTAGAAAGCGAAGCTCCCAAAGCGCAAGAAGTAGCTCTTAAAAATACTGAAGCGCAAGAGATTACGCCTAATGTTGCAACAACACGAGTACCTGTAGAAGAGACAGAAACGATTTCCGAACAACCTATAGGAGAAACTGATCTTACTACAGAAAATCAGCAACCCCTCCCCACTCCTTCAACTCCCATTGACTCAACAGAAACCGAAATGAACACTACTGAAAATAACAATAAAACAGGAAAATCCCGCACCCTCCTTTGGGTGACGCTATGGATTCTTTCCCTAATAATCGCCTACCTTGCAGGCTACCACCGCATCATTCCTTTAGATGCAGATTTCCATAACGAAGAAACAGTTGAAGCAAACGCTATGCCCGTTGCGACCGACACACTTCAAGCAACAACTGACACACTCGTAGCTACGACCGACACACTAACTATTATTGCTCCCATTAACTTGCTCCCTGCAGGTGCTGACACCCTCTCTGTCATCCGAGGCATTGACAAGGCAACAGCAGAGAAACTTTCCGTAGGACAGCCACAAGTGAAAGTCGGTAGTTTCCTTATCATCGGCACCTTCCGCAAGCACACTATGCGCCCCGGTGATACATTGTTCAAACTTGCAAGAAGCGTCTATGGTCATAAGGACTATGTAAAATACATCATCCTTTACAACCAATTCCCTAATCCCGACAATGTATATATCGGCACAGAAATCCTCCTTCCTCAACTGGTAGAGAAAGAAGAATGTGCTGGATAACAAAAACTTACTAAACAGATAATTCAAAAAACAAGAGAGGAAGTGTCATTTGGCACTTCCTCTCTTATTGTAGTATATATAAAAAATGGTTAATATACACCCAACAGCACAGCATCAGTCCTCTGCACTCCGTTATGCCCAATTCTCTTTATCTTCTTCAACAAAAAAAGCATCCGCTCTCCCCGGTGGGAGGATGCGGATGCTTCTTATTTTTGAACAATATGAAAATTACTTCAAACCACGATTCTTAAGAACGGGTTCGATGTTGGGCGTTGCACCACGGAAGTTGTAGTACATCACATCGGCATCATCAATGCAACCGGGTGTGAGAACGCACTGGCGGAACTTGGCAGCCACTTCGGTATTGAAGATGTTGCCTGTTTCCTTGAATGCTTCGTAAGCGTCGGCATCAAGCACTTCTGACCAGAAGTAGCTGTAGTAACCTGCGGTGTAACCGCCGCCCATGGTGTGGTTGAAATAAGTAGTGCGGTAGCGGGGAGCAATCTGCTTGGGGAGTTTGATTTCATCCATGACTTGCTTTTCAAATGCCATCACGTCGAAACCTTCGGGGATTTCCTTAAGGAAGTGGAACCTCATATCAAGCCATGCTGCTGCCCAGTATTCTGCTGTTGCGAAGCCCTGACCGTACTTACCGCTCTTTTCAAGCTTTTCTACAAGTGATGTGGGCATCACTTCGCCTGTTTCATAGTGGCGTGCATAGAGGGCGAGCATTTCGGGTTCGAACACCCAGTGTTCCATTACTTGTGAGGGGAGTTCTACAAAGTCGCGGGGTACGCTTGCTACGCCGTAGTAGTGAACATCAGCAAAGAGTGAGTGGAGGGCGTGACCAAATTCGTGGAACATGGTTGACGCTTCGTCAGCAGTGAGCAATGAGGGTTGACCAGCAGCGGGCTTTGAGAAGTTGCACACAACGGTTACGATGGGCGCCTTGCGTTGACCGTCGACATAAGTCTGATTGCGGTAACGACCACACCATGCACCGCCACGCTTGCTGGCACGGGGGAAGAAGTCGAGGTAAAGAAGACCGAGGTGCGTGCCGTCTTGATCCTTACACTCAAAGGCAGTTGCTTCGGGGTGAGGAAGAGGAATGCTGTCAACCTGTGTGAAGGTTACGCCGTAGAGCTTGTTGGCGAGGAGGAACATACCGTCGCGAACATTCTCGAGCTTGAGGTAAGGACGAAGTTCGTTTTCATCCATCGCATACTTTGCCTGCTTCGCCTTGTTTGCATAATAACTCCAGTCCCACCCCATGGGTTCGAAGTTCTTGCCTTCCTTGCGGATTTCTGCCTTGATGTCCTTGAGTTCTTCGTTTGCCTTCTTCACTACCGAGGGCCACACTTGGTCGAAGAGCGCACATACAGCTTCTGTAGTCTTTGCCATGCGTGTTTCAAGAGCGAATGTAGCATAGTCGTAGTAACCCATGAGCTTTGCCTTCTCGATGCGTGCTTCTACAAGGCGACGAACCACCTCCTTGTTGTCATTCTCATTGCCGTTGTTGCCACGGTTGGTATAACCTTCATACATCTTCTGACGGAGGTCGCGATTTTCAGCATACTGAAGGAAAGGCATTACGCTGGGGTTGTGAAGCGTGAAGAGCCACTTGCCCTGCTGACCTGCTGCAGTTGCAGCTTCGGCAGCGTTGTCAATGAGGCTTTTGGGAAGACCTGCGAGGTCCTTTTCATCCTCAATAAAGAGCTGGAAAGCGTTGGTTTCAGCAAGCATGTTCTGACTGAAAGTGAGCTGAAGGAGTGAGATTTCGCTATTGAGTTCACGAAGCTTAGCCTGACCGAGTGAATCGAGGTTAGCACCGCTACGTACGAAGCCCTTGTATGTTTCCTGGAGGAGCTTCTTTTGTTCCTTTGTGAGGGCAGCAGTGTCGGTAGTTTCATACACTTCCTTTACCTTCGCAAAGAGCGCGGGGTTGAGGTTGATGTCGTCAGAATGCTTTGAGAGCTTGGGCGAGAGTTCACGACTGATGGCCTGCATGGCAGAGTCGGTGCAAGCGCTGTTTTGAGCGTAGAACACGTAGGACACCTTGTTGAGCAACGCTCCACACTGGTCGAGCGCAGCAATGGTGTTTTCGAATGTTGCGGGTTCCGTGCTGTTGACAATCGCATCAACTTCAGCCTTCTGCTGCTCCATACCTAATTCAAAGGCGGGCATGTAGTGCTCGGGCTTGATGTCGTCAAAGGGAGGAACTCCGAAGGGAGTGTTAAACTCCGCGAGGAGGGGATTTTCAACCGCCTCGTTGTTGGCACAACCACACACAAGTGCCGTAGCGCACAACGCAAGAATCGTTTTCTTCATTCTAATTATGTAATATTAAGTAATGTGTATTTTAAATCTACTATTATGCAAAGATAAGAAAAATTTGCCATATGTCTACCCTTTCAAGATTTTTACTCCTAAACAAGCAGAATATCTGAAAGACAAAAAGAGAAAAAAAGAAAGAATGCGTAACTTTGGAGGGGCGAGCCAAGAGTTGATATAACAGAGAAAAGCCCTTGGGGATACATAGCACACCCATTTTCTCACATTAATGCTCGTTTATCTGTACCCTATAAATTCGCTCACTGATACAAATGAAAAAATATATTGTACTCTTAATCTGTTATACTTTCTTCTCTCCATTACTTGCGCAAGAGGTTTACCGCGAGGTATATGCATCATGGGACGAGTTCATGGAATATTATTCTGACAACGAAGAGGAAACAGAGAACAATGAAATTGAGCAATTAATGCACTTAACGGAGCAGCCTATCAACATTAATACGGCTGATAGAGTAACACTATGCCAACTACCTTTCTTGTCGGAAGCGCAAATTGACTCATTGATTGCCTACCGCGAACGCAAGAAGTTACTACTCACATTGGGCGAACTGCAGTTTATCAGTGGCTGGGACGCCACAAGTCGTCGGTTTGCTTCGCTCTTTACTTATGCGGGCGACACACTACATCCTAAAATATCTTTACTTAGGCAACTTTCAGCAGGAAAACACCACCTATCAACGCGCATAGACATTCCCACATACAAACGCAAAGGGGTGACACAACAGAGGGATGGTTATCTTGGAGACGGCATCAAGAATGTGACGCGCTATCGATATGCTTATAAAGACGCCACGACCTACGGCGTTACATTGGAAAAGGATGCCGGCGAACCCTTTGCCACACAAGGAAATAATCCGTTTGATTATTGGTCGGCATATTTTACTCACACATCTCAAAACAAGAGACATCGCTACATAGTTGGCGACTTCACCCTACACTTTGGTGAAGGACTTGTGTTTGGTAAAAAATCCTTTTCTGGACAACTCGGATTATTACAATCACCCCAAAATTCGCAGATGAGGATTAAGGAACATACGGGTACTGATGAGCACAACTTTTATCGTGGAGCTGCCTATAGCTTCACACACCGTAACATGCGCCTTACGACATTCGCTTCGTACCGCACACTGGATGCAAAGATTGAGAACGACAAGGCTGTGACACTTTACACCGATGGAGAGCATCGGACACATACCGAATTAGTGCACAAGAACACCCTAACAAATTTGACGCTTGGTGCAATGAGCGAGTGGAAATTAAAAAACTTAACCTGCGGCATTGTGGGGTATGTGAGTCATTACAACAAAGAGGTTTTCCCCACCCTACGCGACTACAACACCTATTACTTCAGAGGTGACATTTCAACAGGAGGTTCTTTTACCTATACCTACCAACACGGAACAAAACTACAACTCAAGGGCGAATTGGCAACCGACCAAAGGCTGCACCTTTCCTATAGCAACCGTATCTATTATAAAGCAACTAACACTCTTCAGCTCATTGCGCAGCTACGATGGTTCTCAAAACGCTATGTAGCCCCCTTTGCACACACCATCAACTTTGCCTCACAAGTGGCAAACGAGCAGGGCGTGATGATTGGCACGAAATGGGAAATGGCAAATAATAGAACAATAGAAGCATATATTGATACACACCACTTTCCCTATTCTACCTATCGTGCCTCAAGGGCTTCTAACGGGGCAAAGGCGTACCTTCAATTCACAAAATATCACAAATCTGGTAGTAACTCACTATTGCGCTATACCTACAGGCTTTGGCAACAAGATTATACGGGCAAACAGAAGCAACTTATCTATAAAGGTAAGCATCGTCTGCGCCTGCAACATGCTCATCATCACCCACAATATAGTATCACAGGAATCATTGAGGCGAGCGCAACACATTCGCAAACAAGCAATGCTAAATATGGTTACGGTTTTGCCGTACGAGGCCTATACCTCCCTACAAATCAGTTCTCCTGCGCACTATTTGCGACTTTGTTCTCAACAGATAATTATGAAACCTCTATATATGCTTACGAACCACTCTTGCCTGGAATGTATAGTTTTGGCGCACTTTATTACAAAGGAATGCGTACCGCTTTGCAAGTTACATACAAATGGACGAACGGAATAACAGCTGGACTTCGCTACGGAGTTACACATTATTTCAACAGAAGCACGATTAGTAGCGGACTTCAAGAAATTAACTCTTCCTCAAAGGGCGACTTTAATGTGTATTTAAGTGTAAGACTTTAAACGGAACCATTCGGTAATCCCTTTTCCAGCTATTTAGTTAATTACATTTTTGCTTTTGTTTAACCTACAATTTGAAATTGAGTTAGGACAATATCAATATTGTTAATAAAAAGAGAGCGACACGCTGATAGCATGCCACTCTCTTCTTTTTTATTGTCTAGGAATTCAGATTAGATATTATCCTTTTCAATATCCTTAAAGTACTTATATGTGCTCACCTTGATTTCTTCACAAGCAGCTTCATCACATACGATAATTCCATGGGGATGCTGCTGGAGCGCTGAGATAGTCCAAGCCTGACAAACAGGACCTTCAACTGCAGCCTGAAGCGCGCGAGCCTTATTGTGACCGTTACAGAGGATAAGAACTTCCTTTGCAGCCATTACAGTGCCAACACCTACAGTAAGAGCTGTTGAGGGAACTGCATTAACATCGCCACCGAAGAAGCGACTGTTAGCAATCTTTGTGTCAGTAGTCAAAGTCTTGATACGTGTGCGACTTGTGAGGCTTGAGAAGGGTTCATTAAACGCAACGTGACCGTCAGGACCGATACCACCCATAAAGAGGTCGATACCACCTGCAGCTTCGATAGCAGCTTCGTAAGCAGCGCATTCTGCTTCAAGGTCTGCAGCATTACCATCGAGGATGTGTACATTTTCCTTCTTGATATTGATGTGGCTGAAGAAGTTGTTCCACATGAATGAGTGGTAGCTTTCGGGATGTTCTTCAGGAAGACCTACATATTCGTCCATGTTGAATGTAACAACATTTTCAAAAGACACCTTACCCTGCTTGTAAAGTTCAATCAAAGCCTTGTACATACCAAGAGGACTTGAACCTGTGGGGCAACCAAGCTTAAAGGGGTTTTCAGGAGTGGGGTTTGCAGCATTAATGCGACTTGCTACATAGTTTGCAGCCCAGTTAGAAATCGACTGATAGTCGGGGGTGATAATTACACGCATAACTAAAAGTATTTAAATGGTTAAGAATGTTCGGTAAGTAAAATTAGGACAACTTGAGCACCTATTTTGTTCCTCTATGCCACATCACCGACAAAGTTAACTAAAGTTTATGGTTTACACAAATAAATTTCAACCAATTGTATATTTATATTCAAAAGGTCCCCACAAAGTTTTTCCTCAGTATTAATATTGCTCTCTTTCGTTGGGGAAATCACCCGTCTTTACATCCGACACATAATTACCAATTGCATCAAGCATAATGTTGTGCAAGTCGGCATAAGTGCGGAGGAACCTCGGACGGAAACCTGCGTTCTTACCCAGCATGTCATCAACCACAAGAACTTGACCATCAGCCTGACCTCCACCAATACCAATAATAGGTACAGACACTTCCTCTACTACGCGTTGTGTTAGGGTGGCAGGAATCTTTTCTACGACGATTGCAAAGCATCCTGCTTCATCAAGCAACTTCGCATCGTTCAAAAGTTTAGCTGCTTCTGCTTCATCCTTTGCTCTAACACCGTAAGTACCAAACTTATTGATACTCTGAGGAGTCAATCCAAGGTGTCCCATGACAGGAATTCCGGCGTCAAGAATCTTACGAATAACGGGTAAGATTTCTTCACCGCCTTCGAGTTTCACACCGTCGGCACCCGTTTCCTGCATAATGCGAATGGCATTGCGCACACCATCTTCAGGACTTACCTGATAGGAACCAAAGGGCATATCACACACCACAAAGGCGCGCTTCACACCACGCACTACACTTTGAGCATGATAAATGATTTGGTCAAGGGTGATGGGAAGTGTAGAACTATGACCTGCCATAACATTAGCAGCACTATCGCCCACAAGAATAATATCAACACCAGCAGCATCAACAATGCGAGCCGTGCCAAAATCATAACTCGTAAGCATCGCAATCTTTGTGTTCTGACGTTTCATTTCAAGGAGACGAGAAGTGGTCACCTTACGCATATCTTCAACTAAATATCCTGCCATAATATCGTATTTT
>JAEIGA010017209.1_pt1 | contig 11010 bp, 7 predicted proteins | sample 9270691 | NCBI WGS metagenome assembly JAEIGA01 (sample SAMN17057246, study PRJNA624740) | gut metagenome | biome: biome; isolation source: fecal sample | host: Bos grunniens | place: China: Xizang | collected 2019 | reverse complement strand
TGATTTTGCTTGTTTAAATTGTGATCAACATTTTTTATCGATAGTCTTATGAAATCTTTCTACACAACCATTACACTCAGGTTGACCTAATAGGATTAACCTTTTAATCACACCTTTAGATTCAAGAAATTTTACAAATTCATTGGCATGAATAAAATTTGTGTTTTTAAACATCATCGTATTATCAGTTTGAACAGACTTAATTTTGATACCATTGCTTTTAAAATATTTAAATCCTGATTCAATAGCATACATAACATTTGGTGTTGATGCCATTATCTAAGACTAAGCTATATGTAAATCGAGAATGAGTATCTACCATATTGAAAATTGGAATAATCTTGTTTAATCCATTTTCATTTCTTCCTAATATTTTTAAATCTAGTTGAACATGACCAGGCTCAATAATTTGATGCCTTTTTAGGATGATAATAATATTTCTTTCTGGCTTTTGTAAAATTAATACCTAATTCTTCAGACAATATTTTTTTTAAAGTATTTATGCTTATTTTTGAGAAATCAAATTATTTGCTAAGTTTGTTTTCAATGTGAACTTTGCATCAAAAATCTGTAATCTCAAATCCAATTGATTCTTGACAATATTTTAAATAAAAATCACATAATATCTTTCTGGCTTCCTTATTATATTTATTTGCAATATTTTTCTTTATTGGTAATTTATCAATATGATCAGTTCAAATAAAATAGGATTTATTGATTAAATTAATAATTTTATTTTTAAAGGCAAAAAATTACGTTCTTGAATACTTTCTCTTTAATCTAAAATAATCATTAATACTTAATTTTTGAAATTCAATTTCTTGAATAGTAGTTAAATATCATTGAAATTTATTCAAGAATTTATATGCTGCTTTTTGAGATTAACATCATTGGTCTTATTTAATGCTCTTAAATATTGTTTAATAAAATCTTCATATAACTTTATCACTGAATGATACTTTTCATTAGATGTTAAGGTTTCATACTTTTTTGATCTTTTTTTGTTTGAAATATATATAAGTACCTTTTAGAAGTATTTAAAAATAAGTGGACTAATCCTACCAATTATATTTGGTGGGATTTTTTATTGTCCAACTTAATTTTACTAGCCAGTTCAAAAAGATGGTGATTTAAACATATCATTTTAATTAATTGATACTCTTTAATAAAAAAAATTAAAAGGTTTTTGATCACCTTTTAATTTAATAATTTCTATATTTTATATATTAAGAATTTTATTCCTAGCGAGTGTAAGTAATGGACACTTCTTTAGCTTTAAATAGAATAATTAATCTTTCTTATTTCTTTGGTATGCTCATCTAATAATAATTGTTAATAGCATAATTAATAATAATGCTCCAATACAACTACCTAAAACAACTACAATTCATCATCAATCACCACTTGAAGTTGTTTGTAATTGAGTAGATTTAAATAAAAGCTTATAAGTAAATTCTTGATTGTTGGCTTGGATGATACCTTTTTCATTATAAATGTTTCTTGGTGTAAATGTAATAACATAATCACCATTTTCATTCTTAACTTGTAGATCGCCTGCAGTTGGATAAACTGGAAGATTTGTAACATTTTTAATTTCTTTTAAAAATGCTTGTTTAACAGCATTATCATTAGACGGTTTTTCTGAATTTAAATTTATTTCTTGTGGACTAGTTGAAGATGAAATATTTGTTGGAGTTTGTTGTTTAAAACCTTTAATAATGATTTGTGGTGTGCTTAAATTGTTAGAAGCAACAACACCATTTTCATAAACAACATCTTTATTTAATGAAAGATTAACCGCATATTGCCCTTTAGAATTATCTGCTGCTAAATTTGGACCCAATACCTCAATATTTAAATCATCTATATTTAATTCACTTGGTGAATTTTTACCTACAAATTGACCACCAAAAATATGTCCAGCTTGTACTTTTTTTAAAATAAAGTTTTTGATATCATCAGGAGATACTTTTTTAATATCTATATCACTTGGGTCATAAGTTAATTCAGGATTAAAATTATCTAAAATAACAGTTTTATATGTTTTAAAACCAGTAACAGTACATGTGAAAGTAGCATTTTCTTGAACTGATTTATCATCTGCATAGTACTTACTAAGAGTTAGGGGAATTTCGATTTCACCTTGTGGTGCTTTGCTTGCATCAATATCTCCTACACTAATGGTTGCATCTGCTGGAATATTATATTTATTTTTTGTTTTAGGTAAATCAAAATAATTTTCTAAATCTATTTTAATGTAGATTGGAACAAAATCACTGTAAGGTATTTCTCCGACATTACCAGGAACTAGACTAAGATCATTAATACCAATGGTTGCACTTAATGTAGTTGGATCAAATTTTTTAAATCCAATAATTTTTACATTTTGTCAAGTTTTTGGACCTAATGCTTTTTCAGGATCAAAAGCATTATTAATTGTAATTTCATTGATTGTTACAGAACCACCATTAGTGTTGTCTGGAACAATATTATCTCCTAATTCAACTGTTGAACCTAATAAATATTGGTTAAAGAATTTTAAACCACTTGTATCAGCAAGTAAACCATTTAATGCTGTAGTAATTTTGTTCTTTATATCTGTATCATTAGTAAGAATTTGATTAATATTTGTATTATCACTTAAATCTAATACTAAACTATTATCTTGTGAACTTGATATGATAGAAGTTTCATAAGCATAAGGGTTATAATTAGGATCATTTGCTTGTATATCTCTATTGATGCCGTTTTCAGCATTATAAACAGTATATTTGGCACCATTGTTTGGTACAAATGAATAGTATTGATTTCCATCTCAAGAAGGAACAATAATAACATTTTGTTTGCTGTTATCAACAAAATCAAATAATGGTAGTGCTTTTGTGCTACTAGGTGCATTAGAACCATCATTAGTATAATTGAAATACTTACCATATGCAGAATCTTTATTTATATTATCAAACTGGATAATACCTGGAGCACCACTAGCAATTGGAGTTGAAGAAGCATAGCCATATATTCGATTTAATTTAGGAGAATAATTTAGAGTTTGGAAGTCATAATCTCTTCTTGCTGAACTATTTTCCTGTCCATCAGTTGATGGTGTTGTTTGTAAATTTCCATATTTTTCATTAATATATTTTTTTTGTGTAATATTAAAATCATAGTCAAAGGCAATGTTACCTGCATCAGTATCATTAAAATTGATAACTGAATTTACATATAATAACTTACTTGAGTCATCATAGTTTAATACTAAATAAGGGTTAATAAAATTTAAATCACGTTCACCTTGAGTTCAATAAACAGATCATGTTGGTTGTTGATAACAAACATTGTCATAATAAATCCGTAATTTTAATGATTTAGAACCCATATCAACTTCAAGCATAGTAAAAATATTTTTGTCTTCTGTTGAAATATAATAAGCACCTGCTTGCATAATTTTTGTTTGGCTGTCTGAAGTAACATTAGACATACTAGCAAAAAAATCTTGTGCAGTAGTTGGTTTTTTATCACTTGTATTACCAAAAACATCATCACCATCTTGTAATCAGAATTGGTATGTTTCACTACTTCTTGTTGTTATATTAGCTGGACCTCTTGGCATTAAAATATAACTATTATCAGTACCACCTAATTTAAATAAGAAAGGATAGCCAGTTGTCATTGATAACTTATCTCGGCCATCGCCATCTCCTAATTTTAGTGTTTTCTTAAACTTTAAATTAGTGGGGTTTAAAGCTGTAACAATAACATCTTGATTACTAGCATCTGATGAAACTAAAAGAAGTAAATCACGCCCTTCATCATACACAGCTTGGACTAGAGTTCTACCAGCGTTTTTTAATCCTTTATAATCTGCTTTTATTTTCAATGTTTGACTATCTACTAACTTCACACCATCATCTGTTGGAACTATTAAACCATATTTAGTAGATGTAAAGGCTAATTGATAATTTGTAATAATATTACCAGTAAAATCAGTACCATCTGCATTTAACAAATTAATAGTTTTATATTGATCGTTGTTAATAGCAATGTCCTTTGCATCAGTCACCAAAGATCTACTATTATTTAGACTTTTTGGACTAATTGAATTTTTTGTTAACTGATTACTAGTTAAACTAATATTATGGGTTTTAGTAATGTTATTATTATTTAAATAAGTTGGAACTAATGTTCCCACAAGTGTTGAGCCAACTATCACTGCTCCACTAATTAATGTAGTAATTAATATCTTTTTATTTTTCTTCATATTTTCCCTCCATAAAAAATATTTAATATATTGTACTATAAAAAAACAGTAAAAGCAATGCTTAAATATAACAAATTAATATTAGTATTAATTTAAAAAATTGTTTTTTTTATTAAACAACATTTAAAAATAGTGGTGTTGACTATGTCATATTATGATTTAATAATAACTACTAACTTATCACAAATTGTGTGTACTGTTAAATTAATACCTAATATATTATGAAAATATATAACTCAAAATAAATATAATAATATCTACTCTGATTTGTGTTTTTTTAATTTTTGATAAATTTCTTTGGTTAATTCACTAAATTTAATGGCTGATGGAGTCCAAGCTGATGATTCAACAACAAATTTGTTGTTTTTTTGCAACTTTGTAATCGAGATATCATTAGGAATAATAGAATCATATAGGTTATTTCCAAAAATTTTTGCTAATTCAGATAAATAAACCATTGAATCTTTTTTTCTTTTATCAAACATATTAATAAAAACACCAGCAATTTTTAAGTTAGGATTTCTTTCAATTTGAATATTTCTAATAATATTTAAGATTTTGGAAATAGTATCAATAGCATATGGGGTACATAAAATAGGTAATAGCAATGAATCAGTAATTGATAACACCATTCTATTTAAATTGCTTCAACTGGAAGCAACATCAATTAAAATGATGTCATATTTTTCCTTTAATTTTTTAATATTTTCTTTTAAGTTTTCCTCATATTTTAAAATATCGTTGTCCATAAACATAAAACTTAAATCAATGGTTGTTGGAATAACATCAATATTGTTGAAGACGTTTTTAAAAACTACATCCTGAAAACTAGTGATTTTATTTTCTAATAATTGTTTAGAACCATTGATGTTAGATAATAGGAAATTACTTGATAATGAGCCGATGGGGTCCATATCAATTATTAATGTTTTAATATTCATTTTCCCTAGAACTAAACCAATATTAGCACATGATGTGGTTTTACCCACACCACCCTTAACTGAAAAAAAAGTGATTATATGACAACTCATATTTTTAATAAGCTCTTCCGAAAATAACAACTGATGTTGTCTTTTTCTTAGTTAAAAAGCATTTTGATTCTTTAGCATTGGTATCTATAATACATCTAGCAGATGCTCCTGTTAGTTCTTTAATCTTTTTTTCATCGTCAATTGTACCAGCTCAATAAGCTTTTGCTATTTTTTTATTAGCTACTGCCTGTTGCAATTCTGTAACGGAATTAACTCAAGTAATTGAATCTTGTAGTTGATTAATTGCTCGTTGATAAATGCTTTTTTTATATTCTTCCAATTCCTTTTCAATGATTTGATTAATATTAACAAGGGGGCATTTTAGTTTTTGTAAATTATCTCGTCTAATATATGTAACTTGATTATCAGTAATTGTTTCCTTTCCTAAAATAATTTGAATTGGAATTCCTTGTACTTCTCCTTCTGATAATTTATATCCTAATCCGTGTTCTGTATCATCAACTTTAAGACGATATTTTTTAAGTTTGGTTGTTATGCTTTCTAAATATTCTTTTATTTGAGGTTCTTTTTCTAAGCCTAAAACATTAATTTTAATTTGGATTGGAGCTAGTGCTGGTGGTAAAACTAAGCCATTATCATCGCCATGAACCATAATGATGGCGCCAAGCAAACGGGTAGAAACCCCAGCTGACATTTGATAGGCATAATCAAAAGTATTATTCTTATTTTGAAATTTAATATCATAAATTTTAGAAAAATTTTGACCTAAATAATGGCTTGTGCCACATTGTAACATTTGTCCATCTTGCATTAAAGCTTCAATGGTATATGTTGTTTCAGCACCAGCAAATCTTTCCCCAATTGTTTTTTCTCCTTTAATAACAGGAATGCACAAAAAGTCATTAAGCATTTTTTCATAAATATCAATTATTTTTTTAGTAAATGTTAATCCGCTTTTAACATCAGCAAAAATTGCATGTAATTCCTGTCAATGAAATTCACTATTCCTTAAAAAGGGTTTAGTTGTTTTTTCCGCTCGCATCACTGAGCATCATTGGTTAACTTTAATAGGTAGATTTTTATAGCTTGAAGTAACATAAGCAAAATAATTACAAAAAAGAATTTCACTTGTTGGACGAATAATATATGGGTCATCTAATTTTTTATTGCCAATTTGATTTACCATAAAACATTCAGGTGCAAATCCTTTTAAGTGTTCTTTTTCCTTAGCAAACTCACTTTTAGGAATTAAAATAGGCATTGCTAAATTTTGGACACCATTTTTTTTAAATTCATGATCTAAGTAAGTTCTAATTGATTCCCATATAGATCAAACATTTGGTTGATAAATAATTGTTCCTTTAATAGGACCATAGACACATAATTGAGCATTTTGAATAACACTAGTGTATCATTCAGCAAAATTCTCATCTCTTTTAGTTATTTTTTCTAACTTAAACATCATATTATCTAATTAATTATTATAAAATAATTATTATTAAGATATGGAAAATAGTTATTCTAATCTAAATTATATTTATCAAAAAAGTAAAGAGATTACTAAGAAAACATGGACATCTTCTTGGGATGTTTTTCTTTTTATTTTCTTATTTACATGTGGGATTATTTTTACTATTGGTTTAGTTTTATTTCTTTTAGGTGGTATTGGGTTTATTAACAATGTCACTAATTTTAATCCAGAAACACTAGAAAATCTTGGTAATAAAACATTTGATTTAAATTTAAATGGATATTGAGCTATTGAGAATTGACTTGGAAAGGATTATTCTTGAAATGATTTTGTTGAAGCTTTAAATAAATCATTTGTAGCTAATGAAAAAACTCCTACACAACTATATATTTTAAATAGCATAACAATGAAACAACTTTATGATATTGGGATGTGAATGTTTATTAGTATAACAATTGTTTTAATGGTTTTTATCTTAATTGTCTTTATTGTTAATTTATTATGAAAAAAAGGATACTTTGAAAAAATAGGGATTAAAATTTTTAGTAAATATGATGCTTTTACTAAAAAAATAGATAATCATAACAAGAAAAAAGATAATGCTATTAGTCAATCTTCTACCACTGATTAATTGCATTATTTTCTTTTAATAATTTTCTAATATAGTTTATTGGCGAAGTGTAAATAACAGTTGTATTATTTGTGTCCTTGTATTCAAATTTTGAGTTATTAAAAATATTTCAATAATTGGATATTGATCACATATCTTGAATTAACAAAACATTTAATGAATGAATTTGATGCTTTTTTAAACTAATAAAATCATTAGATTTAATAACAAATAAATTTTCAAAGTCAAGATGTCGATTAAGCAAATCTCTAAAATCAAGATTACTTAATAAATCAAAAGCTAAGTATGTATCATTTCGCTCTAAATATATATCTAGTAGGGGTAAATTATTTTTCTTAATAAAGGTAAAGAAAATATTAAAAGCTACTAATATATTAAATATTGTAGCCTTTGTTTTTAATTCAGTGGCATAAATAAACAAAAATTTAGTTTTACATTCGCATGCATAAAGTGCAATTTTATTACCAAAAACATTAATACTTATCTCGAATGAACCTAAAGGACTATGAACATAGTCTAAATATTTTTGATCATAATATATCCTAGCTATTCAATCTATTTTATTGTTTTTTTCAAAATAAATTTTACCATTTTCTTCTACTTGAAATGGTTTTGATTGATAAAATTGCTTATCAAGAAATCGCTTTTCTAATGATTCTTGATCATGACTATAATTGTCATCTCATTTGTCATCTTCTATAAAATAATCTTGATCTTCAGAGCTTTCATTGAATTCTAGTTCATCATCATTATAAAAGTCATCGTCATGTTTTGTGCTTTGATTTTCTTTAAGCGAATGATTAGTACATTGTTCAAAAAAAGATGTATAAAACTTCTTATACTTTGCTTTTATTAAAAAATTTAAGAATCTTCCCATATATTTTATAGTCAATTTTAAATATAAATAAGCTTAGCTTATGTAATATTCTATTGACCCCTCTAAAAATATCAACTATTAAATATTTTAAAATATTTTTTTAAAATGCAAAAAATTATATTGTTTAATTGTTATTAGTACTATTATCAGTTGAACCTAATTTAACATACTTTCGATACAAATCATTTAGATTTTGATGATTATTGACTGTACCATCATAGACAATTTTTCCACCATCTAAAATGGTTACATAGGTAGCATATTTACCGACTTCATCTAAAATATGTGAAGATAAAAAAATAGCTTTCCCTTCTTGTTGTAATTTTAATAAATTATCAAATAATTCATTTCTAGCTAAGGGATCAAGATTAGCAGCAGGTTCATCCATGATTAATACTTTTGGATTGTGAATCAACGCTTGTGCTAAAAGAATTTTCTTCTTTTGTCCTGATGAAAAGCTTTCAGGACATTTATTAGATAATTCATTAATCCCTAAATTATTAATAATTGAATTTACCTTTTGTTTAGCTTCAGACTTAGATAATCCTGATAGATTAGCCATATTCATTAAATATGTTTTGGTAGACATTTTTTTAGGAAATTTTGCTTCCTCAGGAATATATCCTAACAAACTTTTGCCTTCTGAAGTGTAGTTATAATATCCATTTATTTTAATTTCACCTGTGTATTTGTATTTCGAGTAAGCACTAATAATAGATTTAATAGTAGTCGTTTTACCTGCTCCATTAGCACCAATAAATGCATGAAATTGACCAGGATAAATGTTGAAACTTATATTGCTAATGGCTTGTTGCTTTCTGCCTTTATATTGTTTAGTTAAATTTTTGATTTCAACTAAAGGATTTCCTTCAATTTTTACATTATTTTGAATTATTTTTTTAGTTGGTTTTAAACTTATATGCTTATCATTAACTAAACAAATTAATTGATCTTTAAATTCTTTTTTAGTAATTTCTTCATTTGTAAATTTTGAAATTAATTCATCAATATAAAATTCAATTTTATTGTTTTCCATTTATTTAAAATCCTTTCTATTATAGTTAATGATGTTTATTCCTGAAAGAATCAATAATATACTAATTCAAACTAAGGCAACAGCTCATGAGGGATCTGTTTGACTAACATTAAAACTTCATACATTATCATATTTTGTACCATTAGATGTTATTGGTTGCTGTTCTTTGATATTTAATACATTAAAGTTATATGAAATATCATTTGGTTGGAATGATAATGCTGATATTCCTGATGTACCACCACCAATAGATGTCAAAGCAGAAATAGGATTTAAATAGTTAATAGCAACTAAACCACTAGCTGGTATAGATGATATAGAATTAACAAATGATTTAATGTCACTTAATAATGTAACATTTTCATCTAATCTAATAGAACCTTGGCTATATCCTTGATTATCATTGTAGTTACAATCAAGATAAACATTTGGATCAATAGCAATAAAAGTATTTAAACTTTTATCTGTTATTAGTGTAAAAAAATTATTAAATGGACGATTAATAAATGACTTAATTGTTCGTCCGCTATTATTGTCTTGATATTTATTTGGATCATTTTTAATATTTTGATTTAATTTTTGAATGACTTGCTTTTTTAAAGTATCTAATTGTTTTGGTAAAATAGGTCCTAAGGAACCCATAACAATTGTAACCATTGAACTTAAAAATAAAATAACAAAAGGAAGAATGCTACTTAACTTTCCTGGACTAAGGATAGCAATTGTAATAGCAATTAAAGCCATAATTAAAAAAGAAAGGATACTACATCCAAATGTGCCACCAATAACTAATCCTATATTGCTATAAGCTCAAAAGCCCACAATAGCCATTGCAATAATTACTAATATCATATTGATTAGACCAATAAATAACGAAAAACCAATTAGGAATGTAAATCTTGAGATCAATACTTGAGTTCTAGTTATCGGTTTTGAAACTAAAATAATTTCAATCCCCTGTTTTTCTGAATCTTTAAAGATACTTAAACCTCTTAAAACTCCTTGAATTCCTGTTGTAATTGAAATAACAATTAGACAATAAAATGTTATTGATTCAGCATAAGATCTGTAAATATAAGCATCTGCATTTTTACCAAAAAATATTGGAAGTAATGTTATGAAAAAAATTAATAAACTTGAAATAACTAATAAAATTCATGTAGAAACTTTTTTAAATGTTATATTTGATGAAAATGATAACATTGAACAAATTGGTTTTCAAAAACTTACTTGATTTTTATTTTCCATAATTTAATTTAAATAAAACTATCATATTTTATCATATAAATTATAGTTTATATTTGCTTTGTTTTAACTTGTTTTGAAACCTATCTCTTTTAACTACATATAAAATTAAACTGTGCAATAAAAATCCCTCCAACATTATTGGGGGACCAATATGGATTTTAAACATAATTTCATTTATTGAAGATTAAAAGATCAAAAATTTAAAAAACACTTGGACATAATTAATATTAAAATCAAGTTTATTAAAATATAATAAGTTTATTATGCCAAATAGAAATGAATTTGGGTGTCCAAAACTTATATATCGGATTGATTCTAGACCGCCAGAGGAAATTTTTAATCATGGTTTTCGTCCGTGAGGAAGTAATAATAGTTTTTTTCACCATATATTAGGTTATTCACTAGGTGATGAGATTCCTGAAGATAGAAGAAGCGGAATTATATCAGCTTCAGATTCACCAGATTCTAGTTTAAGATTTTTTGGTGGAATGTTAAAT
>JAEIGA010017208.1_pt1 | contig 11011 bp, 10 predicted proteins | sample 9270691 | NCBI WGS metagenome assembly JAEIGA01 (sample SAMN17057246, study PRJNA624740) | gut metagenome | biome: biome; isolation source: fecal sample | host: Bos grunniens | place: China: Xizang | collected 2019 | reverse complement strand
TGAATGTAATGTCAATTACATTCAAGTTGGTAACAAGTAAACGGAACATTTAAAATGAAACGTAAATTAGATGACGTGAACAATAAGATTAAAGCGATGGAAGAACGTGTCCACGATTTGGCTGACACGGGCGAACGCCAATATAAGATGGCTGAAATCTACTGTGCCATCATCGGTTTTGCCGTAGGCGTTGTGGTAGGTATGATATGCCAAGCGTTGCCGTAGTCGGTTCGTTGACGATGGGTGCTTGTGGTGCAAACCCATCGATGATTATTCAGGGTGTTCCTACGGTTACCATCAACGGTATCCCCGTTGCAACCGTAGGTAGTCCCATCATTCCTCACTATAGCCCACATCATACCCACGGTGGTGTCGATTGTTTTGGTGTACCGAACATTACCGTCAACGGGATACCCATTGCCGTGGTCGGTAGTCTCATCAGTTGTGGAGACATGGTTGCACAAGGTGTGCCCAATGTCTGTGCTTTAGGTTAAGACAATCCCACCTCAATGGTGGGATTTGTCATTTTGTGGTATACTTCAATCATATCATCATTTGGAAATTAACTTTGTTACTCCACAAATACGTTGATAATATACAAGTAGGAGAGATTCGGTACATATGGTACAAATACAATTTCTCCGACAAACGATTCAATTTACCCCACCCCAAAAATCGTTGGAAGGAACTTGTCAACTTTGACAAATGCCTTAAGAATGGTAAACTACTTCCAGTCATTAAAACCGAAGGTGGTGGATTAGTGGGATTAAAATGAGTGTATATCAAGATACCGAATTTTTATATCGCATCCAAAACGAACTGAAATGCTTCAAGAAGATTAACAACGATTTGTACAATTTTCGTTGTCCTTTTTGTGGCGATAGTACCAAAAACGAATACAAAGCACGTGGATACCTCTATACCTACGATGGGGCAGATGGTCTAATCTTCAAATGCCACAACTGTGGTTGCAATGCATCTTTCAAAGAATTGTTACGTGTCGTCAACGATATGGTATATCGTGAATACATCTTTCAGAAGTTGAAAGAGAAGAACCGTCTTAACAATACAGAGAAACCGAAAACGGATACAAGTATCTTCAAGGCTTCCCGTAAAGTTTTGCCAACTTATGAAGATAGCGTACTCGACAAGGCGATTCGATTGGACAAATTGCCCCCTTCACACGCTTGTATAGCCTATTGTAGCGAACGTAAGATACCGATTGGTATGTACCCATTCCTATACTATACAGACGATTTCAGAGGCTTTGTAAACTCGTTCTTGCCAGGGAAATTCAAGACTGCTAACAAAGAAGAACGGTTGATTATCCCATATTTTGACAAGCACGGTCGTTGTTACGCATTACAAGGACGAGCTTTGGATAAGAATAACCCCATTCGATACTTCACGATTAAGATTGACGAAAACTCGAATCGAATTTATGGTATGGATAGAGTCGATTTCAGTAAGCCAATCTATGTGACGGAAGGACCGATTGACAGTATGTTTCTTCCCAACTGTTTAGCGGTTTCGGGGGCAAGTTATGATGACCCTACTCTCGAATTGTTGAAGTCTACCATTACGGTAGTACCTGACAACGAACGAAGAAACAAAGAAGTTTGTCAAAACATCGAACGATTAATTGACAAGGGTTTCAAGGTTAGTCTGTGGGGTAACAACATTGAAGCGAAAGATATCAATGAAGCCATCCTCAAAGGTTATACTCAAGAAGAACTTTTGGAACGAATCAAGGAAAACACAATCCAAGGATTCAGTGGAAAGCTGAAATTTAGGATGTGGAAGAAATGCTAAGAGAAGCTCCCGTTTTGGGAGCTTTTTTGTTGCATTATAGTTTTAAACTATCGTCAAATCTAGGATATAGGGATTTACCCTAATTTCTGTTGTATTTTTACAACAACTATTGACTTTTTGCTCAAAATATGCTATAATCAAAATAGATTATATCTTATAATCGTTATAAATCTTTGATTTTATTAGATTTTTAAGATTCTTCTAAAAAATCAGGCGTAAGCCTTATCGAGGGGTTTATCCCCTCGATGCATGACACCTCTATAGATTAAATCTATAACTCTTTATAAAAGAGATTTCAGATAAATGAAAATCTTTTATAAAAAGTTAAAGAAAATGCTATGATTATAGCAGATGCTTAGACGGGGATAGTGTATCCACATGAAACGTGTGAATCAAAATGAACAACTGGGTCCAAACCGGTGACATGGTTTTCGCTGCGCTCAAACAGCTGCGCTGATTGTCTAAAAGAAATGAGTATTGAGTTAATATTAAAAATTTGATATAATTTAAAACAAATATCAATTTCTTTTTATAAAGAGATAATCATGTATCAAACTACCATCCATAATGTAGAAGTTCTTTATTTCCGTAAAAATAATACATTTCGTTTAGTGTTAAAGGAAAAGAATACAAAAGACGTTTCTTTCGGGATTGAATTGGATTTGTTTCAACTTCAATTCTTATTGAAGGAGATGTCTTTTTCTTTTGACAAGGGTAAGAACGCTCGTCCAGTCAATTGGCAGATTGGTGATTATTTCTATGAAGTTACAATGGGATACATGACAGAAAATTTCTTTATGATTTCTTTTGTATCTACAGATAAGAACTTTAACCAAAATACCTTTGTATTCAAGATGACACGTCAAGAACTTGGTAAACTCATCCAAATTATGGGTAACGTCAATCACATTTAAGTTAAGTAGATGAGAACAAATAGACCACCTTAGAGGTGGTCTATTTTCATCTCTAGAACGAGAATACAGACGATTGGTGAGTTTGTAGCAGTTTGGTAATACGCAAGTATTAAAGATAGTATCAGAAAGCGTCTGAGAGCGTTTAAACAGGTTTACAGATGATTGAGTAGATTCACATTTGTAAAGTGTTAAAAATTGTGTAATTTGAAATATCATTAAAGTGTTCCACCCTTACGGTGGACTTTTGTTATAACGATTTTCTTCCTTGTTTTCCGTTAAATAAACTTTAGATTAACTGACTGATTCTTTGTCAGATTTTGTGAGTCTTTACTATGCAAAATGATATTGAAATTATGGCTGATTTACTTGCAAAAACTGCAAAGATATCTGCCAAGAAGGATGAAGAAAAGACAATTGAACAATCTTTAGAAAAGATTGACGATGAAGAAATTCTTGACAATACAACCATTGAAACTATCAAGGATGGTATTGAACAAGAAACTGACATCAAATTGTCTGAAGAAGAACTTCGAGGTGTAGAGTTAACACCAAACATCAAAGAATACCAAAAGCAAGAAATCATGGGATTACCAGAACAAGACCAAATCGCACGTTTGGAAACAACCGTGGCTAGACTCGGTGGTGAGCCTAGTGTTAAGAGCTTCGAAGAAATTGAAGCCGAAAAGTGTCGTTGTGACGATGAGTTCGACAAGGCAACTTATGAAGCAACGACAGAACAAGTCGATAATTTGTTGCAAGACTTGGGTGATGACGAAGAAGAAGACGAAGTCTTAGATATTGATATGGACAGTGTTGAAGATAACGAATTTGATGCTGAACATAACATTCAATATGACGACATCATCAATTTCTTACAATCCATTGATGACGAAGAATTTGACGACATTGTGGATTGGGAAGAGTATGAAGACGAGTTTGAAGGCGAAGACGAAGAATATGATACCTTGATGGAAACGGTTCATAACACGACTGACCCCAAGGTTCTCGTAGAAGCCTTGACGCAAGCTCAACGTATCAAGCGTAGTATGATTATGAAGCGTAACAAGGCTAAGATTGCCAACAAGCGTAAGATTGCTTTGAAGCGTCATGCTACACCCGAAAAGATTAAGCAACGTGCTCGTAAGATGGCTATCAATATGTTGAAGAAGCGTTATGCCCACAAAGCCGTTGAAGATATGAGCTTTAGCGAAAAGAAGCGTGTCGAAGAATTGATTGCCAAGCGTCAAAATGTCGTCAATCGTCTTGAACGTAAGATGATTCCCGTGGTTCGTGAAGTCGAACGTGAACGTTTCAAGCCAAAGGCTAATAGCTAAAAGGACATTTAACAAATGTGGAATGAAAAAGTTGCTAGTACAAATGACCGTGTACTTTCTACACCGTCATTTTGTGCCCCTCGCATTTTGATTAACGAGGTAGCTGACATCTATGACCCCGAAACGGATACTTTCAATCTCAGAAAGTTTTCAAATCAATACCAAGCAGGTGACCTTCTTCGTGTCATTCCGTTTGAAGGTGACAAACTTTCTACGGATGGTATTGATGTAAAGGTTCTTGGTCACGAAAATTTCAACTACCATTTGAAGAATATGCCAAAGCGTGGCAAGTTCTTGGTAGTCAAGCAATACAATCAAGACTTAGTTCCCAATGAAGAAGGTGACTATGGTTATAAGATTGTTCCAATTACGCTTAATATGTTAGAAGCCGATGACGGCACGTTGCGTAGTAAGGGTATCGTTTCTCCTGGTTGGTACAAGTGGAGACAACTCGTCTCTAAGGATGACCCAACTAAGATTGTTCAAACCGATGCAATCCTTTTGGTTGCCATCAAGGGTTTCACGAATGACGATACTGCCTATGAGGGTCAGTTTGACATCGAAGGTATTATGCAATTCGATGAAAACGGTGAAATGATTTTAGGCTAATATAATAGGGGAGTTTAGGTAACTCCCCGTTTTTAAAATAGGGATATTAAATGGCTATTGATAAAGAAGATTATGGTCCAAAGTCGTGGGCAGCTGGCAGCATCCTCAAGGCAAGTGACTTGACCGATATGAGCAATACGCTTAATCGTGTCGAAGAATTCCTTCGAGTGAAGCTCGGTGAAAATGGCGAAGTTTACGCCATCATTGCCGAAACTGCTAAGAAGGAAGTTGCCACGATTATCGGTACTGCTCCCGAAAGTTTGAACACCTTGGAAGAAATTGTCAAGGTATTCGAAGACCATAAGGTTGAATTTACGGATTTACATCACATTGTCATTAAGCACGAAAATGACATTGATGTACTCAAGAAGGAAATTGAAAAGACGAACGCTACAGTCGTTTTAAAGGCTGATGCATCCGATTTGGAAGCGTTCAAGGAATCTTTCGAATCCTATAAGTCCGCTATCGAAGAAAAGCTCCATACTTATGCCAATAAGGTGGAAGTCGAAAACGCCTTAGATGAAAAGTTGGATGTTGCAACGTTTGACTCTTTCAACGGTGAATTTATCATCTTTAAGAGTGGCGTTACATCTGCAATTGGTACGATGGTTACACGTGATGAGTTTAACCGTAAGACCAAGGAAAATGCCGACAAGATTCAAGCTAATACGGAAATGATTGCACAACGTGCAGTCGCTACGGAAGTCGAAGCTCAATTCAAGGCACACGAAGAAGAATACTTCGCAATCATTGACGAAAAGGCTACAAAGGTTGCTTTAGCTGATTTGGAAGCTACGGTTGCTCAATTGGACGAATCCACACAAGCAACGGTCAAGGATTTGGAAGCCACAGACGAAGCCATTGACGGTCGCGTAAAGGTTATCGAAGAAGTTTTGCCAACCAAGGCAGTCGCTACGGAAGTCGAAGCTCAATTCGAGGCTCATGAAGAAGCGTTCCAAGCTAAGATTGACCTTAAGTCTGACATTACAACGGTAGACGCTTTGACGAAGAAGTTCAACGACTTTGAAATGTCTACGTCTCTCGCTTTGGAATCCAAGGCTACTTCCGCAGAATTGGCCGAAATGGCAATCACTCTTAACGATAAGATTGATGAGAACGAAGAAAAGATTGAAGCTAACGTAGCAGAACTCGCCAAGAAAGCCGTTGCTACGGAAGTCGATGCTAAGTTCGAAGAACATATCGAAGAGTTCCAAGCTAAGGTTGATTCTAAGGTTGCACAAGTTGCATATGACGCTAAGGTTGCAGAACTCGAAGAAGCAATTGCTAAGAACGCAGACGACATTTTGGAAAATGCCGAAGGTATCTCCCACAATGTCGAAGAACTTGCCAAGAAAGCCGTTGCAAGCGTTATCGAAGGTCAATTTGAGGAATATGGCGTTAAGGTTGACTCTAAGGTAGACCAAGCTGCCTATGACGAAAAGATTGCTTATATCGAAGCAGTGTTGGAAGATAATTCCAACAATATCGTCACGAATGGCGAAGCTTTACTTGCACACGAAGAAGCTTTCCAAGCTAAGATTGACGCTAAGGTTGCTCAATCCGATTACGACGCTAAGGTCGTTGAACTCGAAGCACGTCTTACGAAGAACGAAGGTGACATCTTAACAAATGCCGAAGGTATCGCTAAGAATGTAACCGATATCGCCGAACGTGCCGTTGCGAGTGTCATCGATGCTCAATTTGAAGCTCACGAAGCAGAATACGGTAATCGTATTGAAGCCAAGGCAGAAAAGACCTATGTTGACGCAGAATTGGCATCGAAGGTTGACTTGGACGCTTACGAGGCAGATAAGGCTACGTTTGCCGTTAAGGAAGCCGTAAACGCTAAGTTTGAAGAAGTTCTCGGTTTGGTTTCTGCCAACGAAGACGCTATCAAGGCTAATGTCAATGCTATTACTCAACGAGTTGTTCAAGAACAATTTGACGAACACATCGAAGAGTTCCAAGATAAGATTGACCTTAAGGCAGACAAGACGGAAGTCGAAACCTTAAACGGTTATCTCACGCAATTCGAAGCTTCTGTGACGACCGCTTTGGGTGCAAAGGCTTCTGTTAACGATTTGGCAACTCTCCAAGTCACGTTGAATGACAAGATTGAAGCTAACGAAGATAAGATTCAAGAAAATGTCATCGAAATCGCAAAACGTGCCGTTGCTACGGAAGTCGATGCTCAGTTTGAAGCTCACATCGAAGAATTCCAAGGTAAGATTGACGCTAAGGTTGCACAAGTTGACTATGACGCTAAGGTTGTAGAACTCGAAGCTCGTATCGCTTCTAACGAAGAAAACATCGTTGAAAACGCCGAAGGTATTGCAAAGAACGTCGAAGAACTCGCCAAGAAGGCCGTTGCAAGTGTTATCGAAGGTCAATTCGAAGAATACGGCGTTAAGGTTAACGCTAAGGCTGATAAGACCGCTTTAGAAGCACTTTCCGAAAATGTCGAAAGCGAATTGTCCACAAAGGCAACTGTTGACGCTTTGACAGAAGCCAAGGCTGAGTTGGAAGGTAAGATTTCCACTAAGGTAGAAACCGAAGCATACAACGCTAAGGTTGCCGAAATCGAACAATCTGTCAAGGTAAATGCAGATGCAATCGCCAAGAACGCTGAAGATATTGCAAATCTCGTCGTAATTGAAACGGTTAAGGCTGAAGTTGAAAGTGCAATCAAGACGCACGAAGAAGCTTTCCAAGCTAAGATTGCTGTTAAGGTTGCTCAATCCGATTACGAAGCCAAGGTAGCCTCTTTGGAATCTTCCATCAAGGCAAATGCAGACGCAGTTGAAACCAAGGCTGAAGTCGAATATGTTGACGCTAAGTTGGCAGAACGTGTAGCAGTTTCCGCTTACGAAGAAGATAAGAAGACGTTTGCGGTTGCTGAAACGGTCGAAGCAGAACTTGAAGCGATTCGTGAATTGGTTGATGCAAACGAATTGGCAATTGCAACCAATGTCGAATTGATTGCAACAAAGGCTAATGCAAGTGATGTAAACGCTCGATTTGAAGAACACGAAGAAACTTTTGAAGGTAAGATTTCCTTAAAGGCTGATGCTACTAAGGTTATTGCTTTGGAAGGTCGTATTCAACAATTCGAAACGAGTACGTTGACGGCTTTGGAAGCCAAGGCTTCTACAACGGAATTGACGAATGTATACGTTACTCTTAATGATAAGATTGACGATAATGAAGAAAAGATTGAAGCAAATGTTGTTGAGATTGCAAAACGTGCAGTAGCAACAGAAGTTGATGCTCAATTTGACGCTCATATCGAAGAGTTCCAAGGTAAGATTGACGCTAAGTTGGCAATCTCCGATTATGAATCCGACAAGACAGTTTTGGACTCCAAGTTGGAAGTTCTCGAAGGTCTTATCACGGGTAACACGGAACAAATCGAAGTCAATATCGGTAACATTACCGAACGTGTGGTTCAAACGCAATTTGACGAACACGTGGAAGGTTTCGAAGCACATATCGAAGAATTCCAAGGTAAGATTGACCTCAAGGCTGATAAGAGTTCCGTTGAATCTAAGTTTGCGGAAATCGAAGCTCTCGTTGGTGGTAACGCCGAAAGTATTGAAGCAAACGTTAAGGCTATTGCCGAACGTGCAGTCGCTACGGAAGTCGAAGCTCAATTCAAGGCACACGAAGAAGCCTATCAAGCTAAGATTGACGCTAAGGTTGCACAATCTGACTTTGATGCTCAAGTTCAAGCATACAATGAAACGATTGCAACGCTTGCTAAGAGTGACGATGTTGCCTCTCAAATTAAGACGGCTACGGAAGAACTTGACGGTAAGGTTACAGCAACGCTTCAAGGTTACGCCAAGCTTGACGATTTGCCAACGGCAGAAGACTTCGCCGAAGAATTCGCAAGTGCCGAAAGCCTCGCTCTCTACGAAGAACGTGTTGAAGTTTTGGAAACGAAGGGTTTCTTGACTGAAACGGAAGTTTCCGAAATGATTGAAGAAGCCAAGCCTGATTTGACTCCTTATGCTTTCAAGGCAGATGTTGACCTCGAATTGGCCACTAAGGCTACGGTCGATAGTGTTGCCAAGTGCATTACGAGAGAAGAAGTCGAAACTCAATATGCAACGAATGAAGATGTTGCCGTTTTGGGTGAAGAACTTGGTGAATACGAAATTGCCAACAATATCGTCATTGACGGTCTCAAGGCTGAAATTGAATCCTTGAAGAAGTTGATTATTGAATTGCAATCCAAGCACGAAGATGTCGTCAGCATCGAACCCGTTGAAGAAGTTTTGTCTAGCAACACTTCTATGAACGTTGGTGGTGACTTGAAGGTCGAAAGCGTTGGTATTGTTTACGGCTCTAAGGATGCCGAATCCAAGATTATCCCAATTGCATTGACAAGTACACGTGGTAACGTGAGTGTCGAAGGTGCTCAATTGGATAGTGTAGTTATGAACATCGTAGCTGGGGAGGCTGAATAATGAGTAAGAACGTAACTTTACAAGGCGTTAAGACACAAGGCATTAACGATAAGACGGCAGGCAATGCTCAATTTAATGTAAATTGTAACGGTGTCGTTGAAATCAAGGATTGTGAATTCGGTCAAGACGGTTACAACTGTGTTGAAATCGGTTTGAAGAAGGGTTATGCCCCAAAGCACGTCATTGTCGAAAACTGTGACTTCACGGGTGTCCTTGGTAACAATGCCATTAGCGTTTACGGTTGGCAAGATGGTGCAAACATCATCATTCGTAATTGTAACTTTGGCAAGGTTTCCAACGCACTTCGTTTCTCCAACAAGTTGGATACGACTTGCAATGTCATTCTTGAAAATATTACGGTTGAAGAATGGGTTGACAACGAGTATGCAGGTTTGATTCTTATGCAAGACTACACGTCTTTGACGGAAGAAGAAGCCATCGAAAAGAACTTGTTTGGTGAAGGTAAGATGAACATTTCTTTCAAGAATGTTCGTTATCCAAACGGTGATTTGATTGCTCCTGAATACGAAGGTCAAATCTGTGTTGGTGGCGATATGCCTCAAGTCCTTTATGTTTATCGTAACAAGGGTGGTATGGTTTCGTATGACGAATCCGTTTACCCAACGATGACATTCCAAGCTTAATCTAAGCCAACGAAAGACCCACTTCGGTGGGTCTTTCCATATTGACAAGGCGAAAACTTCGATGTATAATCAGCAACATTCATTAAACAACAGTTTCTTAAATAACTGTAACACTATCTGTAGGTGATAAAATGAGCTTTAAGGAAGCATTGCTCGAATCTCTTAATTACAATGATGAAGATTCTCTCCGTGAACAATTGGAAGAATTCGTAGAAGATTTGAATGATAATGATTTGATTGCTTTGTGGAACGATATGGCAATCAGTGAAGGTTATTCTGATAACGTTGTTTATGAAAACGATGAAGATTTCTTCGAGAATAATTTCACCAGTCCTTATGAAGCAGTTGCTGCTTGTTGTCGTGGTGAATATAGCTTCAATGATAGTTACGTGACTTTTGACGGTTATGCTAACCTCAAGTCTTGTAGTGACCTTTCGGAAGTAACGGACAATCCTACCTTGGTTGATTGGTTGGTCAATAATGTTGACCGTGCAGAAGACTACGGTTTTGATTACGAAGAACCCGAAGAAGAAGAAGATTCCGAAGAAGAAGAATAAACTTCGTAGTTAATATTAAATCCACCCCTTTATGGGGTGGATTTTTTCTTTTTGGTTTGTTATAATCCAACTTAGCAATAGTTTGGAGAAAACTTTGATTATAGGTTTTAGTGGACCAAAGGGTTGTGGCAAGGATAAGGCGTTTGAAATCATCAAGCGTAATTATCCCGATTTGAAGGTTAAAAAGATTGCCTTTGCCGACCCAATTCGTAAGAAGTTGTTTGAGATTTTCAATCTTAACGAAAATTCATATGACAACTTAAAGCGTTCGGAAAATGTAACCATTTTGGGTTCAACTGCCGTCATCAGTCGTGTTGATGGGCGAGAGATTGTCCGTGGCATCGGTATGTTGATGCGTAGTTATGACGAAGACCAATTTGTCAATTACGTTCGTAAGGAAGTGTTGACACATCCCGATACCATTTACATCTGTACGGACGTTCGTTTCGAAAACGAAGTCGAAATGTTTAAGGAAATGGGTTGTCCCATTGCGCTCATTAAGCGTGAAGGTTATCATTACGACAATCACGTTTCCGAACGACCAATCAGTCATTATGACGAATTGATTGTAAATGATTCGTTGGAAAAGTTTGAGAAACGAGTCATTGAGTTTTTTGATGATTTTGTAGTCAAGAAACAATAAGTAGTTCAACAATTTTGCCACAAAAATAG
>JAEIGA010017207.1_pt1 | contig 11011 bp, 10 predicted proteins | sample 9270691 | NCBI WGS metagenome assembly JAEIGA01 (sample SAMN17057246, study PRJNA624740) | gut metagenome | biome: biome; isolation source: fecal sample | host: Bos grunniens | place: China: Xizang | collected 2019 | reverse complement strand
GCTAAAATGGACGAACTTGGTTTCGGTGCTTGTACCAACACCCAAGCTTGTCAAATGGAATGCCCTAAAGGTGTTACCGTTTCTCACATTGCAAGACTTAACAGAGAGTTCCTTTGCGCTAAGCTAAAAGACTAATTTTCACTAAGTATGGAATTTTTCGCTACATCTAACGGAATTCCTGTACATATTTCAGATACCGAGAAGGGGGATATTACTATCCTCCTTCTTCATGGTTATCTGGAGACATTATATGTTTGGGAAGACTTCATCACACTCTTTCCGGACAACTATCGTTTTATCTCGATCGACTTGCCTGGTCATGGTCTGACAGGCACACATCCACAATCCAACACTATGGAGTTTTGTGCAGACACCATCAAGGGTGTTTTGGACAAATGTGCCGTAGAGAAATGTTATGTAGCCGGCCACTCTTTGGGTGGATACATAAGCTTTGAGTTCCAGAAGAAATATCCCGATTCTGTAGAAGGGCTTATTCTAATCAACTCAAACACCAGAGCAGACTCTGAAGATGTAGCTGCAAGTCGGGAAAAAGAGGTAAACTTTATCCTTTCAGGAAGACATCTCACTTTAGCTTCGCTTGCTATCCCTAACATGTTCAAGAAAGACAATCTCAGAAGATTGGATGACAAGATTCAGGAGATAGTTGAAATAGCCGAGACACACGACCCTGAAGGGCTTGCAGCCTCAGTTAGAGGTATGGCTTCAAGGGTAGACAATACATCATATATTTCTACCCTAAATACCCCTGTAATGGCCTTATTTGGCGATTCAGACGGATTCTTTGATATGACACAAGTGGAGTCCCAGATATCGGATCTTCCAAATGCAGTGTGTCATGTGGTACCAAATTCAGGACACGACTCCTATTTGGAGGAGCCCGAATTTGTAGCCCAGAAAATTCAGGAGTTTATTACCAAAGGAAATTGTTAAAAGGGAATCTCCCGGCATGAATCTCTGCAGCCATCTTATAAAGATCGTTGCGGAGTTTGTCTATTTTTATCTTCTCCTTAGCAGATATGAAGATACATGGGGTGTGCTCTTTTGCTATCCAGGTCTTTTGAAGCTCTTCCAATGAGTAGTTTTCTGGCTTTTTCTCCTCAAATGAGAACTCATCCTGCTCTACATGCTTGTAGGCATCTATCTTATTAAATACCAGATATACAGGCTTATCGTGAGCATTTATGTCCTTAAGTGTCTCATTTACCACTCTGATATGATCTTCAAAGTTAGGGTGGGAAATATCGACGACATGCATAAGAATATCGGCTTCTCTAACCTCATCAAGGGTGCTTTTGAAAGACTCAATAAGCTGTGTGGGGAGTTTTCTGATAAACCCTACAGTATCAGACAGAAGGAAAGGAACATTCTCTATAACCACCTTTCTGACAGTAGTGTCAAGTGTTGCAAACAACTTGTTCTCGGCAAACACTTCACTCTTTGAGAGGAGGTTCATAATCGTGCTTTTGCCGGCATTGGTATATCCTACAAGGGCAATTCTCACGAGTGATCCCCTATTCCCCCTTTGGGAGAACATCTGTCTGTCGATTTTTTTGAGCTGGTCTTTAAGTCTGCTGATCTTCTCAAGGATAATACGGCGGTCTGTCTCCAGCTGGCTCTCACCAGGACCCCTCATATTAAGACCACCCTTGCCACCCCTTTGTCTTTCAAGGTGGGTCCACATTCTGGTTAGGCGGGGAAGAAGGTACTGGTATTGGGCAAGTTCCACTTGGGTTTTGGCATAAGCAGTTTTTGCCCTCTGAGCGAAAATATCCAGAATCAGACTTGTACGGTCATATATCTTTCTACCCGCAAACTCTCTCTCCACATTTCTTAGCTGTGAAGGGGACAACTCATCATCAAATATCACTGTATTTACCTCATTCTCTTCAAGGAATGTTCTGATTTCCTCAAGTTTTCCTGAGCCGACATAGCTTTTTGAGTTTGGTGATGACAGTCTTTGGGTAAAGCGTTTGATGCTTTGTATACCGGCTGTAAGGGCTAGAAACTCCAGCTCATCCAGATACTCTTTTACCATAGAGTCGTCTATATCCTGTGTAATTACGGATACTACTATGGCTCTCTCTAGTTCTAATACGTTCTCTTCCATGGGTGGCAAAGATACAAAAAAATAGGTGACTCTTTTCTAAGCCACCTATTTCTTATATAGTTTATAGTGTAATTATCGTAGTTGGAAAATTACAGGGAAGTTGTAGATAACCTTCACAGCTCTATCTCTCTGTTTACCAGGAGTCCATTTTGGTGAAGAAGATACTACTCTGACAGCTTCTTTGTCAAGAGAAGGGTCAACACCTCTAAGAACTCTTACGTTAGCTACAGAACCATCAGGCATTACAGTAAACTGAAGGGTAACACGACCTGATACACCATTTTCTTTAGCGATCTCAGGATACTCAAGGTGTTGTGACACCCATTTTTGGAAGTTGTTAGCGTCACCACCCATGAATGAAGGTTTTTCCTCTACAAGTGCGAAAGGAATTGGTGCCTCTTCAATTTCCTCTTCGTAAACCTCAGCTACGTAGTCCATAATTTCTACACCCATATCTTCTGTATCCTCAAGTGAAAGGAATAGGTCATCTCCAACGTCGATTTCGTCGTCTACGATGTCAATTTGGTCAGAAAGTACAGGAACTTTTGGTTGCTCTGGTGGAGGAGGTGGAGCTTCTGTAGTGATAGGAACATTCTCTACTTCGATTTCAACAGCTGTCTCAGTAGCGAACGCCATTTCATCTTTTTCCACTGTTTGCCATTCAAAAGCAAGAATAACCACTAGAAGAGTCACGATAAGTCCTATTTCTAGGAACAGACCTTTCTTCTTCTCTAGGTCAGCTTTTGGAGATTTTTTGATTTCCATATTATTATTTTTAACGATGATTATACTTTTAGGCTCCAAAGTTAAAAAATAAATCTTTAAAACCTACAAACAATTGTTGAAAAAATGTTTAAAGAACATTTATTTCTTTCAACACACCGTTAGTTTTTCTTACAGCTTCAGCACTTGCTTTGAATTTATCCATCTCATTTTCAGGTAGTTCTACCTCGATGATCTCTTCTACACCGTTTTTGCCGATAACTGCAGGTACACCGATACAAATATCGCTCTCACCCCATTGGCCGTTTAGGCTAACGCAGCAAGGGTAAACTCTCTTCTCGTCCAAAACAACGGCTCTTGCAAGAGCAGCTGCATTAGCACCTGGAGCATACCATGCAGAAGTACCCATAAGTTTGGTAAGGGTAGCGCCACCAACCATAGTGTCAGCAACAACTTTCTCAGCTTGTTCAGCTGTAAGTTTTTCGCATACGTTACCACCTCTGTAGAAAGCTTTGCTTAGAAGAGGAACCATAGTAGTATCACCGTGACCACCGATAACCATACCCTCAACATCGCACATAGGGCAGTTTAGAGCTTGGCTTAGGTAGTAGTTGAATCTGCTGCTGTCAAGCTGGCCACCCATACCGATAATTCTGTTTGAAGGAACGCCGCTTGTTTTAACTGCTAGATAAGTCATAGTATCCATAGGGTTAGAAACCACTACGATCACTGCGTTAGGAGAGTGAGCAAGAACGTTGCTGATTACACTCTTAACGATACCAGCGTTAGTGCCGATAAGCTCTTCACGGGTCATACCTGGTTTACGAGGAATACCTGAAGTGATAACTACTACATCTGAGTTAGCTGTAGCTTCGTAGTCGTTGGTAACACCTTTAATAACTGTATTATAGTTAAGAACTTTTGCAGATTGCATCATATCCATTGCTTTACCCTCTGCAAAACCTTCTCTAACGTCAAGAAGAACAACTTCTGACGCAAATCTCATTTGTGCTACTGCGTTAGCGCAAGTTGCGCCTACGTTACCAGCACCAATAACACTTACTTTAGACATAATTGTAATATTAAATTGTTAAAATTGTTAATGACTCTTTAGTTTTTCATACATTTGCACACAAATATACAATGTATGATAAAATTCTCTAGCAAAGATACAGACTTTAAGTTAACCCGCCAAAAGGTTTTGAAAGATTGGATAAAGAAAATTTTATCCCAGCACTCTTTGAAGGTCGGAGATATAAATTATCTCTTCACCAATGATGAGGAGGTCTTGAAAGTCAATCAGGAATTTCTTGGTCACGACTACTATACCGATATCATCACCTTTGACACATCCGACTACGGTTTCCCAGGGGGAGACGAAGATAAGGTCTCTTCTGATATCGTGATAAGTGTTGACACTGTCAGAGAGAATGCCGCTCTATATGGGGCCACTTTTGAAGACGAGCTACACAGAGTGATCATTCATGGTATACTTCACCTTATCGGATATGATGATCATGAGGAGGAGGATAAGAGAGAGATGAGAGAAGCAGAGGATAGGGCACTATTACTTTTGAAGGAATATGAATCTTAAATACGATATAGTAGTAATCGGGGCTGGTCATGCCGGCTGTGAGGCGGCAACAGCAGCTGCCAACATGGGAAAATCTACCCTTCTTATCACCATGGATATGAACAAGATAGCTCAAATGTCTTGCAATCCGGCCATTGGTGGTATAGCTAAAGGGCAGATAGTCAGAGAGATAGATGCATTGGGAGGTTATACAGGAATAGTGACCGATGCAAGTACCATCCAGTTCAGAATGCTCAACAGATCCAAAGGTCCGGCCATGTGGAGCCCCCGAGCTCAGTGTGACAGAATTTACTTTTCCTGGAACTGGCGTCATATCCTCGAAACTACCTCAAACTTAGACATTTGGGCCGATACAGCGACAGGGATAACCTTCTCAGGTTCGCGTATTTCGGGTGTCCGTACCCAGATGGGCGCATATTTTGAAGCTAAAGCGGTGATAATTACTGCAGGAACATTCCTTAACGGCAAGATTTTCGTCGGACAGCAGGATGCAGAGAGTGGTAGGATAGGGGAGCCTGCCTCTTACCACATCTCAGAACTTTTGGCAGAAAGGGGTATTACTACTCAAAGGATGAAGACCGGTACCCCTCCAAGAATTGATGCCTCTTCAGTTGACTTCTCAAAACTCATCGCACAGGAGGGAGATGTAAACCCGGAGAAATTCTCATACTTGAATTTTAAATCACCTGTACAAGGTCCAGTAAAGCAGAGGAACTGTTATATAGTCCATACCAATAAGGATGTTCACTCTATCTTAGAGTCAGCATTTCATCTTTCACCACTTTTCTCTGGTAAGATCAGTGGTATTGGTCCCAGGTATTGTCCAAGTATTGAGGACAAGCTCCGAACCTTCCCAGGTAAGGATGAGCACCAGTTGTTCTTGGAGCCCGAGGGATGGAATACCAATGAATATTACCTTCAGGGATTCTCCTCATCTTTGCCACTCGATACGCAGATTGATGCCCTTCATAGTATCAAGGGGCTTGAGAATGTTAAGATATACAGGCCAGCTTACGCAGTAGAGTATGACTATTTTGATCCGACTCAGCTCAATGCCACTCTCGAATCGAGAATGGTAGAGGGACTTTACCTCGCAGGTCAGGTCAATGGTACCACAGGTTATGAAGAGGCTGCAGCTCAAGGTTTGATGGCTGGTATTAATGCCGCCCTTAAGATTTCTGACAAGGATCCGCTAATCTTGAAGAGAGACCAATCTTATATAGGCGTCCTTATTGATGACCTAGTGACAAAAGGTGTGGATGAGCCATACCGAATGTTTACCTCTCGTGCAGAATATAGAATCCTTCTAAGGCAGGATAATGCAGATTTGAGATTGACTGCCCTCTCTCATGAGATTGGTTTGGCTGATGAATATCGATACAGATTGATGTCGGAGAAATATGACAGGGTCAATTCTCTGAAGGAGGCTTTCGATACCTCAAAAGTGAAGGCAGATGTTATAAATCCATATTTGAATTCTATTGGCTCAGCCCCTATAGATTCAACCAGAACCCTTTCATCTATTTTGACAAGGCCTGACACCAGGATAGGAGATTTACTCTCTTATGTTCCTCGTGGAACATTTGATTTTACTGTTTCCACAGATTTTTCTCAAGACGAGAAGCTCTCTATCAATTATGCCTCTGCTTTACCTTATATTCCTTCTCCACTTGAGATGAGATCTGATTTGTCTCAAGAGATATTGGAGTCTGTAGAGATTCTTGTCAAGTATAGTGGATATATTGAAAGAGAATCAAGGCTTGCTGATAAGATGACAAAATTAGAGTCTCTCTCTATTCCTGAAGATTTCGACTATTCAAAGGTGACATCCTTATCTTATGAGTCACGACAGAAATTAATTAAACATAGACCTAGGACTATATCTCAGGCTTCAAGAATCCCTGGTGTTTCCCCAGCTGACATCTCAGTCCTTTTAGTTTTCTTTGGTAGATAAATAAAAAAGTGTTCCTCGTGGAACACTTTTTTATTATTTGTAAATCTCTGCGATTATATCTGCATGTTTGGCTTGAATTTTAACCCTCTTTAGTTTGAGAGTAGGAGAGAGCATTCCATTTGTAGGTGTCCATTCTGTCAGGATCACTTTCTCTCGTTTTATCTTTTCAAATGGAGCCAACGTCTCATTTACCAATTCTACCTCTTTGTGAATTTTAGCAATCACTTTAGGGTTGTTGACCAATTCCTGGTTGTCTGCATATGTGATTTTGTGTTTAGCAGCCCAGAAGTGAAGTCTCGACATATCTGGAATAATTATAGCTGATGCGAACTTCTCGTTCTCACCTATCACTATACAGTTTTCTATATATGAAGACTCTTTAAGTTTTGTTTCGATAACTTGAGGTGCGATGTATTTCCCGGAAGAGAGTTTGAAGATCTCTTTCTTCCTGTCTGTAATTTGTAGGTATTTGCCATCTATAAGACGTCCGATATCACCTGTGTGAAGGAAGCCATCTTCATCAATAATCTCTTTTGTCTGCTCAGGGCTTTTATAATAGCCAAGCATAACATGGGGCCCCTTTGTGAGGATCTCTCCATCTTCAGCTATCTTGAGCTCGGTACCCTCAAGAGGTGTACCCACTGTCCCTATCACATTTATACCTTCTACCGGGTTATTCACAGCTATTACAGGGGAAGTCTCTGTCATGCCATAACCTTCAAATATTCTTAGCTTGGCAGCATTGAATAGTCTTACGATTTTACCTTGGATCGATGAGCCCCCTGATACTATTATCATCTCATGGCCTCCGAGGGCCTCTCTCCATTTGCTATATACAAGTTTGTCATATACATCTCTCTTGAAGAGATATAATTTGGAGTTGTTATAAAAATCAAAGTTTTTGGCAAATGCCCATGCTTTAGAGTAGATTTTCTTCTTGATCCCTGTCAGATTTTTTCCTGCTGCCTCAAATTTGAAATACATCATTTCCAATACTCTCGGTACTGAGCAGAATCCATCTGCATGGCAGTCGGCAAGATCCTTTTGGATAGTGCTTAACGATTCAGCATAGTATATGCTTATACCTATGTATTGGTATTCGTAGTTCATGCTTCTTTCATAGATATGACATAGGGGCAAGAAGCTTAGCATCTTTTGCTGACAGGTTATTGGCTGTTTCTTGGCATGCGCTAAAGCATTGAACATCAGGTTTCTATGTGATAACATAACCCCCTTGGGAGTTCCTGTTGTGCCAGATGTGTAGATTATTGTGGCCAAATCATCCGGAGAGGTCTCCTGTTTGATTTTTTCCACCTCCTCACGGTATTTCTCACTGTTCTCCTCGCCAATCTTATAAAGATTTGCCAGACAGTCGATATCTGTACTGTCATCCATCAGGTACACCTTCATAGGATTTTTCATCTTCTCGACTACAGGATATATCTTTTTGTATAGTTGGTTGTTTCCTATAAAGATGATTTTGGCATCGCTGTGATCGAAAATATAGCTATACTCATCATCGCTAAGTGTCGGATATACAGGTATATGCACCATTCCGGTAAGGTTGAGTCCCATGTCTACGAAGTTCCATTCCGGTCTGTTGTTGCAGATGGAGATAGCCTTGTCCCCTTTCGAATATCCAGACGCTAAAAACGCATAAGCCACTAAGTATGATTTGTTTATATATTCTTTAGTGCTTACTTTCTGCCAATTTCCTTTGACACTTCTACTTAAAATGTCCACCTTTTCAGCGTGGTTTACTTCGAGATTTTTAAGTAGGTCAAATGTTCTGGTAATTGATACTTCCATATTAGATCAGTGTTTTAATGTCTTTTATAAAATCGTCAATATTCTCTTTTTTGGTATCGAATGAACACATCCATCTCACCTCCATTGTCTCTTCATCCCATATGTAGAACATGTGTTTTTCAGAGAGCTTTTCATACAGTTCTTTGCTTATATATGCAAATACGGCATTTGTCTGTACAGGTCTTGATATTTTAATCTGGGGTATCTCTTCCAGCCTCCTTTTCAGATATTGTGCCATCTCATTTGAGTGTGATGCAAGCTTGAGGTAAAGGTCGTCCTGAAAATATCTCTCAAATTGTGCAGCCATAAATCTTGCTTTGGAGTACAGTTGGGTCATCTGTTTTCTGAGGAATAGGGCTTTGTTGTGTGGTATTTTGTCGAACAGAACCACTATTTCACCCATCAGAAGTCCGTTTTTGGTCCCACCAAATGAGAGGGCGTCAGCCCCTGCATCTGAAGTGAAAGCCTTTACAGGGATATTCAATGCAGCTGCGGCATTTGATATCCTTGATCCGTCAATATGGAGATATCCACCTACGCTGTGCATAAGATCAGCTAGGGCTTTGATCTCTTCTACGGTGTAAAGCGTACCCAACTCTGTAGGTTGGGAGATAGAGAGTACATTGGGCTGTGAGTGGTGCTGCTCGCCGAATCCGTGCAGATGTTTCTTCACTGTTTCAGGGTAAACTTTACCATCTGTGTGCTCAAGAGGGATGAGTTTGCACCCTATTATTTTTTCAGGGGCACCGCATTCGTCGCAGTTTATATGGGCAGTGGCGGGGCAAAGGACTGCATCTGAGCTGTGAGCCAGATTTGCCAGTGAGAGGATGTTTGCCCCTGTACCGTTTACTACAAACACAGCACAGCAATTGCCTCCAAGCATCTGCTCCACGTTCTTTAGTACCGATTGGGAAAATTGGTCATCACCGTAAGCTACGGCAAAATTTTGATTGGCTTTTACTATTGCCTCCATAATCTCAGGGTGCACCCCCGAGTGGTTGTCACTTCCAAAACTGTGTTTCATGGTAATAAGTTTTGGACAAATTTAATAAAATATTCCCAACTCTATTCTATAGGAGAAGATTGGAATAATATGGAATACACTTTGCAATAATCTTTTCAATACAAGTCATAAGACTAAAAACGATTGATATGAAAAGATTAGTTATTTTGGTGTCTGCAGCTGTGATAATGTTATCCTCGTGCGGAACCTTCACACTTGAACAAAGTAAAGTGCTGAACAATGCCGATATGGCATCATATAGAACCTTTATGATAGAGCCTGCAGATGGCTCTACTATACCTTCATACCTGAGTATGAATGATGTTAAGAATATTTACCGATCTATTTCAGAGCAGCTGTACAAGAGGGGATATACCTATGTTTCCACCAATCCCGATATGGTAGTATATGTGGCAATGTCTGTCAAACAAGTTATTCAGACCAAGGATCTCATCCCTCCCGGCAGTGATTTCGGATATAGATATTTCAGCCCAAGGGGGGCATATCTGGACAATTATTACTCAAATGCACAGATTATATCGGGAATAACCAAGGAGGGTGTTCTGATGGTTGATATTGTGGATGCAAGAAAAAAGATTCATGTTTTCTGTGCAGAAGTGAGCTCTCTGGCAGAAGACAGCGGCGTGAATGTGAAGGATCTTTCCAAGCTTGATCAGGCTACTGAGGTCCTCTTCTCAAGATATCCTGTCTTGCCGAAGGGCAATTAATGGCATAACTGTCATATTAAGAAAAAAAGGGACGGCCTTATGGCTGTCCCCTTGTATTGATAAGCTATTCTTATTAGCAGATAGCGTTGTAGTCCTCAGCTGAAAGAAGTTCTTCAACCTCTGCAGGGTTAGACATTTTAACTTTGATCATCCAGCCTGCGCCGTATGGATCTTTGTTTACTGACTCAGGAGCACCCTCAAGATCAGGGTTAACCTCGATAACTTCACCACTTACAGGCATGAATGCGTCAGCTACAGTTTTAACAGCTTCGATAGCACCGAAAATCTCGTCTTTTGCAAGAGTTTCACCTTCAGTCTGGATGTCAACGAAGACGATGTCACCAAGTTGGTCTTGAGCGAAGTCAGTAATACCGATTACTGCTACATCACCTTCTACTCTTACCCATTCGTGTTCTTTAGAATACTTTAGATTTGCTGGAGTGTTCATATTGATTCTCTTTTAGTTTGTTATTTGTTCGTTTATTTTGACAAATGTAATAATATTTTTCTCAATTATAGAAGTTTCAGTGCCTTCTTTATAATTTCTTCCGATGTGCACAGCGGCTCCTTTTTGAGTATTGTGCCCAAAACCTTCTCCACAGCAGCTTTGGTGAAGCCGAGTGTGATAAGTGCACCATATGCTTCCTCACGATGGCTGCTGGATTCGAAGCTTGTCCCCAGGTCGAGTGCAGCGCTGCTCCCTCCATCTTTGCCCACTTTGTCCTTGAGCTCGATAATTGCCCTTTGGGCAGTCTTCAGGCCGATACCTTTCACACTTTTGATCTTGTTTACATCGCCCGAAATAAGTGCTATCCTTACCTCATCGGTGGTAAGGGCAGAGAGCATCATCCTGGCAGTATTGGGGCCGATGCCTGAGACCGAAACCAGCAGCGTGAAGATATTCCTCTCCTCCTTGTCTGCAAAGCCGTAGAAGAGCTCGTCATCCTCATGCTTATGGTGATAGATGTATATTTTCCCCTCGTCAGCCCCCTGAAGAGCAGAATATGTCTGGAGGGAGATAAGGATTTTATAGCCGATTCCGTGATTGTCCACCACCATCTCTGCAGGGGTC
>JAEIGA010017206.1_pt1 | contig 11011 bp, 10 predicted proteins | sample 9270691 | NCBI WGS metagenome assembly JAEIGA01 (sample SAMN17057246, study PRJNA624740) | gut metagenome | biome: biome; isolation source: fecal sample | host: Bos grunniens | place: China: Xizang | collected 2019 | reverse complement strand
CTGGTAAGTCTGCGTACGCAGGCGTAGGTGTTGACTCATACGAGCACGCTGTAGATGGTGGTGGCTCACCAAAGGATATCGAGACTATCCTTCAGTTGATGTATCTCAACTTCACTGCTCCACGTTTCGATCAGACAGACCTTGACAACCTCAAGAAGATGTACGTTCCATACTTCACAAATATGGAGTCTGATCCTGATTATATATGCTCTAAGGAGTTGCAGAAGACCGTTTATGGCAACCACGCACGCCGTCAGATTACCTCTGGTGCGCAGATCGAGGCGTTGAACATTGCTACTTTGAAGGATGTTCACTCAAAGATGTTTGGTTATGCTGATGACTTCCGCTTCGTTATCGTAGGTAATGTTGACCTCAATACATTGAAGCCTCTTGTAGAGAAGTATATCGGCTCACTCCCAACATCTAAGAAGGTAGAGTATGCTGTTGTTGACGATGGCGTTCGTATGGCTCAGGGTGGTGTAACTAACGACTTCCGCACTGCAATGCAGCAGCCAAAGGTATCTGTATACCTTATCTACTCAGGTGCTATGGAGGACAACGCTAAGAACCGCCTTATCGTTGACTTGCTAAGCCGTGCTCTTGACTCACGCTATATGATCTCTATCCGCGAGGAGAAGGGTGGTACATATGGTGTATCTGTTCAGGGCGAAATCGAGGAGTATCCTGTTGAGAACTACTTTATGGGTATTTCATTCGATACTAACGAGCAGTTGGCTGACGAGCTTATCGAGATCTGCGATAAAGAGATTCGCAAGATTGCCGAGGAGGGTCCTTTGGCTGAGGATGTAGCTAAGGCTAAGGAGTTCTTGGCAAAGAACTATAACAACGTTCTCGAGAACAACGGTGGCTGGATGTCAGCTATCACACGTTGGTACGAGGAGGGTTACAACTACAAGGAGGAGTACCCAGGTATCCTCGCTGAGGTAACACTTGACGATGTTAAGGCATTCGCGGCTAAGATGCTTGAGGATGGCAACCGCACATTGGTTGTTATGCGTCCTGAGGCTGTTGCCGTAGAGCAGCCAGCAGAGGATGTAGCTGAGGCTACAGAGACTGTGGTTGCTGAGTAACATATCTCTTAACGAATAATTGAGGGGGGCGTCCAGTGAACGGATGCCTCCTTTTTTTTGTGAAATTTACTAAGATAATGGTATAACATTGCATAGAAATTAGTATCTTTGCACAAATAAACAAACTTCTAAGTAAGATGCGAAAACTACGCAATATTGCAATTATTGCCCACGTAGACCACGGCAAGACAACACTTGTAGATAAGATGATTATGCAGGGCAACCTCCTACGCGACAACGAGCACACGGGAGGCGACCTAATCATGGATAACAACGATATTGAGCGTGAGCGCGGTATCACCATCCTTTCGAAGAACGTATCGGTTATCTACCGCGATTACAAAATCAATATCATCGACACCCCAGGTCACGCCGACTTTGGTGGCGAGGTGGAGCGCGTATTAAATATGTGTGACGGTGTAATCCTGCTTGTTGATGCTTTCGAGGGAACGATGCCTCAGACACGCTTCGTGTTGCAGAAGGCTCTGTCGCTTGGTAAGAAGCCTATCGTGGTTATAAATAAAGTAGACAAGGAGAATTGTCGCCCTGATGTGGTTAACGAGCAGGTCTTTGACCTTATGTTTACGCTTGGAGCTACGGAGGAGCAGCTCGACTATAAGACTATCTATGGCTCGGCAAAGCAGGGCTGGATGTCGCACGTTGTTTCGGAGCGTACAGACTCTATCTGCCCATTGCTTGATACTATCATCGACGAGATTCCAGAGCCTGAGGTTGTCGATGGTACGGTACAGATGCTTGTAACTTCGCTCGAGTACTCGCCATACGTTGGTCGTATTGCCGTAGGTAAGGTTACACGTGGCTCACTCACAGCGGGTCAGAACGTTACGCTTGCTAAGCGCGACGGCACGCTTGTAAAGAGCAAGATTAAGGATTTGATGGTCTTCGAGGGTCTTGGCAAGGCTAAGACTGAGAGGGTAGAGTGCGGTGAGATATGCGCTTTGGTGGGTATCGATGGCTTTGAGATTGGCGATACCATCTGTGACTTTGTCGACCCAGAGCCACTACCTCCAATTGCTATTGATGAGCCTACGATGTCGATGCTCTTTACCATCAACAACTCGCCATTCTTCGGTAAGGATGGTAAGTACGTTACATCGCGCCATATCAAGGAGCGCCTCGATAGAGAGCTTGAAAAGAACCTTGCATTGCGTGTTGAGCCAGGTCAGAATGCCGATTCGTTCGTTGTATATGGTCGTGGTGTCTTGCACCTCTCTGTCCTTATCGAGACTATGCGCCGTGAGGGCTATGAGTTGCAGGTGGGTCAGCCAAAGGTTATCACAAAGGAGATTGACGGCATCAAGTGCGAGCCTGTGGAGGAGATGACCGTAGACTGCCCTGATGACTGCGCAGGAACGGTTATCGAGCTTACCACACGCCGTAAGGGTCAGCTTGTAAATATGGAGTCGTCGAATGAGCGCACACGCCTCGAATTTATCATCCCTTCGCGAGGTATTATCGGTCTACGCTCTACGATGATTACAGCTACTGCGGGCGAGGCTATCATGACACACCGCCTCAAAGACTTTGAGCCTTGGATGGGTGATATTGAGAACCGCAGTGTGGGTGCTATCATCGCTTCGGAGACAGGTACAGCATACGCATACTCTATCGACAAGCTTCAGGATCGCGGTAAGTTCTTCATATCGCCTATGGAGCAGGTCTATTGCGGTCAGGTTATCGGTGAGCATACCCGTTCGAACGATATCACCGTGAACGTAACCAAGGCTAAGCAGCTTACGAATATGCGTGCTTCGGGCTCGGATGAAAAGACCTCTATCGCACCTCCTGTAATCTTCTCGTTGGAGGAGGCATTGGAGTATATCCGCGAGGATGAGTATGTAGAGGTTACGCCTAAGTCTATCCGCCTACGCAAGATTTTGCTATCGGAGGTAGACCGTAAGCGTGCATCAAAAGAGTAATAATTTCATTTGTCATGTTGAACGAAGTGAAACATCTCGAGGGTTGCAAATAGGTTGATAAACACTTATTCTATACAGCTCAGTATAGCTATATATGCTCAATGCGACGATATTACATATATATAATGGGCAACAAATCTGCCACAACGGTATATGTGGGCGTAACAGATGACATTAAGCGGAGAGTATTTGAACACAAAAATTGTATAAATCAAAGTTTTACGAGCCGTTACAAATGTTTTAACCTTCTATATTACGAGGAGTATCGTGATATTAGAGTAGCTATTTGTAGAGAGAAAGAGATTAAAGGGTGGAAAAGGGAGAAGAAAGAGCATTTAATATTCTCACAAAACCCTCACCGCATAGACCTTGCAGAAAATTGGTATTGAGCGCTCTGTGAACAAGGCGATTATTTATAATAACAGTTGTGCAGGCTGCGAGATTCTTCACTTCGTTCAGAATGACAACGTCATAATGACAATAATAACGATTGTAACAACCTTAAAACTATAAAACTATGGAGAAGAAAATCGGTATTGCTTGCGACCACGCGGCATACGAACTAAAAGAATTTTTGGTAGGCTACCTATCAACTAAGGGCTTCGAGGTTACCGACTTTGGTACACACTCTGAGGAGTCTTGCGACTACCCTGATTTCGCACACGCACTAGGTGAGGCTATCGACAATGGCACTCTTGAGCGCGGTGTAGCACTATGTGGCTCTGGTGAGGGTATCTCTATGACCCTTAACAAGCACCAGAAGGTACGCGCTGCCCTCTGCTGGATTCCTGAGATTGCAAAGCTCTCACGTCAGCACAATAACTCAAACGTTCTCTGTATGCCAGCCCGCTTTATCTCTAACGATGAGGCTCTTGCAATGCTTGATGTTTGGCTCGAGACAGAGTTCGAGGGTGGACGTCATCAGCGTCGTCTTGATAAAATGCCCCTTTAATTTGAGGTGATAAGGCGGACATCTACTGCCGCTAACAAAAAGTCCCGACAATGAGCAGTACGCTTTAGTACAGCCCATCGTCGGGATTTTTGCCGAGCGTTGTATCTGCCGCCTTCTGACCTCAAATTAGGCTCTGCTCCTAATAAAGATAATGATCCCATCTGACAAGAAATTGGGTAGTGCAGCTAATATCGGTTGCGTGTGCCCCTTCTGACAAGAAATTGGGTCGTTGGGCTTGGGAAAGTTTGTGTTGTTAAAAGTTGCTTTTAACGCTTTTTACAATATTAGATGCCTCGGCGTTTAACCCATACTAAGCAGGCTCTGCATAAGCCATTCTCGCAGTAGTAGCGGTGTAGATGTAGCAACGCTTGTGTGTCGATTGATGATATGGCGATTGGTGATGCGGGGTTTTGCCACATCTTGATATAGCGGTTATCCTCCGCAGGGATGCTCTTTGCAAGGGTCAACGCGCGGGCGATAAGCTCACAATTCTCCATATAGACACCATTTGCAATAAGCAACGGAATAATCACATTGATACCTAACAAGTCCTTTGTAAAGGTGCCTATCTGAGCCGAAACAGTGCGCTCGGCACCAAAGGCAAAGTGTGTGAGCCAATACTCCGAGGCTGCGCCTGAGAGTATCTTATGCACATCCTTTCGGGTATGGCACTCCGTAGCCACAGCAAACGACAGCGGCTCTCGATGCACCGATGCCGCAAACTGCACAAGGCGCAACGTAGGGTGGGTGTTAGGGTATATGTTGCGTAGTTGCCACACCTCGGCAGGTAGTGGCGTGATGTTATACTTGGCTCTTAGGTGGGTGAACTCCCCCTTTAACATGGCGATATAGCTATCCTCCTCATACAAATCGAGAAGTCCTGCGCCACCAAGCAACAGCGCCTCAATATTGCTAAGCGTGCCTCGCTCCTTGGCAACCATACTATATGTCACAACCCTCGAAAGTTGCTCCATAGCGCCGCCATTGTGGGTGCTACCCAAGTATTTGAGAAGCAGGGTGTAGAGCGTCTGATTCCAATCTTCGTCCAACGACTTATACGCTACCATTATATTCTCGCGCTTGATGTTCATACGCTCCTTGAACAACCTCTCGAAGAGTTGTTCACGCTCAGTAGCCTCTATCTGGCTAAGGTATAGCGCACAAGAGGATATGTTCTCCAATAGCCCCATCTAAACTAATTATAGCAGGTTGAGCTCAAGAAGTGCCTCTTCGCTCATCATCGACTTATCCCACTGAGGCTCGAAGGTAAGGGTGATATTCACCCTCTCCACGCCCTGTACTTTGCCCACCTCGCGGTGTATATCCTCCAAGAGCATATCAGCCATAGGGCAGTTAGGTGCTGTGAGAGTCATAATAATATCTGCCGTGCCCGAAGGCTCGAAGTTAATCTCGTAAATAAGACCGAGGTCGTAGATGTTTACGGGAATCTCAGGGTCATAGATATTTTTAAGTGTGAGAACGATGTTTTTCTCAACTGTTAGTACCTCCTCTGGTGTCATTATATCTTGTTTATTGTTGTTATTCAATTAGTTATTCTTTTGTGCAAAGACCCTTGCATCGAGTTTCATCTGTGCAATCATAGCACGCAGACCATTACTTCGCGTAGGCGAGAGGTTTTCGCCAAGACCTATTGCATCGATAAAGTAGAGGTCGATATTGGCAGCCTCTTCGGGAGTGCGACCATTCATCACGCTTATAAGCAGTGCGATGATGCCCTTTGTGATGATAGCATCGCTATCGGCACTATAAAACATCTTACCATCTTTAAGCTCTGACGATACCCATACACGCGACTGACAGCCCTCGATAAGGTACTTGTCGGTACGCTTTGCAGGGTCGATCTCTGGTAGCGAGTCGCTGAGGCTGATGATGTAGTCGTACTTATCCAACCAATCGTCGAACATTGCGAACTCCTCGATTATTGCATCTTGAATTTTATCGTTTGCCATTATATTTCAATATTTTACGTTATTTTCTAAACTCTTGTAGTGCCGACTCGGTAGATGCCCATGGGCGCTCGATACCGAGCATATAGGCAAGCGTTGGGGCTAATGCCGAGAGGCTCACCTCGCGCTCCACGCTCTCGCTCTTGCCTCCGCGATATATCATTAGCGGTACGTTTCTGTCGTAGTTGTATCCGCCATCCGATGATGAGCGTATGCCATCCCTCTCAAAAATCCAACCAGGCAACAAATCTATGACCACATCGCCCGAACGAGTAGGGTAGAAACTTTGCTGCACAAGGCGACTGCGACCAGCACCGAAGTAGGTGCTGCGTAGCGCTGTGGCGGATATTGCCGACGAGATGCCTCGCATCTGTAATAGGAAGGTGGCCACCTCCTCGCGGATAGTGGCAATGTCGAGGCGCTTGCTATTAAGGAGCGTGTGGTTTAGGTACAACGCCCTATTTGCAAAGCCCAAGATATACCTATCTGAGCCATACTTAGCACCAAGAAAGGCATTTACCAAGACCTCCATCTGTCCGATGTTGAATCTCTCGCGTGTGACGTTGCCCTTGATATTATAGGATGGCGATGTGCCGTGGTAGGAGCTGAGTGTGACCACCACATCATCCTTGCGCTTGAACTGAGCAAAGAGACGCACAAGGAAGTCTTCGATCTCCTTATCCAAGCGGTAGAGCATATCCTCGTACTCCATGGACTCGGTGCCGTATGTCTCGGCAATATAGCGTGCCGTGTCTAACGAGATATTTAGGATGTCGGGGTGTTCGTCCCTGCCCAACGACTCCTTGGTGATATACTGGAATGCAAATTTTAGCAACATTGTATTACCCGCAGGGGTGTAGCACATCTTGCCATAGTCGCTATTTGCGAGGTTGAGGTTTACGCCGCCAATAAGCGTTGTCGTCTTACCCGAAATACCCTCCAATACCGCCACTTCTGAGTTGGTGTAGTGTTGTGCAGTGTAGATAGGTCGCCAGCGCTTTATCTGGTACATCTTGTTCTGCTCCTCGCGGTTATACTCCGAAATCCACTTAGGTAGATTCTGTGCGTATGTCGATGATGTTGTCCAGCGTGTCTGCTTGCTCTCTGCCCAATAGGCTTCGCCCTGCTTACCTGTGAGGAGTATTGCCGAAAGTGGGTCAACGGCAATGGTGCAACTCTTGCTCTCGCTGTCATGCATAACGAGCATATCGCCAAGCGTAGGGGCGCTAAGACGGTGGGGTGAGTATTTACCCGTGCCCGTGCTTGGCTCTACGGCTTGAGCCTTGCTATCGAAGATAAGCTCGACGTATGAGCCATCGACATAGTTCCACCAATGCGTGCCCACGACACCATGTGTGGCAGGCTCCGAGCCGGTAGCTATGGTTGCAAGACCTGCTGCGGTTGAGGTGTTGGCATAGTCTAAGTAGGCGTTGTGGTATCTTACGCCACTCTCCATAAGGAGCTTGAAACCTCCATCCGAGAAGTTAGAAGAGTATCTGTCGAGGTCGCTCGCGCTAAGTGAGCCCACGATGATATTGACCACAAGGCGTGGCTTGTCGGCAAAGGCTGCGGTATAGCTAAGTAGCAATAGGATTACTATCGAAAGCGTCTCTATTATTCGTCGTCGCATAGGCTATTTTTTGTAAAACCCGCAAATTTACAAATTTATTTGTAACATCTGTTCGAAATAGCTCTTTTCTTCTGAAAAATCTATCGCTTTAAGCTCTGCGATGGCATCAAGTTGCTGTTGGCAGAAGCTTTGATAGGCCTTGCTCCGAGGATTTAGGGGTCTGTGATTGCGTGCCTGCATAATCTCCAAGACTCTCTCGCGTTGCTTGGTTGCCTGCTTTGATAGTGCTGCCTCGAAGAACTTATCGGCAATGTATTCCACTGCCTGAGCCGATGGATGAAGCATATCGGATTCGTAAAAACGATAGTCGCGCAGGTCGTCCATAACTATCTCATAGGATGGAAAATAGCTTGCGCGCTTTGGGTACTTCTCTACAATTTTGCTGATTGCCACACGTAGCAATGCTTTGCTTAGCGAGTTGCCCTCCAAGCCATCGTTGAGGTGGCGCACAGGGCTTACGGTAAAGAGTATCTTTGCCGAGGTGAGGTTTACGATATCATCCAGATTTTGGACTATTTGCTCCACTGAAAGTAGCTCCGTGGTGAAGTTCTTTGCCCCTACCTGATGACAATTGGCAACCACTTCGCCATCTTTGTCGCGCCAGACATAGGCACTGCCTAATGTGATGATTATAAGCTGCGCCCGACGAAGAGCCTTGCCACCCTCGTTGACCGCATTTTGCATCGCCGATACAGCCTCCGCAGACGTTGTGCCCGATAGCGAGGAGTGAAACATAAAACTCACATAACGCCCATTACGCTCAAACGTATCGCTCTCGCTGATAGTAGCTTGTGAGGTCATAATCCTCAGGCTTCGTGCTATCGATGCAGGATTAAATAGTATACCTACGGGATTGTCCACAACCTTAAACTTCGACTCTTTAAGTTTGGCTGCGATATTGGTTGCAAAGCAGGAGCCAAGACAGACTATGTTGTCGCTATACTCCAACTTCTGCTCCCAAGGGTCTATGGCTATCTCGGTGCGAAATTTCATATCATATCTATTTGGCTACAAAGATACACATATATTCAAATCTTTTTTATACCTTTGTAGTCTAAATGCTAAAATTACTATTATGAAAAAGAATATTGTATCATCTTTTGATGTAGATCACCGCACGCTCGATGCTGGTTTGTATCTACGCTCGGTATATACCATCAACGACACCTATCAGGTGCGTTCGTGGGATTTGCGTTTCCGCGCCCCTATGGCACACGCTCCACTTGGCTCTGGCGAGGTGCATACTATCGAGCATCTTATGGCATACTACCTACGTCTTGACGAGAAGATAGGCGCCTCTATCGTGTCGTTCTGCCCTATGGGTTGCAAAACAGGCTTCTACCTATCTACTATGCAGAACGTCGAGGCTGAGGATATTCGTCAGGCTTTGGCTAAGGTCTATAAGGAGGTCTTTCCGTTGAAGTCGGCTAACGATATTGTTGGTCTTAACGAGATTCAGTGTGGTAATCCTGGTTTGTATGCTATCGACTCTACAAATGCTGCTATGGCGGAGTATATGCGTACATTGTTCACCGCGCAGGAGGCTGAGGAGTTGGGTATAGGTAAGGTTTACGAAAAGTGGTGGTAGTATGCGTATTCTAATCTGTGCGCCTACATCGCGCGAGTACCGTGCTATGCGCTACGCCTTGGATAAGGCTTCGAACCTCAACCACTCATACGAACTTGCGGAGGTAGGTATCGGCAAGGCGTTGTCATCGGCAGGCGTGTCGCGCGCCTTGACGTTGGCAAAGGAGAAGTTCGATATGTTGGCTGTTATCGGCTTTGCAGCTTCGGCACTTGGTCGCAAGCAGGGCGATATAGTTATGCCATACCGCGCTATACACCACGATGCTATTATCCCTGAGGGCTTCTGTCCAGAGATTACCGACCCACGCCCACTATGTGGTCGCGATATGGAGACTATCTTTACCGGAGACTCATTCGTAAATGCCGATATTATTCGCGAGGTTAAGGAGCGCTTCGGTGTTGAGCAGGGCTTGTTCGATATGGAGATTGCAGCTATCTGCCAGGTGGCAGAGCTATACGACAATATTCCCGTTGTAGCTGTTAAGTATGTATCGGATGTCCCAGAGGAGGGTCACTCGGAGCAGTCGTACGACGAGTTTGCCGATGCTCACTCCGACTTTACGCCGCTTCTTGCCCGCCTGGAGGAGTTGTAGGGTTGGTCTTGTGTAATTTCCTATATAGAAGACGATATAACGGTTGTTATTTAGATAATAACTACGAGTAAAATAGTGGCGTATGAGCGAACTGCAAGGTTCTCTACATACGCCACTATTGTGTTAATATTGTGGGCAACTAAAATTCGTAGCCAACAATATCAGACGCATACCAACTCCAACCAAATATTGCATTCTTATACTTATTCACAGACTCCATAGGCACATAAATCTTACGACCAGAGGCGTTTTTGTAGAACATATCAGAGTCTCCTACTGGCGGTGTTGTTGGCTTGCAATATACACTTGTTAGGCTGCTGCAATAACGGAATGCACCATATTCAATCGAAGTTACGCTATCAGGAATAGTTACACTTGTAAGGCTGCTGCAACCTTCGAATGCATTAGCTCCAATCTCCGTTACGCTATCAGGAATAGTTACACTTGTAAGGCTGCTGCACTCATAGAATGCATAACCTCTAATCGTAGTTACACTATCAGGAATAGTAACACTTGTAAGGTTGCTGCAATTTCTGAATGCATCATCTGGAATTACTGTGATTATACCACTAATAACCATTGTGCCTACACCATTATCATAACTATTGCTAATAATAGGCAAATTTGATGATGTTATGGTGTTACCATCAGTTGTGGTATACTCAATTGTTGTAGTGTCTGGACAGTTTTGACCATTGGTGTAGATACCATCACTACCCCAAGCCGATTTATAGAGTTCAACACACTCTTCGTAAACATATATTCTTCGTCCATAGGCATTGTTACCAAATGCAAAATCACCCAATGATGGAGGTATAGTAGCATTACAATACACCATTTTAAGGCTGCTGCAATTATAGAATGCTTGATATCCAATCTCCGTTACGCTATCAGGAATAGTTACACTTGTTAGGCTACTGCAACCTTTGAATGCAAAATCTTCAATCGTAGTTACGCTATCAGGAATAGTTACACTTGTGAGGCTGCTGCAATTATAGAATGCTTGATATCCAATCTCCGTTACGCTATCAGGAATAGTTACACTTGTAAGGCTGTGGCAACTAAGGAATGCATCCTTTCCAATCGTAGTTACGCTATCTCCAATAGTTACACTTGTAAGGCTACTGCAAGTCCAGAATGCATAATCTCCAATTGTAGTTACGCTATCAGGAATAGTTACACTTGTAAGGCTACTGCAACCATAGAATGCACTCTTTCCAATCGAAGTTACGCTATCAGGAATAGTATATT
>JAEIGA010017205.1_pt1 | contig 11011 bp, 3 predicted proteins | sample 9270691 | NCBI WGS metagenome assembly JAEIGA01 (sample SAMN17057246, study PRJNA624740) | gut metagenome | biome: biome; isolation source: fecal sample | host: Bos grunniens | place: China: Xizang | collected 2019 | reverse complement strand
TTCCAAATGGTGTAATTTTTAATTCCTGCTTTTTTGAGAACTTTAATCATTTCAGGCCATATCTCATCGTGCCTTTTGCAATATTCTTCGCAACAACCTTCTTTAATTAAACCTTTCCAAGCATATTTCTCCATATGAAATACAACTCCTTAAACAACTATAGTATTATTTTTAGAATAATTCTTTACAGCACCATAAGGCAAGTGAATAAAAATATTACTCAGCTTAAAATGTTGTTAACACGCAGCATTGATGAATCAAGATTGGATAATAACATTAAACGTTCTGTTCCGTTGAATTATATAACCTTTAAGTTGAATTTGTTTGCCGTCAAACAATTTTCACCAATAAAGATTTCAAATTCTCCCTTTTCCACAATGTAGCTACCATCAGGCAAATAATAACCCAAATCTTCATAGCCGATTTCAAATTGTATATCCTTCGAATCATTCTTTGCTATGAAAATTTTCTTATAATCTTTAAGTTCCCTATATGGGCGCATAAGGGTACCAACTAAATCACGAATATAAAGTTGAACCGTTTCTTTAGCATCATAATCCCCAATATTTGAAACATTTACTGAATATTTAAGTTTTTTGCCCAACTTCAAATCATCCAAAGATATCTCATTCGTTTCTGATTTAATATCAGAGTATTCAAACTTTGTAAATGACAAACCGTACCCAAACGGGTAATACGGAGTTGGTATGCTGTCCTCATAACTCATTTGCGGTGAATCATTATAATAGCAATTAAAGCGTGTTTTAGTAGTATTATAATAAAGCGGAATATGTCCTACTTGACGAGGAAAAGTAATTGCTGTTTTACCACTAGGCACAATATCTCCAAATAGAATATCAGTAACAGCCGCAGACGTTTCTGTACCAGAGTGCCATGCATAAAGAATAGCATCTAAATCCTCTGCCAAGCCCTCCATAGCGATAGGTCTTCCACAGAATATAACTCCCACAACCTTTTTCCCAGAACACTTTGCCTTTCTAACAAGTTCTTTCTGGGCGGCAGAAAGAGTTATATCTGAAAGAGAACGTCTTTCACCTGTCACCAAATGACTTTCACCCAAAGCTAAAACCACAACATCTGATTTATACATAACAAAGGCCGAAGTATCATAAAAACCGGTAGTATCACTCGCAACCCAAAGATTGTCTCCTATTTTTTCAAACATTTTTTCATAAAATGAAGCCGTTTCTTCAGGCTTACCATCTATACACCAACTGCCTAATAACGCACGTCTTTCATAAGTAAGCGGTCCTAACAATGCAACTTTTTGTTCCTTTTTAAGCGGAAGAACCCCATTGTTTTTAAGTAGAACCATAGACTCACTTGCCAATTCATAAGCGCATCTAATATGTTCTTCTCTTTCTACCTCTGGCATTTTACAATAAGGATTTTCAAACAAATTTTTCTTAAATTTAAGTTCCAAAACAAGTCGTACTGCATTATTTAAAGTTTCCTCTGTAACACGTCCTTCTTCTATTAATTCTTCAAGATTATTTAAATAGCAACCATCGCACATATCAATTTCGATACCTGCGTTAATACCCATCTCAGCGCTTTCCTTGCGATTAGCAGTAACACCCTGTAAAGCCAAGAAATAAACTGCTGCCCAGTCAGATACAACCAATCCTTTAAATCCTAAATAATTACGTAAAATTTCAGTCAAATAGTATTTGCTGCCCGAAACAGGTTCGCCGTTAATATCATTAAATGAAGACATAACCGTATCCGCACCAGCATCAATAGCCTCACGAAATGCAGGCAAGTGATAATTGAATAAGGTATACGGTGATATTTCCGTGCGATAATAATCTCGTCCGCCTTCCGAAGCACCGTAACCCACAAAGTGTTTAGGACAAGTGATTAATGAATCCTCATTAGCGACATTTCCATTTTGAAAACCCTCCACAATGGCTCTTGCCATTCTTTTTCCGACTAATGGGTCTTCACCAGGTCCCTCTATAATTCTACCATAACGTGGGTCTCGGCACATATCTAACATCGGCGTAAAAGTCCAATGAATGCTGTCAGCTGCCGCCTCTTCTGCAATATTTCTATATGCCTTTTTGATAAGTTCCTGATTAAACGAAGCCGCCATTGCAAGCGGAACAGGATAAACTGTTCTATGCCCATGGATAACATCTCTTCCAAAAATCATCGGGATTCCGTGAGGCCCTTGTTTAGTAGCAACCTCTTGAATTCGGTTACAAATTGATATATCGACTGCCGCTTGTTGGTCATTACCGGCTGTCGCCGAATCTGCAAGTATCATAGAGCCAATTTCGCCCTTTATTATCTTTTGTTTTACCTTCTCAAATTCCTCTTCCGTTTGAGGTGTGACAATCATATTAAGTTGACCTATTTTTTCCTTTAATGTCATCTTACTAATAAGTTCATCAATCTGCTTTTTATAATCAGTATTCATATATATCTCCTCCGTCTATAATGTCAACATCCATGCCGCCATTTTACTTTTTTCATTAAAAGTCTTACCGGCAGATGCATAGTCTGTAACAGTCATTTCCTCTCCGTTTTTAAGGGGCACCTTAACCTCAACAATATGTTCATATGGTGCTATATCTTTATCGAGCTTTATCACATTAACAAAGCCATCCTCGTTTACTTTTACTTCAATAGGTTTATCAACATTGTAACCCAATCGATTTTCTTGCGCCAAAATTATGGGTCCTCTTTGCAATGCTATATGATTCTTCGCCTTTGGGTCTTCTTCATCATATTTTGGAGTAATAACATCTTGTCCCCAAACGACGTTTGTCATAATTATTTGAGAGCCATAAGGTATTGGACGAATTGCCCTTGTCCTCATATCAAAATCTATTATAATTTCATCGCCTGTTTTCCATATTTGCGATATAGTTATATATTCTCCGTCACTACTACACACAACACCATTGATTTTGATATCAGTTTTTGAACTCCAATAAGGATTTCTTATTTTTATGACAAATTCCTCTGCTTCACAAATTGGATTGATTTTCACTTGACCATTTTTAGGATATTCTGTATCAACGATAAAAGTAATATCCTTTCCACTAGGAGTTTGGGAGGTGATTTCTCCCTTTGTGAATAGGTTGAAAATAAAACCTTCCCTATTATACATTAGCATTGTTTTGGCAAACAAACCTAATCCTGCCGCTCCTATACAAGCACAACAACCATAGTAATGACCGTCGCTCATCACCTTAAATCCACCTATTGCATTACCTCTAGTTCCGGCAGTTAACGGGCTATAGCTATCAAAAGGTAACGCCTCAAATTTAAGTTCGGGATGGTTTTGAAGCAAACTTGATTCTATTATCTTATCGGTATTTATTGCACCAAGATATGCATTATAAAAAGAAATTTCGAAGGCATCTACATATTTTCTTTCGCCCGTAAGGCATGCCAACTGATACATAAATTTCATCAATGTGACCGTAACACAAGTTTCCTGACCTGTGTCACCGTTTGTAGTATTTGCTTGGCGAACAGTTGAATGATCAAAATACTCGTGGGTGCAGCCGCAACTGCCGATTATAGTAAAATCACTTTCCAAAATTTTATTAGCAAAATTAATAACAGCAGTTTTACAGTATTCATTTTTTGTCACTCTGTAGTACTCTAAAAGGCCTTCAAAACAAGACATCATTTCATAAGCCTTAGTTACAGGATACTGATAGGGATAAAGCTTATCGTTATATGCCAAATTAAATAAATTAGCAATCGAAGTGCCGCCTTCCTTAACGATATACTCCGCAAAATCTAAATATCTTTTTTCTTTTGTTATATTATAAAGTCTTACAATCGGTTCTAAAATTGAGGAAGAGTTAAGTCCTCTCCAATGCTTTGTCGCAGTATTAATGGGAATTTTACCTTCACTCGCAGGTCCAATTCTTGATATGATATAATCCGCCTGCATCTTAAGTGAATTTATAATTTTTTCTGAAAGTTTATGGTCATCAGTAATTTCTAAGAAATACTGCATACCTAAAAGTACATATTTTCTCGACCACAAATCCCAACCGGTAAATTCCATTTCTATAGGATAGGAACTAATTCTGCCATTATCTTCCGCTGCAGTTAACAAATCCTTTACAGTATCAGCCAAAATTTGATAAAGTCTATCACTTTTAGTTATAGAATAAACAAAGCAAGCGCCTCGCATCATTTTTCCCCAATACTCACCGCGCCAACCCTTGTCTGTGTCAGAATGCTCTTTGAATTGATTTACAAATCGTTCCCAAAGTTCAATTCTTTCCAACTGAAAAGCGGTAATAAAATCAATCTTTTCATTTATCATTCCTTGGAATCTGTAACTGTTTTTAAAATCTGTAAAAACCTTATCCATAGTTAAATCAGAATTTCGGTTATGATTCATTACTAATATCTCCCTTTTACTTTTAGGTCATTATATTTCCGTATATATATTATGGCAAGGCTTTTTTGCCTTGCCATAATATATTAGGGTTAGCTAAAATTCAGCCACTTAAATATTAGGTTTTTTACTTTTTCTTGCTCTTATGATAAAGAAAGCTATAACTGAAATAGCGATTACAATACCCGCACTGCCTAATATTATAAACCACATAGGTTTGTAATTATTATACGTATTATTGGTATCACTAATTAAAGATGGGTCATATTTTAATTTGAGATTCATAACCGTATCTTCTTTTAGGGTGATTTTGCTCAGAACATATTTTTCACCCTTTGCATCAACGGCAATTATTTCATAATCTCCGCCTTCTAGATTATTAAACTCAAAATATCCCTCGCTATTGGTTGTGGTTTCCATATCATTTATCCTAATAGTAAGGTCAGCCACAGGTTTCCTATCAGGTGTATAAACATTTGCATGTATAGCTCCGTTAGGTATACGAATTTCTCCGCTTTCAGTATTAGAAACAATTTTAATTTTTAGATTGTCTAAATGCTTTAAGTCTACTGTATAACCTGTATATCTCAGTTCGCCGTCAGCACCTACAACATAAAGATCATATTTGCCTTCTGCAACATCCTTAAATACAAAATCACCCTTTGCATCCGTCTTGGTAGAGTATTTTATATCACCCTCAAGCACTAACTTTGCATCGGAGATAGGATTGCTTTTTTCGTCAACGAAAACACCGGATAGCTGACAATAGGTTTTAACATCCTCGTTACTCCACCATACGCCATCATTAAAACGGCTGTCATTATCAAACGGTATTGTTTTTTCTAAGTCAAAAGGCATAGTTTCAATATATCCGTTTTTGTTGGTATAATTAGTTAAGCCATATCCTTGTTTGCCAGGCCAAAACGGATCATAACACCAAATCCAATTATCTAGTCCTTTAGAGAAATCACCGTTTTCAAACAAATTTCTTTTTTCAGCATCGTCTTTATCATACAGTTTAAAGTCAAATGCATAAAAGCTTTCACTTGCATCAATACGAATACTAAACTGAATATTAATACCTAAATCTTCAGGCATTTTGAGTTCGAACTTAGCGGTTTTATTGTGTTCATAACTTTCATCAACAATAGTTTCCTTAGCATACGCGCCATTAATAAATGGGGTTGATTCGCCGTATTCTGAAACACTAACACGCATACCGAATTTAGTAACCGCAGAATATTCCAAAATATAAGTATGTCCCGGCTTAATAATATTTACAAAGCGTTGATTCAAACCGCTATAACCCGTTCCGTTAACAACATAAATCATATTGTGATTATCGGTAAAACTACCATCGGGAATAGCAAATTTGGAAGCATCATACTTTTCAACATTTACTTTAAATTCGCCCGACTTATATTCCATACTACCATCCTTAGGCGCACCATACCAATTCTCTATCCAATTGTTAAGGCCTTCGGTCAAGTCAGCGTTTACAATTAAGTTGTCATCAGGTTTGTCTACAGCATAAAGGTTTGGCTGTGCAACATACATCTCTGCGCGCTCTTGAGGGTAAATAGCCAAGAAATACTCTCCGCTATCATCTTCATGTGTAAAACTGAAAGTATAATCATAAAGTCCGTTATCTGCTAATTCCCAGTCAATCTTGCGATTATCTTTGAAATGCGTGGACTTAACATATACATATCTTCGGCTATTTGCATCTGTTTGTTCTAACTTGCGAATAGCAACATAGTAAAGTGTACTCTTACGCTCGGTTGCAAGCTTAACGTTAAATTTATATTCCTTACCCTTTTCAAGTTTCACATTTTGACCCCATGTATAATCTTTATCGGAGCCATTAGAAATATGCATCATTTTAGAGCCATAAATTACTCCGTCTATATCACTTGAAACGTCATAAACACCGGCAGGAACGGTTAATACTCCGTTTACCGAAGCAATTTTATTACCGTTTGCACGGTTAGTAGCATAAACCTCACCTGCGCTTAACACCTTAAATACACCCTCGGTGTCGGTGGTTTCAAGTTGTGCACCTGAAAGGTCGGTATACATTATAAATACACCATCTTTTGCATTAGCATTTATAAGAGATTCATCAATCTGGAAATTTTTCTTAATACCGTTATTAAGAATTATCTGTAGTGCACCATTAAATGTTGGATTAGCACCGTTTTCAAAACCGAATACACTGTTAAGTTTAGCACCATTCACAATAATATTAACATCGCCGTTATAAACAGTTTTTCCTCTAAAAGCAATTCCGTGAATATAGTTAGAACCACTCAAAGTAATTTCCGCACCGCCGGACACAATTTCGGTATCACCTTTAGAAGCGTTGGTGCCAATTCTGAACATATATGAATTCCATTGTCCGCTACCAATATTTTCAAGGTTCACAATATCTTTATTATTAGTACTCTTTGTAGGTCCAATAAAGATTGTGCCATTAACACCATTAGATGTAATATTTTTAATAGTAACTTTATTACCTTCTGTTTTAAAGTACATTTCGTTTTGCGGTTTACTGCTTGCCATATTGCTATCAATAATAACATTATCAATAGTAAGTTCGCCATTAGCAGATATACCATGAGCAGTCCAACCGGTATAAGGAATTAAAGTTGCTATCTCTTCTGTATCAACGGAAGTGATAGTAATAGGCTTAGTATGCGGATAAGTAGTAAGTTCTACCTTGCCTTCTAAATAAACCGTACCTTTTTCAGCAGTTGAAAATTCAAGTTGGCGCATAGCCTCTTCAATTGTCTTAAAGGGGTCTTGCTTTGTTCCCGAGTTATCGTCGTTACCTGTTTCAGAAACATAGTATGCGTCAATTTCGTGTCTTTTAAAAGTATCTTCAATATAAGGCAATAATTCTACTGATAAACCGTCATATTTAAAGGTATTATAGAATTCACTTCCGTCATACTTAGTGGATATAACGTTTGCAGAAGAATTAGAAGCGTGAACATTATATTTCGCACTCCAATCATCATTTAAACCTTCACCATAATTTGAGTTTTTAAGAAGATTCTTATCAGGATTAGAATTTTCAACAAGTGACATATCTGCCACAAAGAAATCAGCTTCTTGATTTGTACGCACACCGAATCCAAACTGACAGATTTCAGTTGCTTGTTGATAAGTAAACTCATAAGTATACTCAAAAAGATTATCATCTATTTTCTTTAAAATCAAAGGCTTAACAGTACTTTGGTTAGAACCGTGGGTACTGTTATACCAAGCGGTAAGATTGTTATTAACAACCTTACGAACGCCAAGGTAAAAAGAATCATTTTCCGTGCCGGTAAAAGTTCCCTTTTTAATAAACAGCTTCAACTTAGCTGTATAAGTTTTACCCTGTTCTAATTGAATCCTCTGTCCCCAATCGTCGTCTCCATCAGACACAATATGCATCATTTGTGCATCCGTAATAGGCAGAGATTTAATATAAGTTATATCATATTGGCCTTCAGGAACCACAAGTTTTCCATCTGTTCCTGAATATGTAACCTTATTGGTAGACAAATTTGTTGCCTTTGCATAATATACAGTGCTACCCTCATATTTAACATTAAATGTACCGGGTGTACCAGTAGCCTCTAATCTGCCACCTGTTTTATCGCTATACATATACCATTCTCCGCCATCGGCAGAGATATTATCCTTAACATCAGTACTCATTACAAATCTATTACGAGTACCTTCAGGATTATATTTAGCATTATTATTTAAGATAAGTGTAAATGCGCCGTCAATATCGGGCTTTACAGCATTGTTTTCTAAACTAAAATCATATACACAGCCGCTATTAAAGGTAATATTAACATCGCCCTTAAAAGTACTTTTTTTATTGTGGAACATCAGGCGGAATAAATAGGAATTATCTATTGTAAGATCTAAGCCACCGCCAGAAACACTTTGGTTTGAACCCGGGTCTCCTCCAATAAAGAACTTAACTGAGCGATTTTTACTGTCACCAAGTCCGTTAAGATTTACAACACTTGTTCTATCTGATTCTTCCGAAGGACCCATTCGTAAGCCCACTGGCACAAGAGATTCACTGCCGTAATTTTCAGGAACTGTAATATCTTTAAATGTAACCTCATAACCGTCAGTTATCATATAAAACGATTTTCCGATTATCAACTTTTCAAAGGTTACAGGACCCTTTGGAGAACAACCCATAGCCTCACCTAAAGGTGATAAATTTTCAGGGTCGCTTGAGGTTATAGTTATAGGCTTTGTATGAGCAGATGATGTAAAGTTATTGCTTTCACCAATCAACTTAATTGAACCCGAGGAAATTTTTTCGTTTGCCTCAATTACAGACATTGCCTTTTGTATAAATTGAAACGGGTCAAGCGGTCCGCCAGTTGCATTTGAGCTATCACTACCGTTTGTGCGGTCAACGAAGTATACATCCCTCTTGAACATATCTTCAATATAATCAATAACTCTAACTGTCACCTTGTTATTAGCAGTCTCAATTGTAGCACCGCTATCATGACAGCCTGTAAATTCAACTATATTATTTTGACTATCCTTAACAATATTATGGGCTCTATTTGCAAAAGTCATTTCCTTTGCATAGTTAGTATGGAGCCAATTATTTGATATTCCCGAAGAGAAATCTACATCATTTAAAAGATTAGTAGTATCTGTACCCTCTACAAGCTTTAAATTATATAGATAAAATTTTGTTTCTGTTGTATCAGTAAAATCAGTATTTACACACATTAAATACTTTGTTGGGTCACTGGCACCAACAGTAAATGTATATGTATATGAATACAAACCATCGTCGACAATAGTATTACTATTGCCATTTACAAATTTATTGTTATTATAGGCACTACTACCGCTATTGAAACTTCTGAAACCAATTTTAATATTATCAGAAGCGGAGTTGCCTGAAAATTTACCTTTTGTAGCACGAAGCATATAGGTAAACGTATATGTTTTTCCCTGTGTTAAGGTTATTTTCTGACCAAAAACGCTATCACCTTTAGTGGAAATTTCTAACATTTTTGCATCTTCACTAACCTGTGCAAAAGAAAAAATATTCACATTTAAAAATGAAGAAATCAGCAAACAAACCGAAACAAGTAATGCCATAATACGCTTCACTTGCTTATTAGAACCAATTTTAAACTTAATCTGCATCTCTTTTGGTCCTCTCTTTAAAATAAATGGGGTATGATTTTAAAATTCCATTCCAAGAATTGAATTTGGAACTAAAAAAATAATTAGTATACGGTTTTCGGGGCGGCGATTAAACCGCCCCTTTTGATTAAAACTTACTGTTGTTGATAACTTGCTGTACTATCAATAATACCAACCTTGGCTTCAAAATCATCCTTACTCAATGCAGAAACCACATTAATATTCTTAAATGTAAGGCCTAAATTAGTTGTTACAGCATTTGTAAACTTCTCGGTAAATACAAGATTAAATCTGTTATTGCTATCATAACTTTCGATAGTAATTTTAGAAAGTATGCTTTGGTCACGAGGAGTAAATATTATACTGTTATCAACATCTAATGTATTGTATTTACCATCGTTATAAAGCTTGATTGTTCCGCCACCTTCACCAAGGAATTCAGCAGCAGCTTTAAAGTTTTTACAAACCTTAGCAGCAACATTAGGTATGTAACCTGTTGGGCTTACATACACAATCTTATTATTACTATCAGTATCAACAAATTTTGTAACCATACTGAATTTATCAGTATTTGAACATTCAAACTGAGTAATAGTATCCGCGGTAATTTCATCTACAAAACGAACAGCTTTTACATAAATTTTATCATTTACATCAAAGTTTGTCGCTGATGTACCGAAAGGACGGAATATAAACTGTCTAATATAGTAATCATCGTGTACAAACTCTTCTACATCAGCGCTTAAATCAATAATAGCTGTAGACCACTTATTAGCAACAATATTTACATTCTTGGTTACAGTGGTGTAAGCATCCTTGATTTTTTGTGCGCTATTATGCGGATAGAAACTCCATGTCATTGTGGAAAATGCATTTTTATTAGAACTTTCATCATGTGCATAATAGTAATCTACTATCATATAACTATGAGTTTTTACATTAGTTGAACCAACAGGTAGCATACTATTGTACAACGCAGGTGCTCCCGGAGCGAATGATTTACTATTAAGACCTATTTCATAAACATCATAATAACCGCCAAAATCTGTTGATCTCTTTGTTTCACAGTTATCATGACCTGTCATTGCTAAATTTTCTGCTATTGCATATTCATAACCAAATTTATCTTCAACTACTACGATTTTATCCTTTTCGGGATAATCTGCAACCGGTAAAATAGGTGAATTAGTCTTATCATAAGTGTTATTGCTATTTACATAAATATATCTGAATTCGCCTGTACCGCCAACAAGCTTGCAAACTACAAGCCATTCTTTATCAACTGAGGTAGTTAATCCTTTAGCCTTAAGATCTGTTGCAGTAAATGCTTCACTTGAGCCTGAATAAGCACCATTTTGATATTCAAGAACTATTTGACCTTCAAACTTGAATTCATTATTATCGTCAGGGTCATAAACCTTATACTCT
>JAEIGA010017204.1_pt1 | contig 11011 bp, 10 predicted proteins | sample 9270691 | NCBI WGS metagenome assembly JAEIGA01 (sample SAMN17057246, study PRJNA624740) | gut metagenome | biome: biome; isolation source: fecal sample | host: Bos grunniens | place: China: Xizang | collected 2019 | reverse complement strand
TCGGATATCCGACAAAGCGGCCGCAATAACGGCCGCTTTTCTTTTACCCCGGAGAGTAAAGCAAAAAGGCCCCTTTCTTTGTTCTATGCTAAAAAAGAATGAAAAAGGAGATTACGGGCTATATCTTCGACAAGACCGAAGAGTTCCTCTTGTATCTGGGACTGGAGCAACAGACTGTTGACAGATTCGACACCGCCATAATGTGCGGTATTGTGGTAACATTCACATTTATTCTTGCAGAAATTATCTACAGGAGCCTGCTGTTTGTAATACGCCGGATAGTAAAGCATAGGAAATATGCATTCCTCACCAAGATGCTCGACTCGCACAGGCTTCGGAAACAGGTGTATATAGTGCCGCCTGTTGTCATCAATGCCATGCTGCCTTTAATTGTTGCCGAAGGTACATTCCTTTTCGTTTACGTGGAACGCGTTGTTTGGATATGGTTCACGATTGCGGTCGTAATGGCCTTGAATGCTGTTCTTAATGCAGTTGGCGAATCGGCGTTCAGTAACAGCAAATACCACGACAGGCCTATAAAAGGATTCATACAGATAAGCAAGATTGCAGTTTATCTCATTGCAGTCATAGTGATAATATCAATACTTACCAACAAATCGCCGTTATACCTCATAGGAGGCCTTGGAGCATTTGCAGCTGTACTTATGCTTGTTGCCAAAGACAGCATAATGGGATTTGTCGGCGGATTCCTGCTGCTTGAAAACGATATGGTGCGGCTCGGAGACTGGATAGAGATACCGGGAACAAGCATCAACGGGAACGTATTCGATATCTCGCTCACCATAGTAAAGGTACGCAACTGGGACAACACTATTGCCACGATCCCGCCATACTCGCTTATAAACAACAGTTTCATCAACTGGCGCGGAATGAGCGAAAGCGGCGGACGCCGGATTGCAAGAGGATATACCCTTAAGCTCGACAACATTAAACCTTGCAGCGACGGAATGCTCAGACGACTGAAGAAACTCGACCGGGAGCTGGCCGACTATATCGACAAGAAGATTGAACAGCAGATTCATGGCATTGCGAGGAACACTGCCAACCCCGAAGGCCTTGCAAACGGAAGCATAGACACCAATGCCGGACTCTTCCGTGCATACGCCGACATGTATCTTCATCGCCACCCTATGATAAGAAAAGACATGCTCATAATGGTGAGGACACTTGAACCGAATGAGACCGGACTGCCGATACAGTTCTACTGCTTCACTGCCGACACCGACTGGAGCATATACGAAAGCATACAGGCCGAGATAATGGAGCATTTCGCATCGGTCATGCCGCAGTTCGAGCTTTACCCTTTCCAGAGTGCAGGAGCACGTGACACCGTGATAAGCGGGCTTCTTGAAGGACAGTACCCGATAGAACGCATAGACGGCATACCATACAAGACATTCAAATAGCCTCTTGCACATAAAAGACAAAAGGTGTGCATTATCTCCTGTTTTCATTAAAATATACAAAACCGGGATTTTCACCGGCTACTTTTATCCATTTTTTACTACCTTTGTACAACTTTATGTACAAAAGAATATAATATGACTAGGATTAAAGGGAACAATGTTCTCATAACAGGCGGTGCATCGGGCATCGGACGCATAATGGGCCGCATATCGCTTGAGAAAGGAGCACGTACGCTTGTCATCTGGGATATCAATGAGGAGAATATCGCTGCAACGGTCAAAGAGTTCAAGCAACTGGGCAATGTAAAAGGATACAAGGTTGATGTTTCGGACAGCAAGCAGGTCGTTGATGTGGCAACGGCAACCAGAAAAGAGTGCGGAGAGATAGACATCGTCATCAACTGTGCCGGCATTGTTGCCAACAATGCGACCTTCGACAAGCAGAGAATAGAGGATATAGAACGTACAATGAAGATAAACTCTACAGCCCCAATGGTTGTAGCGCAACAGTTTCTGCCGGGCATGATAGAACGCGACCTCGGCCATATATGCAACATCGCATCGGCAGCAGGCATGATAGCAAACCCCCGCATGTCGGTATATGTAGCCAGCAAATGGGCTGTAATAGGCTGGAGCGACAGTGTACGCATCGAGCTTAAACAGATGAGGAGCAAAGTACGTTTCACGACCATTGCTCCCTACTTCATCAATACCGGCATGTTCGACGGCGTAAAATCACGCATATTCCCTATACTGAAACCGGAGCCGACAGCGAAGAAAATAATCAAGAGCATAGAGAAGAACCGGAACTTCAAGGGAATACCTTTCGGATACCACTTCATAAGATTCTGTCAGGCTCTGTTGCCGACCTCGATATTTGATTATATTTTTGGCGAAGTAGTAGGCATATTCCACGCAATGGACCACTTTACAGGCCGTCAGAAGACAAAGTAATTTATTATGACAACAAATACTCCAATAACAGAGATAAAGGAAATTATAGCAGCACAGCGTACATTCTTTGCGAGCAATGCCACTCTTGAGCGCAAGTTCCGCAAGGAGCAGCTCAAGAAACTGCAGAAAGCACTCAAGGAATGGGAGAAACCTCTATGCGATGCATTGTGGAACGACCTCCACAAATCGTACGAGGAGGCTATCATGACCGAACTGAGCATTGTCGCAGGAGAGATAAGGAACCACTTGTCGCACTTGCGAGGATGGATGAGGAGCCGCTGCGTATCGACACCGCTGAAAATGATGCCGTCACGCAGCCGTGTTGTAAGCGAGCCCCTCGGCAACACGCTTATTATCTCCCCTTGGAACTACCCTGTACAGCTGTTGCTGAACCCTCTGGTGGGAGCAATATCGGCAGGATGCACTGCTATCCTTAAGCCATCGCCTTATGTACCTGAGGTTTCGCGTGTAATAGGAGAAATGATTGCAGCTACATTCAATAAGGAGTATATTGCCGTAGTACAAGGCAATCGCGAAGTCAACAGTGCGCTTCTCGAAGAACGGTTCGACATGATATTCTTCACAGGAAGCCCGGCACTCGGACGCAAGGTTATGGCTGCCGCATCAAAGAACCTCACACCAGTAGTACTTGAACTGGGAGGGAAAAGCCCCTGTATAGTAGATGCCGATGCGGACATAGAAATTGCAGCACGCCGTATAGCATGGGGCAAGACACTGAATGCCGGCCAGACCTGCATCGCTCCCGACTACCTTCTCATACACCGCAGCAGACAGCAAGAGTTCATCAAAGCCTTCGCCAAAGCTCTCAAGAGATTGCATGGCGATAACATCAGGGCGAGCCGACATTATGTGCGCATGGTCAACGACAAGGCATTCCAGAGAGTAAGCGGCTATCTCAATGAGGGCCGTATCGTACTTGGCGGAGAGTGTGACGAAGAAGAGAGATACATTGCACCTACACTGCTTGCTGATGTTGCAGAGAATGCCAACGTCATGCAAGAGGAGATTTTCGGCCCCATATTGCCGATGATTCCTTTCGACAACAGAGAAGAGGTTCTGAAATTCATTCGCGAAAGGGAAAAGCCTCTGGCTCTCTACTATTTCGGCAAGACCGGAAACGGCAAGGAGATAGTCAAGCTCACCTCGGCCGGAGGCTCATGCATAAATGACACTATAATGCATATAGCAAACGAGAACATTCCGTTCGGCGGCGTAGGAAATTCGGGTATGGGACACTATCACGGCAGGCTGAGCTTCGATGCGTTCTCTCACAAGAGGTCCGTGGTAACCACCACTACCCTGCTCGATCTTCCGTTCCGTTACATGCCGTACAGGATGTTCGGGCTTGTAAAGCGACTGTTATAGGAAGCAACTCCTGAACAGGCTGCATATCTTAATCAACGGTGAGACGAAGCCTGTCATCTCATTCAGCATACGCTTTGGCGAGAGGCTGTCGGCAAGTGCCGAGCCCCTTGCCAAAGCTCTTTTATATGCATCTTTACAGGCCTTGTCATTCTCCTTGCGTGCCAGCCTCAACGCTTTCAGTGTAGTTATATTGCTATATCTCTTCATCTTCTTCAACTCTTCTGTAGAACATTGCCATAAACCGCTTCACCATACCATTGACAAACAACGGCACACGCATCGCATACAACAGCAAGGCCAATGATGCAAGAAAGAAAAAGGCGGCAAACAACGATGCCGGCAGCCCGATGAAAGGTGCAAGCACAAACACCAAGGCCACAAGGAAAAAGAGCAATGCTATGAAGAGGAGCATGAAAACCACGAAACCGCACACCATATCACCGAAAAGCAACGACATGCTTTCTACAAGCTGCAGCCTATAGCTTTCAATACTCCTTTTCACATACTCCTGTGCATCCTTTGAGAGATTCTCAAAATCCTCTCCTATACCCATAGTTACTCCTTGATTGTTATATCAACCTTCTCTTCTGCACGGCAGTGACCGTCCTTGCACTTCACAAGAGTCTCGTCAATCTCCCTTTTCATGTCGTACAGTTTGTTCTTGATATCCCTCCTCAGCTCCTCTCCCTTTTTGGGGGCAAACATAAGAGCAATGGCTCCACCGGCCAACACACCTCCTGCAAAGGCGAATAAATGACACATTTTCATAATACAGCAATTTAAATGTATGACAAAACGGATTTCTTCCAAAAGCATTGCACCTAAGCTTTAGAGAAGTGCTTATGAGGCCTGTTTTTTCTGTCTGCATCAAAAACAGCTTCTCTTTCTTGCTCTTTATTGGCAAATGCACTACCTTTGGTTATCCGGTTAACTTCTAAACAAAACAGAGATGAAAAAGTATGCAGCGTTTATATATTCTTTAGTCTTGATTAGTTTTTTTGCATGCGGCAATACAGAGAAGAAAGAAACTTCAAATGAAGATACATCAGTTGAAGAGGGTATAGAGATTACCCCATTGGAGATTCATGAGGTTGTGAGGCTCGATGAGAACGGAGCGGAATCGCCGGCTCTCACCATAGACATCTCACTTTCTACAATAAAGGCGAAAGAGAAAGAGGCTACAGACAATATCAACCAGGCTATTGCCTACACGCTGTTCGAGAGCGACAGCAGCGACATCAAGGCTGCATGCAATGACTTTATAGCCAACTGCAAGAATGAATATATGGAGATGAAGTCGGACTATATAAACAGCCGAAGCGATGCTCCATGGTTCAACAACTACTACAACATGAGCTGCGAAGTGGAAACCGGCTACAAAGGAATATTGAACTACGTAATATTCAACGAGGTATATACTGGCGGAGCACATCCGAACAGCTATTATACAGCCCTTAACTTCGATACATCCACAGGCAAGGAGATTGTGCTGCAGGAGATATTCAAGGACGACTGGGAGACACGCGTTACACAGGAGCTTGTCGTGGAACTTGCCGACCACTTCAAGGTTGAACCTGTAACAGAGGTTGTTGTACGCGGATACCTCATAAATGATTTCTACATCTCGAACAATTTCATTTTGGGCAAGGATAAGATAACATTCATATACAACAGATACGACATTACTCCATACGCAGCTGGAGAGATTATGCTCGATATTGAATACAACAGACTGAAAGACGTACTCAAGTAATGGACAGAATATTAAAGTATTTCCCCAAAATAAGCGATAGACAGAAAGAGCAGTTTGAAGCTCTTTATGAACTCTATTCCGACTGGAACAGCAAGATAAACGTTATTTCACGCAAGGATATCGGAAATCTTTATCTTCACCATGTGCTTCACTCTCTTGCCATAGCGAAGTATATTATTTTCAAGCCCGGGACAACAGTCATGGACATGGGATGCGGAGGAGGATTTCCCGGCATTCCGCTTGCCATAATGTTCCCCGATGTACAGTTCCATCTTGTTGACAGCATCGGCAAGAAGGTGCGCGTAGCAGGCGAGATAGCCAAGGCTATCGGATTGGAGAATGTACGCACAAGCCATAGCCGCGCCGAGGAGATAAAGGAGAAGTACAGTTTCGTCGTGAGCCGCGCTGTAATGCAGCTGCCCGACCTTGTCAGAATTTGCCGAAAGAACATCTCCACAAAGCAGGAGAATGTATTGCCTAACGGCATTATATGCCTAAAAGGCGGAGACATGACAGTTGAGACACAGCAGTTCAGGAACAGTTGCGAGATTACGGATGTAAGCTATTGGTTTGACGAAGAGTATTTCAAGGACAAGAAAGTTGTTTACGTTCAGATATAATAGAATATGGAAATCAGAACATTCATCGTCAACCCCATTCAGGTAAACTGCTATCTTTTGTGGGACGAGACAAACGAGGCTCTGCTGATAGACTGCGGTGCCTGGTTCCCCGAAGAGCGTGAGAAGATATACCGTTTCGTGCAGAGCAACGGACTGACGATAAAACACTATCTGAACACTCATCTGCACTTTGACCACATATTCGGCAATGCTTTTGTTGAGGAGAGGTTCGGTATCAAGGCTGAGGCCAGCGATGCCGACTGGCAATGGGCCGAAAATATAAAGGAGCGCGTTGCACGCTTCGGCATAACATACGAAGAGGAGGTTCCGGCACTTGGACGCGTGCTGAAAGACGGCGACGAAATTCTGTTCGGCAATCAGCGTGTCATAGCCATTGCAGTGCCGGGACATTCACCGGGCAGCCTGGCATATCATATACCGGAACAGAAAGCAATTTTCACCGGTGACGCGCTGTTCCATCAGAGCATCGGACGTACCGATTTCCCCGACAGCAACCATAACCAGCTTCTTACAGCCATAAGGGAAAGACTCTTTACACTACCCGACGATACGATTGTTTATCCCGGCCATGAGGAGAAGACGACAATAGGTTTCGAGAAGGAATACAACATGTTCTTCAGGTGATATTAACAATAAATGGGCTGCCGGTTTGCAGCCCATTTATTGTTATATTATCTATATCGTCATCTTTTCCCGACTTTCATACTCGCTTTTACAAGGTATGCAATCAGCAACAGATAGGCAACAATGGCAACAGCCTCGCTCAGCGGATTGCCAAGCCACTCCTCGTTGACCATATTGATACCCCCGAAGCGCATTGCAGCACTTACAACACCCATAAGTGCACCTCCGGCAATGAAGCCCGATGCAAGCAATGTACATTTCTCGCCGCGCTCACTGTTCAAAGCGGCATCCTTGCTGCGAGTTGTCACGTACCAGTTTATGAGACCGCCCACCAATAGAGGAAGGTTCAGTTCAAGAGGAATGAACATACCCAAAGCAAATGCCAACGCAGGTATCTTGAAGAATGTCAGTACCAATGCCAGAACCGCACCGATGCCGTAAAGAAGCCAAGGTGCTCCCACACCGTTCATCAACGGGTCTATGACTGCTGCCATTGCATTGGCCTGAGGCGCAGCAAGCTCACCACTTGTAAAACCGTATGTCTTGTTGAGGATTATTATGACTCCTGCCACTGTTGCTGCAGAGACAAGTGTTCCCAGGAACTTCCATGTCTGCTGCTTTGCAGGAGTGCTTCCGAGCCAATATCCTATCTTGAGGTCAGTAATGAAACCGCCGGCCATTGAGAGTGCTGTACATACAACACCACCCATAATGAGTGCTGCAACCATGCCCGAAGAGCCTTTAAGGCCTACAGCCACCATTATTACAGATGCCAGGATAAGTGTCATAAGCGTCATTCCCGATACGGGGTTAGAGCCTACTATGGCAATGGCATTGGCTGCAACTGTCGTGAAAAGGAAGGATATTACAGCTACAAGCAACACAGCCACGACACTATGCAGAATATTTCCATTCATTACATCGAATACAAAGAATGCAAGAACCAAGAGCAATGTGAATACCGAGCCGAAAAGAACCACTTTCATGGAAAGGTCCTTCTGGGTACGCTCTACAGCCTCGCTGCTCTTCTTGCCGCCTATTTCACGCGATGCAAGCCCTACGGCACTCTTTATTATGCCCCATGACTTGAAGATGCCTATCACGCCCGCCATGGCAATACCGCCGATACCGATGCTCTTCGCATACTCCTTGAATATCATTTCGGGCGACATCTCACCTACTGTCACATCTATTGCAGGGTTCCAGGCATTCAATATCTCGTCACCGAAAAGAAGTCCCATGCCGGGAATTATAAGCAACCAGACAGCCAATGAACCGGCACAGATTATTATCGCGTATTTAAGGCCGATGATACATCCCAGACCGAGCACTGCTGCACCAACATTTATCTTGAGCACAAGCTTTGCTTTGTCGGCAAGCAGCTCACCCCAGCCAACGATGCGTGTAGTAACATTCTCGTTCCACCAGCCGAAAGTTGCCACGATGAAATCGTACAAGCCGCCTATAAGACCGGCAACAAGCAACGGTTTCGCCTGGCTTCCGCCCTTCTCGCCGGAGATAAGCACCTGGGTACTTGCTGTAGCCTCCGGGAAAGGATATTCGCCATGCTTCTCTTTTACAAAATACTTGCGGAACGGTATGAGGAACAGTATTCCCAATATGCCGCCGAGCAATGAACTGAGAAACATCTGCATGAAGTTGACAGTCATGTCGGGATACTTGCTCTGCAAGATATAAAGTGCCGGAAGCGTAAAGATTGCGCCAGCCACTATCACACCGGAGCTTGCACCGATAGACTGTATTATCACGTTCTCGCCAAGTGCCCCTTTGCGTTTGGCAAGGCTTGACACGCCCACTGCAATGATTGCAATAGGAATGGCAGCCTCAAATACCTGACCGACTTTAAGGCCAAGATATGCCGATGCTGCTGAAAAGAGAACAGCCATGGCTATACCCCATGCCACAGACCATAAATTCACTTCGGGATACTGTTTGTCAGGTGACATCAACGGGCGGTACTCTTCACCCTTCTCAAGAGGACGGAATGCGTTTTCGGGCAATCCCGCCGGTTTTTCATTCTCGTTTTTCATTATTATTGCGTTTATCTAAAATTCTGCTCTACAATGAGCTGCACGAGACGGCCGCCCATAGTCTTGTAGTCACTCCAATGCGAAATACCGCCCTTGACATTGTCGGCACCGGCAAAATCCATGAAAATGATGCCCAACGATGCTCTTTCCGAAACCTTGCGCTTGCTTAGAAGATCGACAAGGATAGGATGCAGTGCAGCTGCATTCTGCTTGTATCCGGAAGTTGTTGCAACAGGGCTTACTCCAAGCCATGTGCTGCAGTAACCGCTGAGGAAATTGACAGTCCATACATCCTTTTGGGCCTTGCCGGCAAGAGTAATGAAGTTAAGCACAGCTGTACATTTGGCATAGCGTTTTGCATCATCGGTGGGTGCATAATAGTCCTGTAACTGCAGACGTACACTCTCACCGTTCAGGTACGACGTTATGCGTGCATCGGCTGTTCCCTTGTCATCGTGTGTCCATCCGGACACGATTCCGCCCTTATCGGTGCCGGTATATGCATTACGGCTGATTACAAGAATCTTACCGCGCAGGTCACCTACAGTCATGCCGGGAACGAATGCCGCAGCCTTATCTCCGAGAGCCTCTATCGCGTCACCTATAAGAGAGGGCCATAATTTTCGGCCTGAGTTCTTTTCGGCTTCAACCTCTTCGCGAAGGAACACGACTGCAAACTCGCTGGGATTCTCGTCTATCTTCCGGGCAAGAATCTCAAGAGCCTTGCCAAATGTCACTTTTGTTTTTATGGTTCCATGGAAAATGCGGAGTTCCTTGTCGTCGTATGCAGGACGAAGGTCAAATGCACGCACGCCGCAGTCCCACATCTCTGCAAGCTTCAGGCTCTGTGTCTTGCCGAAACCGCCGACAAACAGCAAGCCCTCGCCTGTAGCGGCATCATGTGCGCCGGGAAGAGAGAGTTCCGAAACGAGACGGCTATCCTCAATGGAAGCCAGCCACTTGCAGCCTTCAAATGATTGTGCTGCAACCGTCATGCAGAAACCGCACAACAGAGACAGAATCATGTAACGTAATTTTTTCATAGTATCAGTTTTAAATATTTCTGGAATTCAACAAAGCATCGTGCAGGCACTTTGCTTCACAATAGTGCAGACTACATTCGCACTTGTCGCAAATATAACATATTTTACCCAAAGAAACGCACCATTACGGCACATACAACATTTTTTATCATTTTATACCGGAAAGGCATATTGAATTGAGAGTAACATATTTTGCCGTTTAATCCATTTTTCATAAGTTTGCAATGACCGCATCCGTGGTCCCATAACGTAAAAAACAAGGAGATATGTACGATTTGGCAATTATTGGCGGCGGCCCTGCCGGTTATGTGGCTGCCGAGAATGCAGGAGCAAAAGGCCTGAAAGTAGTTCTGTTCGAGAAACGCGAACTTGGCGGCGTATGCCTCAACGAAGGGTGCATCCCTACAAAGACACTGCTTTACAGTGCTAAGATGTATGACCATGCGACAGGAGGCAAGAAGTATGGAATAACCGCCGGTGAGGTTACATACGAGTACAAGAAGATTGCCGACCGCAAGACCAAGGTGGTACGCAAGCTTGTAGCTGGAATAAGGATGAAGATGGAAGCGCACAACGTAGAGGTAGTACATGGCGAAGCGTTCATCAACAGCGGCGACGAGAATGCTGTATCCATCAGTTGCGGTGAACAGACATACGAGGCTGCCAGACTGCTGATATGTACCGGAAGCGAAGCTTTCATACCACCGATACCAGGCATAGAGGGGAATACATCAGTTTTGACAAACCGCGAAATGCTTGCGCTCACCGAGGCTCCGGAGAGCCTTGTCGTGATTGGCGGCGGTGTAATAGGCATGGAGTTTGCAAGTTTCTGCAACAGTTTGGGAATTCCTGTAACGGTAATTGAGATGCTTCCGGAAATCCTTGGCGGAATGGACAAGGAGATTAGCGGAATGCTCCGTGCAATATATGCAAAACGAGGTATCAGATTCTGCATGCAATGCAAGGTTACACGAATTGAAGGCAACATTGTACACTTCACTGACGCTGAAGGCAATGAACAGCAGGCCGAAGGTGACAAGATTCTGATGAGCGTCGGCCGCAGGCCTGTACTTTCGGGCTTCGGGCTTGAGAACATCGCGGTAGAGACAGAGCGGGGCATAAAGGTCAATGA